>Ga0206129_10004911_pt1 | contig 14437 bp, 16 predicted proteins | sample Helgoland_Spring_8_FD_148616 | JGI IMG/M metagenome (GOLD analysis project Ga0206129, IMG submission 148616) | Pelagic subsurface seawater microbial communities from Kabeltonne, Helgoland, North Sea - Helgoland_Spring_Bloom_20160502_2 | ecosystem: Environmental > Aquatic > Marine > Epipelagic ...
TTCAAATAGGGATTCTATCTTTTGACAGTGATTTTAAAGTTCTAAAAACAGATCATTTAGAGATTAATTTAACCGATAAAGAATCTGACATACTCGCGGAGCTCTGTAGAAATCAAAATCAAATCACAGATCGTAAATCTTTACTTATAAAAGTTTGGGGTGATGATAGTTTTTTTAATTCTCGGAGTTTGGATGTTTATATTACAAAACTTCGTAAATACCTTAAGAATGACGAAAATATAGAATTGGTTACGGTTAGGGGGAAAGGTTTTAAATTATGGAATGGTGATAAGAAAGCTTTCAATATCAATTGATTCTATTATATTTTTTGTATGTTTAGATGTATAAAAATAGTGTAAAATACTGAACAATGGGAAAAGGAGACAAGAAATCCAAGAAAGGAAAAATTAGTAGAGGTTCCTCTGGTGTTAGAAGACAAAAAAAATCTAACGAAACACAAGTCGATGTTATAAGTAGTAAAAAAACAAGTAAGAAAAAAGAGGTTAAAGAGACCGTAGCGAAAAAACCGGCAGCTAAAAAAACCGCAGCTAAAAAACCAGCAGCTAAAAAACCAACAGTGAAAAAAATCGCAGTAAAAAAAACCGCAGCTAAAGAGGCTGCACCAAAAAAATAAGTTGCTAAAATTTGCTATTTAATCAGCTCAATTATTTTAAACCGATTCAATTTGAATCGGTTTTTTTGTAACTTTTATCTTGGTAGTAATTTAAAATTTATCGTTTGCTTTTTAAGCTAAAAAAATAGTTAGACTAGTCTAATTATTTTTTTTGATATTGTAACTTAGCCGTCTTATAATGCATACATGTTAAGACAAGTTGAGGCTAATTATTTAAACACATTATTTAGATTGTCAGGTTCAAATTGTAAGCGAGTTGCCAAACCTATTAATTAACCTATTATGATGAATTCTATCATTGCTTTTTTTAAGGAGATTGACCCAGTACTAGGAGCCTTCTTAGCCTCTTTGTTCACTTGGGGTTTAACGGCCTTGGGAGCCTCATTAGTTTTCTTTGTAAAGACACTAAACCGTCAATTACTGGATGGTCTATTAGGTTTTACAGGAGGCGTTATGATTGCTGCTTCCTATTGGTCTTTGTTAGCTCCAGCCATAGAAATGACTCCAGATGTTGCGCCTAATTTGCCTGTTTGGTTTCCTGCAGCAGTTGGTTTTTTAATGGGCGCTTTTTTCCTTTTTGGTTTGGATAAATTCATGCCTCATCTACATATTAATTTTGATAGATCTAAGGCAGAAGGTGTTAAAACAGATTGGCAAAGAACGACACTTTTAGTTTTAGCTATAACTCTACATAATATACCAGAAGGTTTAGCGGTAGGTGTATTATTTGGTGCTGTAGCACATGGTATGCCTGGTGCAGATATTACGGGTGCCGTTGTATTAGCTATTGGTATTGGTTTGCAAAATTTTCCAGAAGGAATTGCTGTAGCCATGCCTTTAAGAAGACAAGGAGTTAGTCGGTTTCGAAGTTTTTGGTACGGACAACTTTCTGCTATTGTAGAACCTATAGCTGCAGTTTTTGGTGCTGTTATGGTTGTGTATGCTTTGCCTGTTTTACCTTATGCATTAGCATTTGCTGCAGGTGCCATGATTTATGTCGTTATTGAAGAAGTAGTTCCTGAGACTCAACAAGACAAGTTTACCGATACTTCAACTATTGGTTTTATAATAGGTTTTGTTGTTATGATGGTCTTAGATGTTTCACTCGGTTGATTTATGTAATTTACTTTTGAGTGCGCTAACTTATTGGTTATTTCCTTTTTAAAACTTTTAAAGTTGAACTAACAATTTCTTTGCGAGTTAATCCGTATTTCTCCATTAGTTGAGCTGGTACTCCAGATTCTCCAAAACTATCGTTTACCGCTACCATTTCCAAAGGTGTAGGTTTTGTCAGAGCCAATAGTTGCGCTACGCTATCTCCTAATCCACCATTCATTTGATGTTCTTCTGCGGTAACTACACAACCTGTTTTATTCACTGATTTTACAATAGCATTAGCATCCAAAGGCTTAATGGTATGGATGTTAATAATTTCTGCATGTATACCTTGCTCTGCAAGAATATGACCCGCTTCTATTGCTTCCCAAACCAAGTGGCCGGTTGCTAAAATAGTAACATCAGTTCCTTCATTTAGCATTACAGCTTCTCCAATTTTAAAGTTTTGATTTTCTGGAGTAAAAACAGGCATTTTAGGACGACCAAAACGCAGATAAACGGGTCCTTTATATTCTGCTATTGCTAGTGTAGCTGCTTTTGTTTGATTGTAGTCACAAGGGTTTATAACAACCATGCCAGGGAGCATTTTCATCATCCCTATATCCTCAAGAACTTGATGAGTAGCGCCATCCTCTCCTAAGGTTAAACCTGCATGAGATGCACATATTTTAACATTTTTATTAGAGTAAGCGATTGATTGTCTGATTTGATCGTAGACTCTTGAGGTAGAGAAATTCGCAAAAGTTCCTGTAAATGGAATTTTACCTCCAATAGTCATTCCTGCTGCCATACTCATCATATTGGCTTCAGAGATTCCAACTTGAAAAAATCGTTCTGGAAATTCATTTTCAAACGCATTCATCTTTAAAGATCCTGTAAGATCGGCACACAAACCAACGATGTCATTATTTTTCTTCGCTGCTTCCAAAAGTCCTGCTCCAAATCCAGAGCGGGTGTCTTTCATCTCGGTATAGGTGTATTTTTTCATTTTCTTGCCTTTTTTAGTAGTCTCCTAATGTTTCTTCGTTCTGAGCTAAAGCTTCTTTAAGCTCTGTATCATTTGGAGCAACTCCATGCCACTTATGAGATCCCATCATATAATCTACTCCATTTCCCATTTCAGTATGTAGTAAAAGACATATAGGCATCCCTTTTCCTGTTTTCGCTTTCGCTTTCGCTAAGGCTTCAACAACTTTATCCATTTTGTTACCAGATTTTTCAACAATCACATCAAAACCAAACGCTTTAAATTTAGTTTCCAGGTTGCCCATGTCAAGAACGTCTTTTGTACTACCATCAATCTGTTGCCCGTTTAAATCTACAGTACAAATTAAATTGTCTATTTTTTTTGCAGAAGCATACATGGCTGCTTCCCAAATTTGGCCTTCTTGTAACTCTCCGTCTCCATGAAGTGAATAGACGATTCGATCGTCTCCATTTAGTTTTTTGGTTTCAGCTGCACCAATTGCCACTGACATACCTTGTCCTAAAGAACCAGAGGCAATTCTAATCCCTGGTAAGCCCTCATGCGTGGTTGGATGTCCTTGTAAACGAGAGTTTATTTTACGAAATGTGGCCAGTTCTGAGACTTTAAAATATCCTGAACGCGCCAGAACACTGTACAATACAGGAGATATATGTCCATTAGAAAGGAAAAATAAATCTTCACCTTTACCATCCATAGAGAAGGTAGTGGTGTGTTTCATTGTTTCAAAGTACAAAGCAACAAGGAATTCTGCACAACCCAATGAACCACCAGGATGACCAGAATTGTTTGCATGAACCATGCGAACAATATCTCTTCTTACTTGTTTTACAATCCGTTCAAGTTCTTTAATTTGTGCCATGGGGTTTTTAAAATTTACATCGTAAACTTACAATAAAATGACTTGTTAATGAAACAATATTTTAGTAAAAAATTGGGAATTTATGTTGGGTGTAATCTTATTTTAAAGGATTTGAAATGGCAATAAATACTTCTCTACCAGATCTAGAATTAATAGAATTGTAACATTTTTCCATACGCACATTTGAAAAATGCTTTTCAAATAAGTTTAGGTAAGATTTTAAGTTCCCTCCAAAGGGTGGCCTGTTGGTGTACAATTTATCGTTAAAAAGTAGGCCTACTAATTTGCCTTTTTCACCGATTAGTTCTTTTATCTTTAAGGTATATTGTTCTCTAAGATCTGGGTTTATTGCGCAAAAAAATGTTTGTTCAATAATTAGATCATAGGTGCTTTTATGCTCAAAAAAATCTCCGCAAATTAAATTGGAACTCGGGAATTTTGGATTTCTGTTTTTAAAATTTAACAACGATTCTTCGGCCCAATCAATAAGGTAAATATTAGTAAAGCCTAGTTCAATTAAATATTCTGCCTCGTAAGCATTTCCGCAGCCTGGTATTAAAATTTTAAGATTTTTATCACCCAACTGATCGAAATATTCTTTTAGTGGGGTGGAGGCGTGTCCTATGTCCCAACCTGTTTTATTATTGAGATATCTTTGGTTCCAAATTTCGTGGGTTAATTTCATTTGTTAAAGAAACAAATTTATTAGGGACTTCTTATAAATTACATTAAATATTACCTTAAAAATTATATTGAAAAATAGAATGAATACACCCTAAAATAGTCTTATTTTGTAGGTTATTACAAAAGAAAAAGTTTTTATATTTAAGCCAATTTTAATTAGAGAGATGATAAATTTCGAGCGCTTTGAGTTAGCAAATGGATTAAGAGTTATTGTGCACCAAGATAAGACGACTCCTATGGTCGCTTTCAATTTATTGTACGATGTTGGGGCCAAAGATGAGAGCTCATCTAAAACAGGCTTTGCCCATCTTTTTGAGCATTTAATGTTTGGAGGCTCCTTACACATTGAGAATTACGATGAGGTGGTAGAAAAAGCTGGAGGTCAAAATAATGCTTTCACCTCTAACGATATTACAAACTATTACATTACCCTACCAAAAAATAATTTAGAACATGCATTTCGTTTAGAGTCAGACAGAATGTTGCGTTTAGCTTTTACTCCAAAAAGTCTTGAAGTTCAGCGTCAGGTAGTTATTGAGGAGTTTAAACAAAACTATTTAAACCAGCCTTACGGAGATGTGCATTTGTTGCTTCGACCTTTGGCTTACAAGACGCATCCTTACCAATGGGCTACTATTGGTAAAGACATCTCTCACATAGAAGATGCTACTCTAGAAGATGTTAAATCTTTTTTTTACAGTTACTATGCTCCAAACAATGCTGTTTTGGTTATTGCAGGTGATGTAACCGTTAATGAAATTAAAGTTTTAGCTGAGAAATGGTTTTCCGATATTCCCAAAAGAGATGTTCCTAAAAGAAATTTACCAAAGGAGCCGATTCAACATCAAGCAAGAACACTAAGTGTAGAAAGAGCCGTGCCAGTGGATGTCATTTACAAAGCATTCCATATGTGCTCCAGAAAAGATGAACGTTTTTTTGCAACGGATTTAATTTCCGATATACTGTCTAGAGGTAGTTCTTCGCGTTTACATAAATCACTAGTCAAGGAGCAGAAACTCTTCTCAGACATCGATGCCTTTATTGGTGGTGATATGGACGAGGGTTTGTTTTATTTTGGAGGTAAACTATCTGCTGGTGTAACCATGAAAGAAGCAGAGGCAGGTATAGATGCTGAAATAAATAAACTGAAAACTATTTTAGTCTCTGAAGAGGAGCTTAGTAAGGTAAAGAACAAAGTTATTTCTGCTCATATGTTTTCTGAATTAAATATTCTTAACAAAGCAATGAACTTGGCTACTTCAGAACTTCTTGGAGACCCTAATTTGGTTAACCTTGAAGTAGATTTATACAATGCAGTAAGCTCAGCGAAAATTAAACAAGTGGCTAATGCTATTTTTAGAAATGAAAATTCAAATACATTGTATTACCACGCAAAATAAATGTACATGTTAGATAGAGCAAAAGAGTTAGCTTACAATACAATTGAAATGCCCAATTTTTTAGAAGTTAAAAAAGACACTTTTAAAAATGGCTTAAATCTCTTTTATATAGACGGTGGTGATTTAGATATTTGTCATTTAGAACTGATTTTTGAAGCTGGAACAAAAGTTCAATCAAAACCACTTCAAGCAGCTCTTTGTAATGCGATGTTACTCGAAGGATCTCATAAAAGTTCAGCTGATGAAATACACAACCAAATTGACGCTTACGGTGCTTACACAAATTTAGACGTTAATGCTGATCGAGCCATTGTGAGTCTATACACACTAAATAAGTATTTTGATACGGTTGTACCCATTTTTATTAATGCCATTAAAAATGCAAATTTTCCAGAAAAAGAGTTTACTATACTTAAAGAACAGCGTAGACAAAGTTTCAGAATCAATTCTGAAAAAGTTGACTTTACAGCTCGAAATACTTTTTTTGGTCATATTTATAAAAACCATTCTTACGGACAAATAGCTGTACTAGAAAATTTCGATACAATACAAAGAGAAGATCTCGAAGCATTCCATGCTTTACATTACAAAGTAGCTAATTTTAAAACCTACTTGTCAGGTAAAATACCTCCTAATGCTAAAGAAATATTAGAGGGTTTATTAGGAGACTGGACGCTTTCTAAACAAAATCCAAGAGTGCTTTTTACCAAAAAAACCTCCATTGCTAAAATTCATATTCCAAAAAAAGGGACATTGCAATCGGCTATTAAAATAGGTTGTGTCAGCTTAACTTCCCATGATAAAGATTATTTTGAATTAAAATTTTTGGCTGTAATTTTAGGTGGGTATTTTGGTTCGCGGTTAATGAATAATATTCGAGAGGATAAGGGCTTAACCTATGGTATAGGCGCTATGTGTGTACAAAAGGAGGAAGCGGGTTGTTTTGTAATATCTACTGAGGTAAAAGGGGATAGTGTACAATTGGCTTTAACTGAAATTTACAAAGAGTTAAAGCGATTACGAGAAGAGTTGATTCCTCAAGAAGAAATTAAACTAGTTAAAAGTTATGTGATGGGACAAATTTTAGCTGCCTCAGATGGGTCTTTTGCTCAAGCTAAATTATTGAGAAATTTACACACGAATGCCCTTGATTTTGATTTCTATAAATCGTATCAAATTGTACTTAATGAGTTAAATCCCCAGGCTTTAATGGATATGGCTAATAAATACTTAAAAGAAGAAGACTTATGCGAAGTTGTTGTTGGTGTTATTTCTTAGTGCTTTGTTTCCCAGTAAGTTTACTTGCTCAAGATTTTGGCTGGTGGAATGATGAACACAATTGGGATGGGGCCACGCATTGGTCTTCGTACTTAAAATTAGCTCCAGGTTTTATGGGTCCCAATGCATTTCCTATTCCTTATGCTGAGCGTATAAATACGAAAAGAGAGTTTGATTTAAGATACAATAATCACAGCAACCTTGGCGAGACGAATTGGGATTTTTACACGCGGTTTTCCTTCCCGATAGGAGAAAAAACGGCTGTTCGTTTTGAAATGAATCCTATTGAATATTTTGAAATGGATAGCACTATTAGAAATCAAAGGTTTGTGAGAGATGAATATCCAAAAGGCTATGCATCAGGCGATTTATTAGTAGAAGTAAACGCCAAAATTCATGAAAGTGAAAAAAATCAAATGTTATTTAATATGGGTTTAAAAACGGCCTCCGGTTCTCAGTTTAGAAATGCTCGTTATACGGATAGTCCTGCTTATTATTTTAATTTATCCTATCATCATGAAAAAGTTTTTTCAGCTAATTTTAAAATAGACCTTAGTGTATTGCTTGGTTTGTATGTATGGCAAACTTACTTGGTAAATAACAGACAAAATGATGCTATTTTAGCAGCTTCATCCATTCGTATGTATTACAAATCATATAGTTTAATTCAGGACTTAAGAGGTTTTAAGGGGTATTTAAATAATGGAGATCAGCCTTTGTTGTATTCTATTAAATTTGCTAAAAATTGGTCTCACATCCAAATGTATGTAAGGCAACAATTTTCAATTATCGATTATCCTTATCATACCTCTCAGCTTGGCGCTACCTACATTTTTTAGTGCTTATGTAATATTCTTAATCTTTTTTTCCTTTTTTTAACACCCAAATAAGCCTAGTTCAATAGGTGTTTTTTTAAATTTTGTTGTGCGGTATTTCACAAACCATTATATTTTTGGAATATCGTAGATTTCGACCTTATAAATCAGTAGTTTTGTGCCAAATTACAAGAGCCTATTTATGAAGCGCATAAACAAGTATAAGAAGTTATTTAGTGTTGACGAAGACACGAATTTAAAGACTCTTAAAAAAACATACAGAAATTTAGTAAAAGAATGGCATCCTGATAAGTTTCAAAAAGGGGACGATAAAGCCATTGAAGCCGAAGAAATGAGTAGGGATATTATTGATGGATATCATTTTTTGGTTAGTATGGATCCTGAAACTTTAGAGAACAATTTAGAGGCCTATACCAAGACTATTACGGAGTCTGCAATCGCTGATTTTCAGCATAAAGGACAGCTTTTAGAGGTTTCATTTTTGGACGGATCTACGTATGAGTATTTTGGTGTTTCTAAAAAAGTATTCTCCAAATTGGTTAATTCTGACAAGCAAATGCGTTTTGCTAAAAGAACTATTTTTAATTCTTTTCCTTACAGAAAATCTAAAAAGGATTCGGATACTACTTCCTAAAAAAGGGGCTCATTCAGAGCACCTTTTTTAGTTGTCTAATAGTTCACATATTATTTTTCCAGCTGTTCGAATTTCATCTTCAGTAATAGTTAGTGGAGGACTAATTCTTACTGCTGTGTCTGTAAATAAAAAGAAAAAGGTGATGATGCCTTTTTCCATGCCTCTTTCAACGAGTTTGATTGTTTCTTCTGCACATTCTAATTCAATCGCTAGCATTAAACCTATACCCCTAATTTCTTTTATTTTTGGATGTTTTAATACTTCTCTAAATAATTGTTCTTTAGACTTTACGTCTTCTACGAGACTTGTTTCGCACAATTCATTTAGCGTTTCTAGCGCTGCAATACAGCTTATTGGATGGCCACCAAATGTTGTTATGTGTCCCAATTTAGGGTTGTCCTTTAATTTACTCATTAAAGCGGTTGAACAGATAAATGCGCCAATAGGCATTCCGCCACCCATACCTTTAGCTATGCATAATATATCTGGAACTACATCGTAAGTTTGGAAGCCAAATAAACGACCAGTTCTTCCATAACAGGTTTGTATTTCGTCAAAAATTAATACAGCACCAACCTCTGTACACCTTTTTCTAACCTCTTGTAAATAATTGTTTTCTGGAGTTCTAAATCCCGATGCACCTTGAACGGGTTCAATAATTACAGCTGCAGTTTTAGAGGTAATTAAACGTAAGCTACTTATATCGTTGTAAACAATTCTGTTACAATCGGGTAAAAGAGGTCTGTATTTTTGTTTGTACTGCTCAGTTCCCATAATGCTTAGTGTACCTTGGGTAGAACCATGATAGGAAAGGTCGCATGAAATCATTTCACTTCTTCCGGTACTTCTCTTTGCTAATTTCATAGCACCTTCAATGGCTTCAGTACCAGAGTTTACAAAATAAGAACTGTTTAAACTATCGGGTAATACGGAAGCTAATTTTTTGGCTAATTGCAGTTGTGGAGATTGAATGAATTCTCCATACACCATAACATGCATATACGATGCGGCTTGTTCTTGAACTGCTTTAACTATTCGAGGGTGACAATGACCTATAGCGCATGCAGAAACACCAGCTACTAGATCTAAATACTTTTTCCCGGATGTATCGGTAATGTATAAGCCGCTCGCTTTTGATACCTCCATGCAAAGGGGGTAAGGAGTGGTTTGGCCTTGGTGTTTTAAAAAAAGTTCTTTATTATCCATTTGCAAATGCAATTAAACGAAGTTTAGCAACTAAAACAATCCGTTTAATTCTGCATTAATTTTATCAATAATTTGACTTAAGTCCTCGGGGTTTTTGGTAAAATCTAAATTGTCGGTTTCTATAATGAGGAGTTTCCCATCAGTATATTCCGAAATCCAAGCTTCGTATCGTTCATTAAGTCGAGTAAGGTAATCAATACGTATACTCGATTCGTAATCTCTACCTCGTGCTTGAATTTGTTTAACGAGCGTAGGAACAGACGCTCGCAGATAAATTAATAAGTCTGGTGGCTTTACAAAGGAAGCCATTAGATCGAATAGACTTTCATAATTCTCAAAATCTCTGGTAGTCATTAATCCCATGGCATGAAGATTGGGTGCGAAAATATTTGCATCTTCATAAATAGTTCGGTCTTGAATTATTTTTTTACCACTTGTTTGAATTTCTTTCAGCTGTCCAAATCGACTGTTCAAAAAGAAAACTTGTAAGTTAAATGCCCAACGTTGCATGTCGGTATAAAAATCATCTAAGTAGGGATTGTTGTCAACCGACTCAAAATGAGGCTCCCATTGAAAGTTTTTTGCTAATAATTTTGTTAATGTTGTTTTCCCAACACCTATATTTCCTGCAACGGCTATATGCATATCTTCGATTTCAAATTAAGTTTTAAAAGTACAATTTTTGATGAGAAGTGCAAGCCTAAATTAGTGGTTCAATTTTAAAAGTTCTTCTATAAATTTTCTTTCGTTTGAAAGTCTTGGAACTTTGTTTTGTCCGCCTAATTTACCTTTATTTTTCATCCATTTAAAAAACAAGTTTTTTGAGGCAATATGAAGAATAGGCATTTCTAGAACCATGTTTTTATAGCGCTTGGCTTCGTAATCAGAATTTAGGTTTTTTAGAGCTTGGTCAAAAGAATACCTAAATTTCTGGAGGTCTTTTGGGGCATTTTTAAATTCTAAAATCCACTCGTGACATCCTTTTCCGTTCGTACCTGTAAATTTTGGAGCTGCTGTATATTCCAATACCTCTAAATGTAAATCAGTACATACTTTTTGTAGTGCTTTTTCAGCATTATGAATCATCAACTCTTCCCCAAAAACATTTAGGTTGTGTTTTGTTCTGCCAGTAATCACAAATCGATAAGGATTTAGTTTGGTAAATCTTACAGTATCTCCAATTCTATACCTCCAAAGTCCTGCGTTTGTAGTAATAACCATTTCGTAGTCCTCTCCTAGTTTTACCTCACTTAATGAAACTACGCTTGGTTTGTTTTTGAGCGCATTTTTTAATAAAATAAATTCATAGTAAATTCCGAAATCTAGCATAAGAAGCAAATCATTTTTATTCGGATTGTCCTGAATACCAAAATAACCCTCTGATGCGTTAAATGACTCAATGTAATTTATTCCTTTCGGAAACAACTCTTCAAACTTCTTTCTGTAGGGCTCAAAATTAATACCTCCATGCATATACAGCTCAAAGTTTGGCCATACTTCATGAAGGTTTTTCTTTCCTGTCTTCTCCAAAATCTTTTTTGCAAATACAAGAGTCCAGGAGGGTACGCCTGATAAGGAACTTACATTTTGATGGATTGCTTGTTCTGTCATCAATTCAATTTTCTCTTCCCAATCATCCATTAAGGCTATAGTAAGCTTTGGTGATTGTTGCATTCGAACCCAAAAGGGGAGTTGCTCCATGATGATTGCAGATAAATCACCTTCCTTCATTTTACTGGAAAGTTTAGAGATACTATGACTCCCTCCAAGCATTACACTTTTTCCATTAAAAATGTTTTTTGCTGGGTAATTCGAACAGTAAATGGCCAGTAAATCTTTCCCTCCTTTATAATGGCAGTCAGCTATGGACTCTTTACTTACAGGAATGTATTTACTTTTATTTCCTGTTGTGCCCGATGATTTTGCAAACCATTTAATTCTACTAGGCCATAGAATGTTTTGATTGCCAGCTCTCATCTTAACAATGTAGTGCTCTAAATCTTCGTATGTACTGAGTGGGATGCGTTCAGAAAAATCTTTTAAATTATTTATAGATTTAAAATCATAAGTTTTACCAAATTCGGTATTTTTGGCTTTGTTTATAAGGTAATGCCTTAATTTTTCTTGCACCTTGTGCGGTTGATCAATGAATAATTGTATACGTTGGTTTCGTTTTTTTAAGATCAAACTAACTATCGAATTGTAAATTTTCATTTAGGTTATTATATCTTTAATTATTTTAGAATCGAATCTACAAAAAATCGCTTACTTATGAAGATGCAGGGTCAAATTCTTAAAATGCTAACCGAATTAAAAACGCCCGTTCAATACAATTTGCCAATGGGCGATGGTTTGTTAAATATGAACCAGTGGATTGGCAAGAATATTCAATTTCGTTTTTCAGGTGATATTTTCTGTTTAGATTGTGGCAATCGAACCAAAAAGTCATTCAATCAAGGTTTTTGTTACCCCTGTTTTAGAGACAGTCCTATGGCTGCAGAGTGTATCATTAAACCAGAATTGTGCAGAGCGCATTTGGGTGAAGGAAGGGATGTTGAATGGGAGCGAAAACACCATTTAAAAGACCACTACGTTTATCTAGCTGTTTCTAGTGGTGTTAAAGTGGGCATTACTCGTGATACGCAAGTTCCTACTCGTTGGATAGACCAAGGAGCCAGTTATGCTGTGCCCATAGCTAAAACGCCAAATCGGTACTTATGTGGTGTTATTGAAGTTTCTTTAAAAACTTATTTGTCTGACAGAACCGCTTGGCAACGTATGTTAAAAAATGAGATCGCACATATTGATTTGGCTGCGAAGCGAGATGAGATCATTCAATTAATTCCTGAAGAATATCAGCAATATGTTTTAAGTGATGAGGAGGTTTTACACATTAATTTTCCTGTAAATGAATATCCCGTAAAAGTAAAGAGTCTGAGTTTTGATAAAACCCCTGTTATTGAAGGTAGATTAATGGGTATTAAAGGACAGTATTTACTTTTTGAAGGCGGTCAGGTATTAAATATGCGCAAACACCAAGCGTATGTTTTAGAGTTTAGTGCAGACGAAAATGAGTCGGGCGTAGGAGTGGAGTTAAGTTTAGATTTTTAAGTAGGTGTAAACTTTTTATAGTTTCAAAAATGTATTGAATTCTTGAAATGATTTTTTTACTCATGCCAAAGATGTTTATCTTTGTCTGCTAAACAAGCCATCATGAAACTATTCCGATTTATTGCTTTTTTAGAAGGCCTCTCTTACCTTCTTTTATTGTTCATTGCTTCTCCTGTAAAATATTTTTCAGGAGACCCCACGTTCGTTAAGTTATTGGGTATGCCTCATGGAGTTCTATTTATGGCCTATATTGGTTTTGCCTTGTTCTATAAAGTTCAACAAAAGTGGACGCTCAAATCAACTCTTATTATTCTTTTAGCTTCGGTGGTCCCTTTTGGTACTTTCTATATCGATAAAACGTATTTAAGAAAATAAATTTTGGAAAAATGGCTAGCATCGAATTAAGTTCTAAAGAAATTCATCAATTGGGCATGAACCATGTTGGCAAACACCTAGAGGAAAATGGTTTCGAGTTTCTGGCAGTTAAAAGTGAACTGGGGCATTCTCCTCAGTTTGTTTGTTTGAAAAATGAAAAGGACTTGTTTTTTGTTTTGGTTCGAACCGTTACATTTCCAGACAACCCCGATAAGTACGATAATGCCTGGATGCAAAAAATGAAAAAGCACGCTATCGATAAGAAAGCGCGCTTGTTGTATGCGGGTGTTGGTATAGCAGACAGTATTGATATGATGACTAAACCAACAAAAGGCAAGGAGTCCTTTGTTAATTACAAAGGTTTAGTAGAAATTAGTTTGCCAAGTGAAAAGTAGGTTTAAAATTAGCCTGAAATTTTTGAAAATCTTCTTGTGATTCTACTGTTTTGTAAATGTTATCAGCAAATAATTTTAAATACAACTCAATTTTATCTGGTGTTTGGTAGCCTTTAATTGGAGCAATAACATTTAACTCTTCATCCATATATATAATAGTTGGGTAAGAGTTTACGCTCAGTGCTTTGGCAAATTCGTGCTGTCCTTTTCGTCCTCGTTGCCCTTCAATATAAGTTGGGTTCGTATACGTATTTCCTTTAAAAGTTACATTTCTGCCACTCTCCGCATCAAACTTAACCGCATAATAATTTGCGTTTATATACTCAATAACATTCTTGTTGGTAAATGTATTCTTCATCATCATTTTACATGGACCACACCAAGTGGTGTAAACATCCATAAGAACTTTTCGAGGATTTTTTTGCTGGAGTATTTCTACCTCTTCAATCGTTAGCCAGTTTATTTTGTCTACTTGAGCAAAAACAGTAGTGGTTAAACCAATTGCAAAAATAAGTATGTTGCGTATGTTTTTCATTTTATAATTTTCTTAAACAATCAACTACAATAAGTATTCCATTGCAGATTCTGTAAAAATAGTAATAATTAATTTTTTTAGTGTGGGTTTTCACGCCCTCTTTCTAAATTATTTTACACCGTGCATTAATCTTTTGAGCAATGGGTTTAAAAACATCACTGCAATACCCGCTATAGTCGGAACAATAGTAAATATTAAGAAGAAGGTAGACAAACTATATTCATTGGTAATGTTTTCAATTTGCCCCCCTAATACAGCAGCTAATTTATTTCCAATTGCAATGGCTAAATACCACATACCAAACATAAAGGCAATCATACGAGCAGGTACAAGTTTAGATACGTAGGACAAGCCAACTGGAGACAAACACAGCTCTCCCAAGGTAT
>Ga0206129_10004915_pt1 | contig 14434 bp, 9 predicted proteins | sample Helgoland_Spring_8_FD_148616 | JGI IMG/M metagenome (GOLD analysis project Ga0206129, IMG submission 148616) | Pelagic subsurface seawater microbial communities from Kabeltonne, Helgoland, North Sea - Helgoland_Spring_Bloom_20160502_2 | ecosystem: Environmental > Aquatic > Marine > Epipelagic ...
GCGTCAGATTGTAATAGGCTCCAATGGTCAAAGCGGCTGCACTATTATTAAAATTATACGCTCCAACCAGGTGAGTTTTAATCGTACTATTTTTTAACGCAACACTCAAGAAAGGCTGCGTAGCTATTAACTTTACATTCACGGATGTTTCAGAAGTTTCCGAAAACGTATAAACCGTATCATAATCTCCTACTTGCGCCACTTGTTTTGCATCATCCGAATTCAAAATAATCAACCCTGAGTTGGATTTCAAGTAGTCATACAGCTCACTTTTGGCTTTTACGACGCCATCTTCCGAGCCAAAGCCTTCTAAATGCGCTTTTCCAAAATTGGTAATATAGCCCACGTTTGGTTGGGCAATTTCGCAAAGCATCGCAATTTCTTTTGCATGGTTGGCGCCCATTTCTACAATGCCGATTTCGGTCTCAGCAGTCATACTTAAAAGCGTTAAGGGCACGCCTATATGGTTGTTTAGATTGCCAACAGTCGCCACGGTTTTGAAGTGTGGTTTTAAAACGGCATGGATTAACTCTTTAGTGGTTGTTTTGCCGTTACTGCCTGTGAGTGCAATAATAGGAAGTCCCAAATAATCTCTATGAAAACGTGCTAAATTCTGTAAGGTTTCTAAGGCATCATCCACCAAAATAAAACGTTCATCTGTGGGGTGCACGACCTCATCAATCACGGCATATTTTGCACCGCTTTCAAGGGCTTGATGCGCAAAGGAATTTCCATTAAAACTAGGCCCATTGAGTGCGAAAAATAACGAATTCTGTTGAATGTGTCGCGTGTCTGTAGAAGCCACTGAACACTCTAAAAAAAGTTGATGAATTTGGTTTAATTCCATAACTTAAAATTAATAAAAAAAGTCCTAACAATTAAAATTGTTAGGACTTTATATGTTATCAGAACAACTAATTAGTTTTTCGTTTTCTTTTTTGAAGATGATTTAGATCCAACTCTAGACATTGCACATCTAAATCCGATATAGTCGGTTGCTTTATCTTCTGGATAGTAGCGTCTTTGTGCTGGATCGAGCCAGTACTCTCTATCTTTCCAAGAGCCTCCTTTATAAACTCGTGCTGCATCATTGATAAGTGAAGTTCTTGAATCTGACTTATCATATTCTCTTACTAAACCTGTTGAATCATTTGAGATGCTGTGGTCTGGAGAATTATACATTTGTTGATCTTCGTTGTCTTCCAAGTCATCAAAAAACCTTGATGATCTATCATCTCCATCTCGGAAGTTTACATTGTCACTTTTATCAAAATTAGTACGTAAATAGGTTTCATCCTCATCTACAGGTACTTGAGCAATTTCACCTGGAAGTGCTCTTGCAACTAACTTACCATTTGAAAGGGTGTCATACTCAATTTCATCAAGCTCAACGATTTTAAATGTACCATCACTTGAAATTTTATTTTTCTCATATTGGTTTCCTCTATAGTATCCAAAGTCACTAAAATCGTCATCTACAATAGGTCTGTAAACATCTGCAACCCATTCGGCAACATTTCCAGCCATGTCATAAACACCATAGCCATTTGGCTCATAGGACATCACCTCATTGGTGATATCAGCACCATCATCGGACCATCCTGCGATACCGCCGTAATCTCCTTTTCCTTGTTTAAAATTAGCCAATTGATCGCCTTTTGATTTTCGACTTCCAGAACGCGAGTATTGACCATCCCAAGGGTATTTTTTGCGGCCTCTGTAGGCGTTATAACTTCTTAGGTCAGCCATACCAAGAGCCGCATATTCCCACTCCGATTCTGTTGGAAGACGGTATTTTAATTGTATGGCACCTGTTTCTCTGGTTGCGTATAAATTAATTGAATCTTTTTCTGCAATGGACCTTCTTTTACCAGGAAGTGTAATCGTATCGTTACCTCCAAAAGCTTTAGTTGGCGCAACTACATAGGTATTGATATTAAAGTTACTTTCAGCTGTGGTATGTGTGATTTGAGAATCTTTTTCAAGATAGCCTTCTTCTTGTAAGCCTTTTTCAGCAACTCTGTTCGATCTCCATTCGGCAAATCTTGTGGCCTGAATCCAACTGACTCCAACAACTGGATAGTTTCTGTAGGCTGGGTGACGAAGGTAATTTTCGACCATCATCTCGCTGTACCCTAAACGATTCCTCCATACTAATGTATCCGGAAGAAAGCCTTTATAAATGGCTTTAAATCGAGGATCCGTTGGAGGATAGACTCGTTTTTGATATTCTAAAAACTCTAAATACATTAAGTTAGTCACTTCTGTTTCATCCATATAAAAGGACTGAACGTGCTGTTGGTTTGGAGAATTATTCCAATCATGCATTACATCATCTTGCACTTTACCCATTGTAAAGGTGCCACCTTCAATAAAAACTAAACCAGGAGCAGTTTCTTGTTCTTTGAAGCTGGTGTTATATTGAAAACCTCCGAGTTTGGAGTTAATTTGCCATCCGGTCGCTCTGGAAGTATTTCCACCGCTTGAGGATTTATTACACCCAACTAAGGACGTCGATACTGCTAATACTAGTAGTATTCTAAATGTGATGCTGTTTTTCATATTCAACTTATAATTAATAAACACACTTGGATTTGGTCACGCAATATACTAATTTATAGATTATAATGCAATACAAATTAAGGTGATTTGAACAATTTTTGTAACGAGTTATTTTAGATTACTTTAGTTAAAAACGAGGATTTTAGAATTTTATTATTGTAATTTTGAAAATCTCTTATATTTATATAAAATAATGTCGGTGAGGATGCGTTTCTTCTGTATGAAAATAAATTTTTTAGTTGTTTTTTTCTTTTGTTCTTTCTTGGGAATGTCTCAAACAAAAAGCTTTGTCATTAACTGGAAGAAGACATCCGAAATTTCCACTAACAACACTTCAATTGAAATCCCTACATTTAGCGCAGAACACTTCAATTACTCCTCTACTAACGGAATTACGTATGCGAATCAATGGGACTCCAAAGGATCCGTCAATGAGAAATCGGTAGTCATAACGTCTATGCAAACAGAACAATTATCAATTGCAGACTTAAAAACGCTTTCTCAAAAATTAATTCCAAATAATCCACAATTAAAAGTTACCAATACAACTGCCAGAAATTCTTCTAACACATATATAGAAATTAGTCCGATTTTTAACGAAAATGGGATTCTAAAAAAAGTCCTAAGTTTCACCATTTCGTATCGATTAAAAGCGCAAGCAAGAGCGTTCAAAAACACAAGTTCACTAACGAGTTCTGTCTTAAAATCTGGAGAATGGTATCGATTTGCTGTAGACACGACTGGAGTCCATAAACTTAGTAAAAGTTTCTTAAGCGATCTAGGCATCAATGTAGATAATGTAAACCCTCAAAACATCAAAGTATATGGACACGGAGGTGCGTCACTTCCGTTACTTAATTCTGAAACGGTCTCTAACGATTTGATTGAAAACTCCATCCAATTTATAGGAGAGGCAGATGGCATCATTCATAACGAAGACCATATTTTGATGTATGCAATTGGTCCTAAAAAATTTAATTCTGACAACAATTCTCACATCAATCCTTATTCCGATGTGGCTTACTACTATATCACAGTTGGCACAACTAAAGGCTTACGAATGCGCCCTGCCGCAGAGCCTACGGCAGCACCCGCTACGACCTTTACCACCTTTCATGATTATAAATTTGTGGAGTCGGACGATTACAATCTCTCCAAAATGGGGCGTCGCTGGTTTGGGCATCGTTTTTATGTAGAAAACGTACGGAAATTTGATTTCGAATTCCCGAATTTAATCACCACAACCCCTATTAGTTTAAAAGTATATACCGCTGCCGTTTCAGAATCGACTAGCTCCATGCAAGTTAAACTAAACGGCGCCGACGTTGGTAGCCTAACATTTGCAGCCATTGGCAAACAAAATTTAGCGAGTGAACGTTTTTACAACAACTTAACAACGTCCAATTCAAAATCGATCTCAGTGGAGTTATCTTACAATAATAATGGCAACCCCTCAGCCTCTGGGTATTTAGATTATATTTCAATAGAAGCCGAATGCATCCTAGAAAGTCCAGGAACTCAATTTCAATTTAAAAACAACGCTACTGCTACACAATCTGGCGTGGGAGCTTTTGAAATTTCAAAGGCCGCTTCCATCTCAGAAATTTGGGATATTACCAATCCTTACCAAATCTCTTTTTATACAAACACCGAGGCCGCAGCACAATTTAGTTTTAAAACTAACTTAGGCTCCCTTAAAAACTACCAAGCCGTATCCGTTTCCGATTATTATGCGCCAAGGCGGGTTAATAATTCTACAGTATCAAATCAAGATATTAAAGGGACTGTTTTTTTAGATAATCAAGGGGGGTTTAAAGATGTTGATTACCTTATTATTACGCCTGATTATTTATACACACAAGCGGAGCGACTCGCACAACTAAACCGAACCAAAAACAACCTAAATGTAAAGGTGTACTCCTTAAAGTCCATCTATCAAGAATTCAGCTCTGGAATGCAAGATATTGCAGCCATTAGAAATTTTGTGAAATACGTTTATGACAACGCATCTTCATCGACCAATAAACTCAAATACGTTTGCTTATTTGGAGACGCATCATTTGACTATAAAGACCGTGTTTCAAACAACACGAACATTGTACCTTCTTGGTATTCCCTAAACAGTTTTAGTTTAACAAACTCATTTATTTCGGATGATTTTTTCGGGATGATGGATGCCAACGAAGGCACAATGGCCAATTCGGATAAACTTGACATTGCCGTGGGACGCATTCTCGCCGAAAACGCACAACGTGCCAAAGACATGGTCGACAAAATAGAATCCTATTATCAACCCGAAGCTTATGGCAGTTGGCGGAACAATTTTCTTCTTATTTCTGATGATGTCGATAAATCGAGTGATGCTTTGATTCAACAAACAACCGATGCAATCGCAGAAAGCGTAAAAGCTCAAAAACCGTATTTGAATGTTTCAAAAATTCATGCAGATTCTTACGTTCAAGAAACGTCTTCTGGCGGCCCTCGATATTCATTAGTCAACAAAGCTATTTTTGATGCTCTCGAAGTTGGGGCGGTTGTGGTGAATTATTTTGGACACGGCGGCGAAGATGGTTTAGCTGGCGAACGAATTTTTGATAAAATAAATGCTCAGGAAGTAAACAACCCAACAAAATTAAATTGTTTTGTAACTGTGACTTGCGAGTACACCAAATTTGACAATCCTTTTAGAGAGACCGCAGGGGAGTATTTATTTTGGAATAAAACAGGCGGTGCTATTGGATTAATCACAACCACAAGACAAATTTATGTCAATGTTGGAATTAGTTTTAATGAAACTTTAGGGCAATATTTATTTGCTTTTGGTACGAATCAAAAAACGAGTATTGCAGAAGCACTGAGGCAAACCAAAAACGACCCAATGATTACCAATAGCTCTCAAAGGCGATTAGTGTTTTTTATTGGCGACCCTGCTCTTATGCTTCCGATTGCAGACCCGGGCATTCAAGTGATAAAAATCAACAACGAACCTATTAATACGACTACTCAAGTCCTAAAAGCATTGAGTAAAGCCAAAATTGAAGGCCATGTAACAAACGGCCAGGGTGGTATATTAACGAATTATAATGGCATTTTAACCGCAACTGTTTACGATAAAGACATTAAACGCTCTACCATTGGGAATGATGGCACAAAAAATGCCGACAATTCGTTAATTACCATTGATTTTGATGCTTTAGGAGAGGTGATTTTTAGAGGACAAGCCAGTGTGACTAATGGACAGTATGAACTTGAATTTGTGGTTCCAAAAGACATTAGTTTGCAAGAAGGCACTGGTAAAATCAGCCTCTATTCAAAAACAGAAACACTTTTACAAAACCACGGCTATAACCTAGAGGTTGTAATCGGCGGGCTGAACGCAGACGCCCCAGAGGATAATTTGGGCCCAACAATTGCGCTGTTTATGAACGACGAAAACTTTGTTTCTGGTGGCATTACCAATGAAAACCCCACACTTTTAGCCAATCTATATGACGAAAACGGCATCAATACAGCCAGTGGAGTTGGACATGATCTAGTGGCTACTTTAGACGGAGATGAAACAAATGTTTACAAATTAAACGATTACTACTCGGCCGCAGTAGATGATTACCAACGCGGGACTTTGAGCTATCCTTTTAGAGATTTAGCGCCTGGGTTACACACCCTCTCTTTAAAAGCATGGGATGTCTACAACAACTCATCTGTTCAAGACATTCAATTTATGGTGTTTGATAAAGACGAAAGTCTAGAGCTTAGAAATGTGCTTAATTTCCCAAATCCGTTTGTAAATTATACCGAATTTTGGTTTAGCCACAATAGTTCGGAGGTTTTAGACGTTTCTATACAAATATTTACGATCTCAGGAAAACTGATCAAAACCATCAATCGCCAAACTAGCGGACTCAATAGCTCCGTTACCAGAGATATTACATGGGATGGTACCGACGATTTTGGAAGCAAAATTGGGAAAGGCGTTTATGTTTACAAATTGAACGTGCGCTCCACGAGTTCTGGAATGAGCGCAGAAAAAATTGAAAAACTTGTAATACTTTAATATTAACTTATCTTTGTCAAAAATAAATTTAAAAATGATTCCATCTAAAAAAATTCAAAAATCAACACTACTCGCTTTGTTCTTAGTGTCGATTTTTTTAAACAATACAACCGCTCAAACTACGGTAATTCCAAACCAAGATTCTAGAGTTATTACCACTGGAGTGCCCTTTTTATTGATTGCTTCCGATGCGCGTGCCGCAGGGATGGGGGATATGGGCGTTGCAACCTCAGCAGATGCACACGCACAACAATGGAATCCTTCAAAATACGCCTTTTCTGAAGCAAAATCAGGAATTGCAGTGAGTTACACACCGTATTTAAGCAAATTAGTCAATGATATCTTTTTAGGGAATCTTACTTATTTTAACAGGCTCAACGAACGGAGTGCGTTTGCCGTTAGTTTAAAGTATTTTTCACTTGGTGAGATTGAATTAAGAGCCGATGAATTTTCTGAAGCGTTGATAGAAAAACCAAACGAATTAACATTTGATGCATCCTACTCTTTGAGACTTTCAGATCAATTCTCAATGGCGGTCGCCTTGCGTTATTTAAGATCAGATTTAAAAATACAAGCAGTGGACGCCAGCGCCAAAGCGGCCAGTTCATTTGGTGTGGATATTGCAGGATACTATCAAAGTGAAGAAGAAGCTTACAGCGATTTTAATGGGCGTTGGAGAGGTGGATTTGCCATTCAAAACTTGGGTCCGAAAATGAAATATGACGATGCTGGTAGAGAAAATTTCTTGCCAACCAATCTAAGATTAGGTGGAGGATTTGATTTTATTTTTGATCAATACAACAGAGTCAATGTGACCGCAGAAGTCACTAAACTATTGGTTCCAACACCTCCTATTTATGGAACTGAATACAACTATACAGACTCGAATGGCAATGGCGTTTATGACCCTGAAAACGGAACTACAGAGGCCAATACAGACACTTTAGGCGGAATAGAAAACAGCAATGTTATCATAGAAGGCCAAGACCCAGAAGTTGGATTTATGGCGGGTGTGTTTCAATCGCTTAACGATGCGCCCGGTGGTTTTAGTGAAGAAATAGATGAATTTACCTGGGCCTTAGGAGCAGAGTATCTATATCAAGATTCATTTGCATTAAGATTGGGTTACTTTAACGAAAATGAATTCAAAGGCGCTCGAAAGTTTTTTGCTTTAGGTGCTGGTTTTAAATATACTACGATTGATATCGATCTGTCTTATTTATTTTCAGCGTCCAAAGTACAAAGCCCTTTAGAAAATACGTTGCGCTTCTCTTTAGCATTTAATTTCGGAGATGGAGAGTATTCTGAATATTAATTAGTAACTTTATTCAAAATACTAACCAAAACTATTGCCCCATGCAATAGTTTTTTTGTCTGAACCAATAATGAAGAAAATAAAAATTGATACTGCGTTTGAGGTGTATGACACGGTGGACGAATTAGCAGCTCCGATCCAAAACCTCCTTCAAAAAGCGTCTGAAGCTCGTGAAAAAGCCTATGCACCCTACTCTAAATTTTTAGTTGGTGCCGCCTTAGAACTGGAAAACGGTGAAATTATTTCTGGAAACAACCAAGAAAATGCCTCCTACCCTTCTGGATTGTGTGCCGAACGAACCGCTATTTATTATGCCGGTGCAGAATTTCCAAATCAAAAAATTATCCGAATGGCAATTGTCGCAGGATCCACGCTAACTCCAACCACAAAACCCATCCCCCCTTGCGGTGCTTGCAGACAAGCATTATCAGAGTATGAAGTCAAACAAAACACCCCGATGGAACTGTATTTCATGGGCACTTCTGGACAAATAGCACACTCAAAATCGGTTGAAAATATCCTTCCATGGATCTTTGACAAAACCGTACTGTAACGATTTTTTAAAAAATTAACTCTTACTCTTTTTAGGTTATCAATCAAAGTATTACTTTTGTCTTTACATTAAAAAAAATTACTGTAAACGCATGCAGAAGATAACTAAAGAAGTCTACCTTGATTGGTACGAAAATATGATGCTCTGGCGAAAGTTTGAAGACAAACTTGCAGCGGTCTATATTCAACAAAAAGTAAGAGGATTCCTCCACTTATATAATGGACAAGAAGCCGTCCTAGCAGGTGCTTTGCACGCCATGGATTTATCCAAGGACAAAATGATTACGGCCTATCGAAATCACGTACAACCCATTGGGATGGGCGTTGATCCACGACGTGTGATGGCAGAACTTTTTGGAAAAGCTACTGGAACGTCTCAAGGATTGGGAGGTTCGATGCATATTTTCTCAAAAGAAAAAGGCTTTTACGGCGGACATGGAATTGTTGGAGGACAAATTCCTTTAGGTGCTGGAATGGCGTTTGGAGATAAATACCACGAAACAGGTGCGGTCACCCTTTGTTATTTTGGCGATGGTGCAGCCCGTCAAGGCTCATTACACGAAACTTTTAACATGGCGATGAACTGGAAACTTCCAGTGGTTTTTGTTTGTGAAAACAACGGCTATGCCATGGGAACGTCTGTAGACAGAACTGCTAACCATACCGATATTTGGAAATTAGGATTAGGCTATGAAATGCCTTGTGGTCCTGTGGATGGGATGAACCCGATCAAAGTGGCGGAAGCATTTGATGAAGCCATTCAACGCGCTCGACGCGGGGATGGTCCAACATTTTTAGAAATGAAGACCTATCGTTACAGAGGGCATTCTATGAGTGATGCACAACACTACCGAACCAAAGACGAAGTCAAAGAATACAAGAAAATTGATCCAATCACACAAGTCTTAGATGTTATTCTTCGTGAAGAATATGCCACAGAAGACGACATTAAAGTCATTGATAAGCGTGTGAAAGAACTAGTTGCTGAATGTGAGAAATTCGCTGACGAATCGCCCTATCCAGAAAAAAGCTTGATGTACGATGTCGTATATGAACAAGAAGATTATCCATTTTTACAACATAAATTATAAGTTATGGCAATCATAGTTAACATGCCCCGACTAAGCGATACCATGGAAGAAGGAACCGTGGCGAGCTGGTTGAAAAAAGTAGGAGACAAAATTGAAGAAGGTGACATTCTTGCGGAAATCGAAACCGATAAAGCAACGATGGAATTTGAATCCTTTAATGAAGGAACCTTACTTCACATTGGTGTTCAAGAAGGTGAAACGACGATGGTCGATGAACTTCTAGCCATTATTGGCGATGAAGGCGAAGATATTTCGGCACTTTTGAATCCAACAGCTGCCGTAGAAGAAACAACTCCAGAACAAACAGAGGCTCCAGTAGAAGCCGCTGCAACCGTTGTGGAACCAAGCACAGCAAGCATTCCTGAAGGTGTGATTGTGGTGACCATGCCACGCTTAAGCGATACCATGGAAGAAGGGACCGTCGCAAGCTGGCTCAAACAAGTGGGAGATGTGATCGAAGAAGGCGATATTTTAGCGGAAATCGAAACGGACAAAGCAACGATGGAATTTGAATCCTTTAATGAAGGAACCTTATTATACATTGGATTGCAAGAAGGTGACTCTGCAAAAGTAGATGATCTTTTGGCTATTATTGGCCCTGCAGGAACGGATGTTTCAGCGGTCGCTGCTAACTTTTCAACTTCAACAGTTGTCGAAGCAGCTCCAACAGACACTCCAAAAGCAGACGCTCCAGTAATCAAAGAAACACCCAAAGCAGCCGCTGCACCAGTAGCAGTTCCAAATACAACAGGACGCTTGCATATTTCGCCACTAGCGCGAAAAATGGCAGACGAAAAAGGCATTGCCTTGAACCAATTGGTTGGTAGTGGCGAAAACGGACGCATCATCAAACGCGATGTTGAAAACTTCACTCCTATAGCAGCTGGATCAGCAGGTACTGCGAAATTTGTACCCACAGGTCAAGAAGATTTTGAAGAAATTAAAAACTCGCAAATGCGTAAAACCATTGCGAAACGTTTGGGCGAATCTAAATTCTCTGCACCTCATTATTATTTGAATGTGGAGTTTGACATGGACAATGCCATGGCCTTTAGAGCGCAATACAATACGGTTCCAGATACAAAAATATCATTTAACGACATCATTGTCAAAGCCTGTGCGTTGGCATTGCGTTTGCACCCACAAGTAAATTCACAGTGGTTTGCAGATCGTATGAAACTAAACAACCACGTACACGTTGGTGTGGCGGTGGCTGTTGAAGATGGTTTGGTCGTTCCTGTGGTGCGTTTTGCGAATGAGCAAAGCTTGCCGCAAATTGGCGCCGCCGTTAGAGATTTTGCTGGCCGTGCACGTACCAAAAAATTAACCCCTCAAGAAATGGACGGCAGTACCTTTACCGTGTCTAACTTAGGGATGTTTGGGATTGAAAGTTTTACATCGATTATCAACCAACCCAACTCAGCGATTTTATCGGTGGGGGCCATTGTTCAAAAACCAGTGGTTAAAAACGGACAGATTGTTGTTGGAAACACCATCAAACTCACCCTCGCTTGCGATCACCGAACGGTAGATGGCGCAACGGGCGCACAGTTCTTACAAACCTTAAAAGGCTTTATTGAAAACCCTGTGACCATGTTAGTTTAAGGCGATTTTAAAATCGTATACTTTCTAAAATCCACTCATTTGAGTGGATTTTTTTTTTGCGACTCTAAACATAAGATTGAACTCTTTGTTTAATCACATTTTCAGCTGAGCTTCAGTAAAAACAGATCAAAAACTTTAATAAGTTGTAAATAAAAAGTATTTTATTTTATTTTAAAAAAGAGTATTTGTATTTTCGTGTAAAATTAACCAATTATGAAAAATTATCTTTTAGGATTCCTATGCCTTCCTGGCCTAATGTTTAGTCAAATTTTAACCGTTTCAAACGGTGCTTCAATTAAGATTCAAAACACAGCTTCTATTTCTTTAGATGGGCTGACTTTTACCCCCAGTGAAGCCTATATCATCCCTGATGGCTCAACTGTCACATTACTAACCGATGCTGAAGAAGTTAATGGCAATAAGAGTATCGCTAGAGTGTATGAGGCTTCAACAGCGTTGAATAACTTTACGGGAACTCTTGTTTTTGCGTATGCAGATGATGACCTCAATGGTATTGATAAAACTAAATTAGTTCTAGAAACTCAAAGTGCAGACGGTACTTGGACAGCGCATTCACCAACTGTTAAAGACGCAACCAATAACACCTTAAGTTATGATTTTACCGCATTAGAATTCACAAAAATAACAGCCAGCTCGGAAGATGCGAGTCTTACGGTTGAAGAAATAGCTGCAACTGATTTTGTGAAAGTCTATCCAAATCCAACGACAGACAAACTGATCATTGTGTCAAAAAACCTTCAAAAATCTATTTTGTACAATGTATCTGGACAAAGCGTGTTAGAATCTGACCGCAACGAATTGAATGTGTCTGAACTTCCAACAGGAATTTATATATTACATACTACCAATACCCAAAACCAATTGTCAACGTTTAAAGTTATTAAGAAATGAAAAAAATAATCATATTTTGTGCTCTTATTTTTAGCATGGGCTTAACGGCTCAAGTAGGAATTAACACGCCCGTAATAGATGCTTCGGCAGCTTTGGAAATTACTTCTACAGAAGGCGGTATTTTGATTCCACGAATGACAGAAACCGAACGTGATGAAATTACAGCTGCAGCAGACGGTCTATTGATTTACCAAACCGATGCGACTGCAGGGTTTTATTATTACAATGGAACCGCTTGGACGGCTCTTGCTGGTGCGGGTTCTGGCTCTTGGGATCATGTAGCGATTCAAAACATTAGCTTACAAGATTTTGGATTAACAATGATGGTGGAGCAGCCAAAGGCTTACAGATAGATAATGACGGTTTATTGTATGGAACTGGAGCATCGGCGGGTTTAGAAGAATGGGATGTAGACGAAGATAATGGCCCAGGAGCTTTAAATATACTTGCTGAAAAAAATACAGGAGACAACATTGCTGTACGAATTCTTGGTAATAACCCCGACGATTATTACAGTGGGGGTAAATTAGTTTTTGGTGACTATCTTTCAGGAGAGTACGGACCTTATATTGCAGAATCCTCAGATGAAAATTTAGAAATTGTTTTGCCTGACGGAGAATTGGACATTAATGTGAATGAGGATGTCAACGTTTCTGCAGAAAATTTAAGTGTGATTGCTGTATTAAATATGAATTCCAATCCAATCCAAAATGTAGCAGACCCTACAGAGGCGCAAGATGTTGCAACAAAAAACTATGTAGATACTAATGCAAATAGTGATATAGGTTCTGGTACTGAAGGTCAAGTTTTAACCATGGTTGGTGGCGTAGCCACTTGGGTAGACCCCTGTGTGAGCAGTCTTTTTTACGCAGATACTGACAGTGACGGGTATGGCGATAACAGAGTTTTAACTGTCGCTTGTGCTCAACCTGTGGGTTATGTGAGTAATGGTGATGACTGTGACGATTCTGATGCTAACATAGGTGCTACCACTGTATGGTACCTAGATGCAGATAATGACGGCTATGGAGATAATTTCACTTCTATTACTACTTGTACTCAACCAAATGGCTATGTGACTGTTGGTAACGATTGTGACGACGGTAATGCTTCAATAAACCCCGGGGCAGTAGATCCTATTGACGGAAGTGATCAAAACTGTGACGGAGATGATGGATAGCCAATACATTTTTTACTTTAAATTCAATGAACTAATACCATCTTCTTAAACGAAGCTCAGAGGTAATTCAACGAATCGATTTAAAATTTTAGTTCCTAAAAAATAAGTACAATCAATTTGTAAATAAAAAAGAGACTGCCCGAAAAGGCAGTCTTTTTTGTTTTAGGAAACACTTAAAACTAATTAATCTTTTTGAAGACTATACGCCAAAGGGGTTTGATTTTTTATCGCTTTAAACGCACGAAAAAAGGTCAAGTGTATTTTAAATGATATACTATTATTCTTCACTAAATATGTTATTTAATGTGTTCTTAAATTCGTTTTCGTTCTCATTGTTATAAAATGGAACCCCCGTTATCAAATAATTATCTGAATCAATCTCTATGGTCATTTTTTCAGATCTAATTTCATTTAAAAAATCCTCTTTCCATTTATCATGCGCTTTTAAATGATTGCCTTTAGGTTCAATAAAAACCTGATAGGTTAATTCATTTCCGGATTTTTGTTTGCAGAACAACACAAAATCGGGTTCAAATCCTCTCCCTAATTTATCAATAATTTTAACTTCTCGTTCATTCCGAATTAAATAAATATTTTCAAAGGATTTCTCTAAATTTTCGAAACGACGAGCAAACATTTTTACAAATTCCTTTTCTTCACTCGTACCATAGTTCGCATTGTAAACATACCAAGGTTCGTTTGCAACCAAAGTTTCTTGACCGTCTGCTCTAGTACTGTCTTTGTAGACCTTAATTTCTTTGTCTTTAAAAACATCACGGATGGGTTTGTTTAGATAATGAGAGCCTTCAAACGCTGTTAAATTTGATTTAATTTCAGTTTCAATAGCTTGCAGCAGCCCTTTAACAGCAAGTAAATAGTCTACATTTGAAATAACACCTAGACGTGATTTTGAACCATTAAACGTCACTTCCAAACCACCTAAATAGTGATCGCTATTAATTAGATTAGACAGCGATTCAATCGAAGGAAAATACTGTTTTAAATGATCAAAATAATAAAAAGGATTTTGACTCAAAGCATAACGAACGATGTGTTTTGGAATGGCAGAAACCAAAATATCTTTTTGTTTGATAGGATCAATATTGGGTTCTTTTTGGTCCGTATCAAAAAAACCAGACATTGTACCGATTCCAGAAGATAAG
>Ga0206129_10004925_pt1 | contig 14404 bp, 15 predicted proteins | sample Helgoland_Spring_8_FD_148616 | JGI IMG/M metagenome (GOLD analysis project Ga0206129, IMG submission 148616) | Pelagic subsurface seawater microbial communities from Kabeltonne, Helgoland, North Sea - Helgoland_Spring_Bloom_20160502_2 | ecosystem: Environmental > Aquatic > Marine > Epipelagic ...
ATACATCAATTTTTCTCAAAAAAGATATCTTAATTTATGAAAATTCGTCTCAAGAAAAATAAAGTTATTTTAACAAAAAATACAGCAGGTATCGAAAACGGTTTTCTTGTTCCAATCTATAATGAACTTGAAAATTTTGTGCACCCTGCACAAAAACCACGCCAAATATATCTTACTGTTTGCAAACCTAAAACAGTAAAAGGCCCTCATTTACATAAAAAAAGATGGGGGATGTTTACTTGTATTAAAGGAAATGTGAAAATAGTTTGCAAAACTGATCAAAACTATGAAGAATATTTTACTGGCGAAGACTTTGAGTTTAATACTATACAGGTACCGGCAGGCATTCCTAATGCACTTGTTAATATTGGAGATAATGATGCCTATATCCTTAATATGCCTTCCCCTGCGTGGGCACCTAACATGAATGATGATTGGGATATTGAATTTGGAGATTATAATTTCGAATTTTAATCATGTTACTTTTTTAATTATAAAACATTCATTAAAAATTAATTATTCATAATTAAAATTCTTAAATTTATATAAAATAAATCTTGTAATAATCCCTGAGGTTTTATTACAAGATTTCAACTCTATTAAAAATTGTGGTATTGTTTACAAACCATGGACTCGTGTAATTGGTAATATGAAAGCAAATTTCGACCAAAGGTATACATTATAAGTTCAAACAAACTAAGTAGACTTGCATCAGAGAATTATATTCTTAAAAACTCGGATCAAAGACCCAAAAAACCTGTCGTTTCCATAATTGTCCTTACCTACAACCATGAAAAATTCATAAAAAAATGCCTTGGGGGAATTATTTCCCAAAAATTTGACTTCAATGTTGAGTGCTTGATAACGAATGATTTCTCCAATGATGGAACGACAAAGATTATCGATTCATATACAGAAAATAATTCTGATTTCTTGTTCCATATCCAAAGAACACATCGCTTGGGTCAATATACGGGCAATGGTCGCTTTAACTTTCTTCACACCCTGACTTTAGCAACAGGAAAATATATTGCTATTCTTGAGGGCGACGACTACTGGACAGACCCATACAAACTTCAAAAACAAGTAGATTTTTTAGAAGCAAATCCTAATTACTCAATTTGTACCCACTGGGTTAAAACAAAAGATGAGTCAGACCAAGGGATTCACGAAGATGCCTTTTCTTCCAAGGCTCGTAAGAACCCACTCGATAAGGATGATTTGTTTGAGAATAAAGATGGTTCACCACATGGCACAGCTTATCATCCATTGAGTTGGGTATTTCGCTCAGAATTTGTTAAGTACATTCCAAAGTGGATCTATCCAGTTCGAGGTGGTGATGATGTTTTATTTACTGAGTTCTTACAACATGGGTATTGCCATTGTATACCTGAGTTTATGGGAACCTATCGAATCACCAAGAAAAGTAGCTGGGCTCCAATTCCTCCCATGATTAAGACCTTAGCACAAATTCATTTTCTTATAAATGTGAGAATACATTATACCCATTATCATTCTAAAGTTAATAAGATTTTAGAAAATCATTTAACTAATTTACAAAATTGGAAAATTAATAGAACCGACCTTAATAAATTAATAAAAGAGCTTTTCAAGATTTTTAGGAATGATCGAAAATCTATAACACCGATTGTTAACTTTTATACCAAAGTATTTTTACATCAATTTTACTATAATTCCATTGGTTTAATTAAGATAAAAATTGGGAAAATTAGAAACATGTATTTTAGAAATGTTTGAGCAAGTAACTATCCAGGGAGATGTTGTAGCGATCATCGTTCGTAAGGATTTTGAAAAGGATGGCATTCACTTCTTTACCCCAAACGATTACTCCCAACAACTCGCTTACATGAGTCACCCCACCGGGAAAGAGATACAACCACATTTACACAAGAAATTGCAACGGGAGGTTCACTATACCCAGGAAACCCTTTTTATTAGAAAAGGAAAGCTACAAGTCGATTTTTATTCAGATGATCAACAATACCTGGAAAGCAGAGTGCTAGAAGGTGGAGATGTGATCCTGCTAATCAAAGGTGGCCATGGGTTCAAAGTACTGGAAAACTTGGAAATGTTTGAAGTCAAGCAGGGCCCCTATGCCGGCGATGAAGATAAGATAAAATTTACTCCCGCCTGATGGTTTTTGAAAAATATGCCCAGTACTATGATTTGCTCTACCAAGACAAAGACTATCGAAAAGAGACAAATTACATCTTGTCCCTAATCAAGAAATACCAACCCGAGACCAGCAAAATTCTAGAATTTGGTGCCGGTAGTGGGATACATGGCAGAATATTGGCCAATGCAGGCTTCCAAATAAGCGGTATCGAAAGAAGCCAAAAAATGATCGACCTTGGACTATCCTCAAATCAAGTAAAGGATCAAAATACCAATTTCTCATGCACCAAAGGCGATTGCACAAGTACCTTCCTTGGGGATGATTTTGACACAGTGATTTCCCTTTTTCATGTGCTTAGTTACCAAACTTCAAACGAAGTGGTGATCGCCATGCTTAAGAATGCTCACAGGCAATTAAATCCGGGTGGTATATTTATCTTCGATTATTGGTATGCACCGGCAGTTTGGCACATCGCCCCTACCCTGCGAGTAAAACGAGTGAGTAACCAACAGCTTAAAATTACTCGAATTGCTGAACCTCAATGTTTTCAGAAGCAAAATATCGTTAAGGTAAACTACCAAACTTTTGTAGAAGAGTTAAAAAATAATTACATTTCTGAAATTAAAGAAACGCATGAAATGCGGGCCTTTGAAGCAGAAGAAATCGAAGAATTTGCAAATCAAACCGGGTTCGCTCCACTACACTCCGAAGAATGGCTAACCAGCCATTCCCCAAGCCAACATACCTGGGGCGTATGCTCAACCCTTAAGAAAGTATGAAAAATATCCTGAGAAAAATTCGTAACAAATTATTTGGTGACTTGGTTACTTCCAACTTTACTAAAATTTCTCACGAGCTCACTTGTCTGGAAGATCGTATGCAATCATATATTAAAAAAGAGATAGGTAGTGGTGCTTCAAGAATAAATCAAAAACACTTATATAACTTCTACCAATTCTCTATAAGCAATGGTCACATGCACGATCTTAGAGACACAGGATTTCGGTGCTTTTCTCAATTCGAGGAAGATGGGAAGCTTTTGTATATTTTTGCTGCAATAGGCATGAAAAACAAAACTTTCGTAGATCTTGGTGCGTGGAATGGAATAAACAGTAATTGTGCTAATCTTTCACTAAATTTTGGCTGGTCAGGCCTCTTTATTGAAGGAAATGAAGATAGGGTAAATGAGGGACGATCCTTTTACCAGGAACAGCCTGAAACATGGGTTTGCCCTCCTTCATTCGAAAATTCATTCATTACAAGAGAAAATGTTAATGAGTTGATAATGAAGCACGATATCAGTGGAGAAATAGATTTTCTTTCAATTGATATCGACGGTAATGATTACTGGGTATGGGAAGCGCTGGATATAGTAAGACCAAGAGTTGTCCTTATTGAGTCAAATTGTACCTTTGGAACGGAATCTGTGACAATTCCTTACGATGATAAATTTAGTCTTCCGACTGATAAACCTGGTTTTCATGGTGCCTCAATATCCGCATTGCATAAACTTGGAAAACATAAAGGTTATAAGTTAATAGGAAGCTCTAGAAATGGGATTAATTTGTTTTTTGTGTTAGAAGAAGAAGTGAAGGATTTTTTCCGAGAAGTTACACCAAAAGAAATATTTAAAGATATTGAATATAGGAAGCTTGAAAAATACTTTAATAGATATGCCGATCAACTAGTTGTAATCTAAAAATCAAATTTTTCGAAACTAAGTGATTCCAGTAAACGAGCCTGATTTAGGTGGTAACGAAAAGAAATACCTCCAGGAGTGCATTGATACAGGGTGGATTTCTTCCGAAGGCCCATTTATTGAAAAAATGGAATCTAGTGTGGCTAAGATCTGTAATCGAAAGCACGCCTTCGCAGTTTGTAATGGTACAGCTGCCCTTGAAATAGCCGTAAAAGCAGTTGGAATTAGTACAGGGGATGAAGTTATCATGCCAACCTTTACAATTATCTCTTGTGCACTAGCCGTTGTTCGCGCTGGAGCTACCCCTATTTATGTGGATGCCGACCCATGTACTTGGAACATGAAGGTGGAAGATATCGAACCACTTTTGACAGAACGAACAAAAGCGATCATGGCTGTACATATTTATGGAATTACCGTAGATATGGATCCGCTCCTAGAAATTGCCAAGAAACATAAATTGAAGGTGATAGAAGATGCAGCAGAAGTAATTGGACAATCCTACAAGGGAAAACCATGCGGGACTTTTGGTGACATAAGCACCTTAAGCTTTTACCCAAATAAGCACATCACTACAGGCGAAGGTGGTATGGTTTTAGTAAATGATCTCGAATTGGCAGAGAAGTGTAGGAATCTAAGAAATCTATGTTTTGGAAAGACAGATCGATTCATCCACGAGGAACAAGGTTGGAATTTCAGAATGAGTAATCTTCAGGCAGCAGTAGGAGTAGCGCAATTAGAAAAATTACCCGAAACAATAGAAAAGAAAAAAATGATCGGTAAACTTTATCATAGCCGATTAAAAGAATGTGAAATATTCACTCTCCCAGTTGTGAAAACCAACTATTGCGAAAATATTTATTGGGTATTTGGATTAGTTTGTAACGATTTAAGCATGGATGCAAAATGGTTTACGAACAGACTTTCTAAAAATGAAATTGGGTCCAGACCCTTTTTTTACCCGATGCATAAGCAACCGTGCCTACAATCAAAAAGGAAAGGAACACTTTGTCTTAAGCAATCTGAATATATGGGGAAATATGGCTTTTATTTACCATCAGGAGTCACTTTGAAAAATGAGGATATAGAAAAGATTTCAAACTTATTAATTTCAGAAATTAAATAAGTGATAATAACTGAAATACAATTAATTGAAAAATTAATATTACTGGGTTATTATTGAATCCATAAAAAAGAATATCACGATAGCTAAAATGAAAGTTTTTAATAAGAAACAAGCTATATTTTTTTCGAATAACTGCTATTTTTTTCAAAATCCATATAACATCGAACTTACTAAATTGCTACAGACAAAGGGATACAAATTAGTTTTTTGTGTAGAGAAACAATTATTTCCAATTACAAAAGAATATGTAAATTCTAAGTTCATTGACTGGCCTAGTGATTTAGAACACAGAATTAAAATTTTAAAAAACATAAAATTATCTACAAATAATTTTTTACAATCCTTTGTAAATTTCAACTTTAGATCTTTTTATTATTTAACTAAACATTTTTTAATAACACTAAATCATCTTATTCAACAACTATTTATAAACTTAAAAATAATGCTGAAGATTACTTGGGAAGCATTAGGCTATAAGAACAGACTTTTTGGAAATGATGAATTTGGCTATCTTTTGCTACATGAACTTTCTATTTTCATAAGGAAATCGACCAAAAACTTCATATCTCACGAACTGTATTTTGACGATGAAATCGATCCTAGCATCCAATTTATAAAAGATAGGTCCCACAAAGTCGCAATAAATTCTGATCTAATTTTATCTACTGATGTGGAAAGGTATAAAATCCTGCTTGATAACTCCAAGTACCAAAAAGAATTACAAAACTTAGATAAAATTTGTATTCCAGTAGGTTACCATTCATTTCCAATTCCAAAGGCAATTCAAGAATGTTCAAATAATATTCTATATACAGGAACAATTAGTGCAACATGCGGCGTAGACGAAATAGTAGAATTATTTTCTAAAAACAAGAGATTATTTAGCTATAATATTCATTTCCATTCTTACCACATGTACAATAAATACAAATCGTTCTCATTCGACAATATAAGTTTTAATTGCACCCCGATCGCAGAACCATCTGAATATATTAAGTTTGTATCACAGTTTGACATAGGTTTGGCACTCTATTTCCCTGACCAAAATGTCGGTGCGCACTTCGGTAAAAACATTAATTTCATTGGATATTCTTCGGGGAAATTTTCGCTTTTGGCTATGCTGAGTATTCCAATTATAGTTTCCGCTAATAATAGCTTTTTGAAATTAAAACAATCCTACGACTTTGGAATTGTAATAAATTCTATCTCGGAAATTGATAAAGCTTTAGATAGTATATATTCAGATTACGATCGTTATTCTTCCGAAAGCAGAAGAATGTACGAAGAGATACTTTGCCCTGAATCAAAGTATGAAGAGTTATCTAGGTTACTTTAATAAATCAACTTGAGATTGCACTTTCATAAAGACTTTAATCATAAAAATGAAGTAAATGGATTTACTACTCATCTATATAATATCTTATGGGGATTTCTCTTTTTTATTCCATATGGAAAACCGCAACTTGCTTTTAGATTTGGAGAAGGATTGGGTGATCATCTAATTTGCACAGTTCTATTTCATGGTTTAGCAAAAATAACTTTTAAAAATATGGATCCAAGCATAACCAATTAATTGCGTAATAAAACGCTCAATTAAATGTTTTGAAATTAATTAAAAATAGCTTTTGTTGGAATAAATTGCGCTTTCTTAAAAAGACACTTCTCTCTTTAAGCAAAGGTCCCGAAGAAATAGCTCTGCATAGGAAACAACAATTTGTTTCCTCTGCAGAAGAGATATCAAAAAGTAAGAGTCCTTATTTTTTACAAGGTCGCATGGATATAGACCCCTACTCTTTCTGGCACAACCCCGAGTTTATAAATGAGTGCGGAGGATTTCTCCCTAAAGCTAAAATTAATGATAAGCGAAATATTGTTGATACTTGCTCATACGATTTGGTTCGAAGAGATATGATAATTTTGCTCCTAAGAACAATTATAGAAAATAAAATTAAAGGCGAAATTGCTGAACTTGGAGTTTACAAAGGTGAGACCGCAAAATTGATTCATCACTATTGCCCTGATCGCACACTAAATTTATTCGATACTTTTGAAGGATTTTCAGAAAAAGATGTTTCTAAAGAGAACGATCAGATTAGAAACTCTGAATCAGTTAATAATTTTAAAGACACTTCTGTCGATTCCATCCTTCGTTTCATTGATCCACAAAATTCTAATGTTAGAGTGTACCAAGGTTATTTCCCCGAGACTGTGAATAAAAAACTAGAGCAATCCATTTTTTCTTTTGTTCATCTTGATGCGGACTTATTTGAACCTACTAAAAATGGATTAGAATTTTTTTATCCCAGAGTTTCTTCTGGAGGAATTATACTCATCCATGATTATAACGCTTGGCCGGGATGTAGAAAAGCAGTGGACGAATTCTTTTGCTTAAAAAAAGAGTTTCCGGTTCCAATGCCCGATAAATCTGGATCGGCCATAATTGTTAAACTATAAAAGTTGACTAAGTACGCTTTCACAAAAGAATTTGCACCAGAAAAATCTTCAGGAGGAATAGCCAAATTAAAACACATAGCATGGGCTATTCAATTATTTTTAAAATCTGGAATCCCTAGCCATGCATTCCATTTCGGAGGTGGATTGGGTGATCATTTGCTATGTACTATTTTATTTCACGAATTAGCCAAAAGAGGAATAGAAAATTGTTGGATGCTTTCACACTACCCTGAACTTTTTAAAAACAATCCCTATAATTTAAAGATTGTTCAGGACGACTGGAAAACTCTTAAATTTCTAGAAAAAATCAACCGTCCATCTAACCTTCTGTATTATGGGACATGGATTGGTGATATTGATAGAATCATTCCACCAAAACATCATATGGTTGTAGAAATATTACAAAGAGCAAATATAAAAGGAGAAGTAAGCATTAGACCTTACTGGTATCAGGAGATTGATCATTCCGCCATAAATCGACATGGCGACTATGTTTGCGTTCAAAGTACGAATAATTTTTCATCAACTGAAGTAAAAAATAAAAGATGGTCCGAAACAAAAATGCAAAGAGTGGTGAATGAGCTATCCAAAAGATATTGTATTATACAAATCGGAATGCCAGAAGAGAATAAACTTGAAAATACAATTGATTACAGAGCATCTTCTATTTCTAAATCTGCTTCTTTGCTTGCAAATTGTGAGTTTTTTCTCGGTCAAGAAGGATTTCCGATGCACTTAGCTAGAGCAGTAGAGACAAGGTCAGTAATTATCTATGGAGGAAGATTGAAAGCATGGCAAACAGGGTATCCTTGTAATGAGAATATTGAAACTTCTCCACCCTGTTCTCCTTGTTGGCAAAGTAATAATTGTGATTTCGATCGAATATGCCTAAATGAAATAACTGTTAAAGATGTTTTGGTAGCAATTGAAAAAATTAAAAAAAGACTGCCTGAACCTCTGGAAACAGAAGTAGTCGTTCTTGATTGAAACTTTAGTGTCCGAAACACGAAAAACCAAAGATCAAAAATTAAATATCCTTACCCTTAATGCGGAAATTGGAGGGGGTGGAGCTAATCAAATTGCGTGGAACTTGAGTAATTCCTTCAAAAAGCAGGGGCATGTTTCAAAAATAATTACTAGAGGGTCTAATTTTTCCTCCGACATCATTCACCTGATCAATAACAATCAATATCGAAACGGATTTTTTAAATTCTTTCGAAAATTAAGTCACATCTCTCTAGAGAGAAACTATTCTCTGCTCCCAAATTTTTTCCGTTTACTTACAAAAGTTTCCGAACCAATAAGGTTACTTCGTAATGCATGCGGGAAGGAAGACTTCGATTTCCCCGGGACAAAACATCTGACAGAAATTGCCGGCTTCGAGCCAGATCTAATACACGCTCACAATCTGCACAGCGATTTTTTTGATTTAAGGAAATTACCCTATTACTCCAACAAGTTCCCCTTTTTCCTAACATTACACGATTGCTGGACTTTCACTGGCCATTGCTGTCATTTTTTTGATTGCGAACGATGGAAAGAAAGTTGCGGAAACTGCCCCCACCTTGATATTCCGATCAACTTGCAAAAAGATGGCACAAGATCGAATTTAGGTTTAAAGAGAAAGTTATATTCAACCTCAAAGATACATATCGCAACCCCTTCCAATTGGCTTGCGAATCATGTTAGGCAATCGATCTTATCACCGGCAATCGAGTCTATCACGGTTATACCCAATGGGGTGGATCAAAACATCTTCACTGCGGCAGAAAAAATTCAGGCTCGAAAGAAACTGAATGTACCCGCAACGGACTTTGTAATCTCGTTTTCATGTAATTCTCCTAGTCAGAACCCATGGAAGAATTACAATCTAGTTGAGGATATAGTTCAAATTCTAGCCAATTCAGGTAAATCCAAGAACATAACTTTTCTAATTATGGGTGAAGATGGTGAGTCCACTTCTTACAATCACGTATGCTTGAAAAAACTTGGTTGGTTGCACGACAAACGGGACGTAGCCGAAGTGTATCAGGCATCAGACGTCTACCTGCATCCCACCAAGGCAGACACCTATCCCAATGTCATTTTGGAGGCAATGTCCTGCGGAACTCCCGTCATTGCATCTGACGTCGGTGGGATCCCCGAACAAATAACCGATCAAGTAGACGGAAGGATTCTGCCCAATCAGCCGGAAACTTTTGCTTCTGCGATCAAAGAGATTATTCTCGATGATCAAAAGCGTGATAACTTCGCTAAACAGTCACTTTGCAAGGCCCGAAAGATGTTCAACGAATCTGATATGATTGGCAAATACCATGATTGGTATTTGAAAGGCATCTCTGATTTCTCAAGAAACTAAATGAAGAGTTTCACCAAGAAAATTTTACGTCATTTCAATCTTGAAGTAAAAAGAATCAATCCGAACTACCGCTCAGTTGAATCGACGGATACCTATTTTGGTTTTTTGGCCAAAACATTGAGCGATCATAAGATCGACTTGACCCTCGATGTGGGTGCAAGCACAGGGAATTGGGCATCGCAGCTGATTGACGAAGGGTACAACTCAAAAATCGTATCCTTCGAGCCCTTGTCGGGATCTTATCAAGTTCTAAAGTCAAGATGTAGCGAATTCCCAAATTGGGAATGCCAAAATTTTGCAATGGGCGATACATCCGGGCAAACTTCCATAAACGTTAGCAAAAACAACGAAAGCAGTTCCCTTAGTAAAATTTTGAACGCCCACATTGAAGCGTTTCCCGAATCAAAAATAATCCGTGAAGAAAACATAGAAGTAAACACGATTGATGACTTCCTGCAAAACCGTCCCGATCTTGAAGGAAATATCTTTGCCAAAGTGGATGTTCAGGGTTTTGAGATGAAAGTACTCACGGGCGCTAGTGGTTCATTGAGTCGAATTTCAATCTTGCAACTGGAAATGGGCTTGGAGGCTCTTTACGATGACGAATTTCTATTCTGCGATTGGCTCAAACATCTCAAAAGCCTCCACTTCCATCCGCTTCATGTTCAAAATGCTTTCTCGCATCATGAAACGAAAAGATTACTTCAAGTTGATTGTATTTTTGTTAATGAAAAGTTTGCGAAACCATGAACACTTATTCGTGCATCAAATATTTAATTTGAGCTTTTCATTTCCAGTTTTTATTAAACCGGGCTTGTTAATTTAATGAAAATTCTTGTTACCGGTTCATCTGGATTAATTGGTTCCGAAGTGTGCTCCTATTTCTCCCAACGGGGCCATGTCATTCATGGCATCGATAACAACCAACGGGCAGTCTTCTTTGGTCCTCAAGGCGATACTTCCTGGCGGCTAAAGGAACTAAGGGAGACCCTACCCTCTTTCAACCACCACGAATTGGACATTAGGGAACGAAGCAAGGTACTTGAGCTCATGAACAGCCTCAAGCCGGATGCCATCGTGCATACCGCCGCCCAGCCATCTCATGACAAAGCGGCGTCCATCCCCTTTGATGACTTCGACGTCAACGCAACCGGGACACTCAATCTGCTCGAGTCAGCAAGACAAGCGTGCCCCGAATCTCCATTCGTTCATATGTCCACGAACAAGGTCTATGGAGACGGACCCAATTCAATCGAGATGAAAGAACTCGATACGCGTTGGGAATACGCAGATCCTACCTATGCCAATGGTATTCCAGAAACGTTTTCCATCGATCAATGCAAGCATTCGTTGTTCGGAGCGTCCAAGGTGGCTGCCGACGTAATGGTGCAGGAATACGGACGCTATTTCAACATGCCAACCTGCTGCCTGCGGGGTGGATGCCTTACCGGACCATCTCATTCGGGCGTAGAACTTCATGGATTTCTTAGTTTCCTCGTAAAATGCAATATTGATGACCGCAAATACACGATTTTTGGCTACAAAGGAAAGCAGGTGAGAGACAACATCCATTCCGTAGACGTTGTCCGCTTTATCGACTGTTTTTTTGAAGATCCCAGACGGGGCGAAGTCTACAACCTCGGGGGAGGCAAGAAAAACAGTTGCTCCATCCTCGAAGCCTTTGAAATTTGCGAAAGTTATTCAGGCAAAAAACAAAGTTACGAATATTCGGACGAAAATCGCATAGGGGATCACATCTGCTACTACAGTGACTTGACCAAGATTAACGAGCATTACCCTGAATTCAAAATTGAGAATTCATTACCGGAGATCATCAGGCAGATTGTTTCAACTCAAACCAGACGACAAGCGTGATGCCCTCCTCGATTTGCCTATCTTTCGTATTCAATCATCAATATGAAAAAAATATTTCAAAACTTAAGAAAATATACAAAGAGCGATTTTCCACGATACGTTTTCTTTCGCCTTTCAGTGATTGGAACGAAGATGACGACATCATTCCGATTTATGAGACCTCGATTCATTTTCAGGGATATTTTGCACAAGCGTATTTACATCTCCCAAAAGATTTTGACTACTATGTCTTTTGTGCAGATGACCTGATACTCAACCCGCAGTTAAATGAGGAAAACCTCATCGAAAAGCTCAATTGCAACCGCTCCGGATACATAAAATACCTAAATCCCATTTGGGAACATTCCTTCGCATGGCACAAATTCGCAGAGTGCCTGTCCTTTCCGGATGAGAAAAACCCAATTCCCACCCAACAATTTTTGCCTCAAAGAGAAGAATTACTCGGGATTTATCAAACGCATGGGTTGGAATACCGGAACTTGGGTCTACACAATTTTTGGGGCATTCATGATAAAACACTTTCTCTCGAAAGAATTACAAGCGGGTTGAAATTCATATTCCGGCATGGATTGAGAAGGTATGTCCATTTTCCTCTCATCGAAGGTTATTCAGACCTAATTGTAATCCCAAAAGAAAACCTGAAGTTATTTTGTCATCTTTGCGGTATTTTTGCCGCGATGAACTTATGGGTGGATGCCGCTATCGCCACATCCATCGTACTGTCCTGCGAAAACATCACGCAAGAACGCGATCACGGATTGAAGGGAAAGGAATTTTGGGACCCAATCGATGCAAACAAAGCAATTTCCAAAGCAGAAGGAAAAATCGAAAAGATAAGTAGTCTGTTTTCCGAAGAAACATCTTATATTCATCCCATCAAACTAAGCGAATTCAGTTGAGCGAAAAAAATAAAGCAACTGTTGTCCTAACAACAATAAATTCTCCAAATCCAAAAATTGGGAAATGGGCTGAAATTAGTGAAAATAAAGTAATCGTAGTGGGGGACAACAAAACTCCGAGTGACTGGAACCACAAAGGTTGCGATTTCATCAGTATCGACGATCAAAAAAAAGGAGCCTTCGAGATTTCGAAATGCCTTTTGGAAAATCACTACACAAGAAAAAACATAGGTTATCTGTATGCTTTGGAAAATAATGCATCCATGATTATCGATACGGACGACGATAATTTTCCCTACCTAGAAAAGTGGTCGGAGTTAATGGCCTACGAAAAGGAAACTCTGTATCTTGAAGATCAAGGGGAGTTGACTTACAAAAACGTCTACACGCATTTTTCTAACTCTAGCATTCCGTTTTGGCCGCGTGGATTCCCGTTAAACAAATTAGCGCTCGAAAATTCAGTGATAACCCCGAATGAGGTAGTTCCGTCCAAAGGAAATAATGTTACAGGCCTGTGGCAATGCATGGTTGACGGAGACCCTGATATTGATGCTATTCATAGATTGATTTTCAAAAAGACACCGACTTTTGTTCATAAGGACCCAATTATTTTTGGGAAAAACAACCTATGTTCGTTTAATTCGCAAAATACTTTGTGGATGCGCAAAAGCATATTCCCCCTTCTATATTTGCCGGCAACCGTAAGTTTCCGTTTCACTGATATTCTCAGAAGTTACGTCGCCCAAATAATCTTGGATCGTGCGGAGATAACTTTCGGTTTTTATCCGCCGACCTCATATCAGGAACGCAACGATCACAACCTAATGGCGGATTTTGAATCCGAGACTTCGATGTATCAACGCACTGAGGAGATCGTTTCAACCCTAGATACCGCCGTCAGGCAAAATCGCTCGATCAGTGATAATCTCGTCAACGCATATTCCTCTTTGGAAAAAATTGATGTCGTGGATTCACTAGAGCTGCAACTCATTGATTACTGGCTCACGGACATAACCAAATTTATCCCCTAAGAATCTGTCCCCGCCAAAAAATGTTCTACTCGTTACGGAAACCCCTCCGGGGACGCCGAATGGTTTTGGCGTGACTCTCTCAACTTTTCTGTCCGGATTAAATTGTTCGGTCGTATTTACCGACGCTTCCTACAAGAAAGAGGTCCAAAACAAAGGATTTGTCCATGCTCATTGCCCTTATCACAAATCGAAGAAATCTCTTTTCCTGTTTCTCCTTGGCTTAATTCCCGAATGGAGAGGAAAATATTCCAAGCTTTGGCTTTTGCTTTTCTTACGAGTCAAGTGCGACATCGTGTATTCTTTTTTTTATTCCCTCGAAAACGTACAATTTGCCTCTTGGATAGCGACCCAAAAAAAGTGCAGGCATATTGTACATATCGCAGACCATTCGTCTTTGTTTTTTAATTCATTGGAATTTAAATCGCTTTTGAAATCATCTTACAAGCGAGCCTGCATCGGGCATAACATGAAAGACGCATACGAAAAGAAATTTGATGAGGAATTCGAGGTTTTTCATAATTATGCCGATTCCAAGCATCTGCCTTTGCCTCCGGTCGACGACTTCACCTTCAATAGAGGGAATCCGTTCAAGATCCTTTTTCTCGGAAGTCTCTTTTCCCACTTGCACAGCGGAGCTATCAATGACTTGTGCAACGCTGTCACCGAACTGAACAGGAGTGGTAATCCCCTTGTTTTCAATCTTTACGGTCAAAGGGTTCCTTCAGATTTTCTTACCGCTGAAATAGATGGAGAATCGGTTGTTCATCACGGCGAAGTGCCTGCCGCCGAACGTTTCAAAATCATGCAAGAACATCATGTCTTTG
>Ga0206129_10004926_pt1 | contig 14403 bp, 29 predicted proteins | sample Helgoland_Spring_8_FD_148616 | JGI IMG/M metagenome (GOLD analysis project Ga0206129, IMG submission 148616) | Pelagic subsurface seawater microbial communities from Kabeltonne, Helgoland, North Sea - Helgoland_Spring_Bloom_20160502_2 | ecosystem: Environmental > Aquatic > Marine > Epipelagic ...
TAATCCATCGGCCGGTCGAGGTGACCTTATTATTCAAATTCAAGTACAACCAGACTCCAACTATATTGTTAATGGTGCTGATGTTTGGATTGATTATTCATTGCCTTGGTGGGATTTAATAACGGGTACTAAAATAGATGTTACATTGATTGACGGTACAATTATAAAGGTGCCTGTTAGTGAACAATCACATACTGGTAAAGTTTTAAGGGTTAAAGATAAAGGTTTTCCGATATATAATACATCTAAGTATGGGATGTTGATGATTAAGCTAAATGCAACTTTTCCACAATTAGACGAAGAGTCAATTAAAAAAGTTAATGAAATAAAAAAATCGGTAAGTGGATTGGAACAGTGAAATACACAGATCTAATTTTGTATTAGGACTTTTACAAATAGGTGAACTAGATGTTGACCAAATGATGGATACTTTATACGACGTACTTTCAGAAAAACATGTTGAAATATTTAGTGGTAACGATAGACCTACTGAAGAAATTGAATCAGCACTTAATCAAATTATTAAATGGTTTGAAGATAATGAAAGATACGAAGAGTGTCATAAATTAAAACAGATTAAAGAGCAATGCTTAGAATTGAGATAAAAGACAATAATATAGAAAAGGCTTTAAAGCAATATAAAAGAAAAGTCATCAAGACTGGACAACTTAAGAGTTTAAGAAATAACAGGTATTATGTAAAACCTGCTACAGTTAAGCGACTTAAGATGCAAAAAGCAATCAGAGTAAATAACTGGAATTCGACCAGTTAGGCATAATTTTTTCATAACATAATAAACATATTTACATCATTATATTATTATATGTAAATTGTCTATTTTGCAGTTTGTATATTGACCGTTTCAATATATAAATAAAGGTATCAATATCGAGACCGCTAAAAAATTATACCGCTAATGTCATTCGAAATTTCAAGTGAAGAAAAGGACGCTTTAATGAGAGCTGCGTATTATACGCTAACTAGAAACTTCACGAAAACAGTTAATCGATTTGTTGTATTCAAAGATGGTGAAAACATTGTTGAAATACCACATGGCATCGCACAGCGTAGTAAATTTATCGATGTATTAGTAATATACTTCGAAGAACAGGAAGAGTACGAAAAATGTGACAAATTAATTAAGTTAAAAGAACTTGTCATAATGGCAGGTGACTAAAAATAAATAGATATATGTCAAACCGAAAGGTACAATCTACACGTAGAGTATTTGACAGTAATACACTTAAGGGTGTGCAATTACGTCAATCTCAACACAAATATGTAAACACTGTTGAAGAAAATCAAGTAACATTCTGTTACGGACCAGCAGGAACATCAAAAACATTTACAGCATGTTATATAGCTCTAAAAATGTTAGAGCGCAAAGAGATTTCACAAATAATTCTTTGTAAACCAATTCAAGAGGCTGGTGAGAAATTAGGATTTCTACCAGGTGAGGTGTCAGAGAAAATTGCACCATATATTAAATCATACAAATCAAACATTGAAAAGATTATAGGTCCTGAAAAGACTGAACTTCTTTTTGAGAAAGATATTTTTAAGTTTGAACCTTTAGCTTATATGAGAGGTAATACTTACGATGATGCTTTAATGATTTTAGATGAAGCACAAAATGCAGATTGGAAGCAACTTATGTTATTTGTTACAAGAATGGGTAAGTCTTCAAAGGTTATTGTTGCAGGTGATGTTTCACAGTCAGATATTACAAAGTCAAGAGTTTCTTTGCCTTCATTTATTGAAATGATTGAAGCTGTAAAAGGTGTTGGTAAGCATATTTTTAACGAGACAGATATTGTTAGGGCTAAAATCCTACAAGACATTGTTAGAAAATACGACAAATGGAAAGACGAGAACAACAAATAGAAATTTGCAATGCAAAGTTTGAAGATTTAGAAAGACTTTGCGAAATTTATTCAGAAGCTTTTAGTGAAACTTCACCGATGACAAAACACTGGTGGGGTATTATGGAAAACCCAAATATTATTTATAGAGTAGCAATTGTCGATGGAAAAATCTTAGGCGTTGCTACTTTAATAACTATAGGTAAGATTTTACGTTCAGGTTCTCGAATGGGATTAATTGAAGACGTTGCAATCGCCACAGAAGCTCGTGGGCTTGGTTTAGGGAAACTTTTAATAGAAGACTTGTTACACGTTGGTATGGATAAGGGTTGTTACAAAGTGGTTTTAAACTGCTCTGAGGCCAATGTTGGTTTCTATGAAAAATGCGGTATGTATAAAGCGGAACATCAGATGAGGTGGGACCGCCCAAAGAAACAAAATTAACTTTTCCCGTATAATATCTGTAATAAAGATATAATGGGAAAACACATACTACTTAAAGAATCATTTCACGGAGACCGAAATATTGTAGAAATAGGATTAGATGAAGCAGGAAGAGGTGCCCTCGCTGGCCCAGTTGCAGTCGCAGCATGTATTATGCCAGCAGGCTTTCAACACGAACTCATTAAGGACTCTAAACTGCTTAGTGAAGGACAAAGAGCAGAAGCAAGACGATTAGTACTTGATAATGCCATTGCATGGCATGTAACTCTTGTACCGGAAGAAGTTATTGAATCAACAGATATTTTAAAGGCTACAATGCAAGGTATGTACGACTGTCTAAAGTATTTAGACGACCACGCAAACCGTTTTGATTTTATCTTAGTTGATGGTGACCAATTTCATGGATACCATGGTGTACCATTTGAGACAGTGGTTGGTGGTGACAATAAATATGTTTCAATTGCCGCGGCTTCTATTTTAGCTAAGACTACTCGTGACCAGTATATGAAAGAAATCAGCAAAGAATATCCTGAATACGGCTGGGGTTCTAATAAAGGTTACGGCACAGCACAACACCGCAATGCGATTAAATCAAATGGCGCAACTGTACACCACCGCAATTCTTTTATAAGCCATATGCTAACTGAAACAACGTCATTGTTTTGAGAGGACTACTACTAGGTTCATTATTATTCATGCTTGGTCAAGCAATGATTTGGATTCAAACTAATGGTCAGTTTGTATGGCCTTGGTTTAAAAAGAATCCAATCCTCATATCAGTTATATTTGGAAGTACTATTTCATACATTCTGATATATGCAACTAAGATGGTTGTTGGTCATTTTGATGGGCAATTGTGGCCTAGTAGATTCATAGGCTTTTCAACCGGCATTGTAACATTTACAAGTTTGACCTATGCATTTTTAGGCGAGGGCATTACAATGAAAACGGCTATTTGTTTAATTTTAACATTTTGTATAATCTGTATACAAGTATTTATGAAATGACAACATTAGAATTTGCATTTGCATACTCTTTGGTATTAAGAATTATGAGACTTTATAAAAAATCAAAGTCTGAAAATCATGTTGAAGTACATTTACCTGAAGGTGTTAAATTTTTAATAACATTTGGTCTTATATACGGTTGGTTAATTTTTATAAATTATTTATTTCCGTAATATGAATCCAAAAGAGAAACAAACAGAACAAGACGACATATTAGATATGCAGACTGAATGGGATTATTATTCAGGATTGCCTAACCCTAAAGCATACGAGGATAACGAAGGAGTGTCGTAAATATAAAAAGATTCTAAGTAATTTTTGAAACATTAATAAATACCGTCATATAATTAGTAATGGCAAACAAAATTGTACTTGTAGGAAAAGCGGCTTCTGGTAAAGATTACTTAAGAACACGCCTTATGAATAAAGGTCTTAAATACGGTGTCTCACATACAACAAGAGACCCAAGGCCTGGGGAAGTAGATGGTAAAGATTATTGGTTTGTATCTGTTGATGAATTTATGAATTTAGTCGATGCAGGTGAAATGGTCGAACACCAAATGTTTAACGGTTGGTATTACGGTATTACGCTTCCAGTATTTCAAGAAGCTGATATTATGATTATGAATGCGGAAGCGGTTGAACTTTTAGCTGAAGAAATTAGAAACCAATGTACGGTAATTTATTTAGACATTCCACTTGAAGTTCGTCAAGCTAGACTTATGGAACGCGGTGATATACAAGATCCGATGAAGCGTAGGTTAAAAGCAGATGAAGAACAATTTGCCGGCTTTGAAAACTACGATATTAAAATAACAAACCCAGATTTTTAACATATATAAAAATAATAACAATGACAACAAAATCTATTCAATCAAAGATTAGCAAGTTAGAGAAGAAAGTAACAAAGATGCAAATCGACTCTACAACGCAGAATTTTTATTTAACATTCAATCACGATACTGAATACCATACCGTACTTGAATTAATTGACGATAATTATACATGGCAATCTAAGAATGCTGCACTTACTGTACATGTTTATGATAAACTAGTAGAGGCATATAACAATGCTGATGTTACAGAAGGTATCGTTACATTAGAACTACAAGCTACTATTATGTCAGGATTGTATAATATCTTGCTTAATACTGAAGGTACTGGTGTTGAAAATGCACGTACATTTACAAAGCTATTGACAAATCTAGGTGCACAGATTACTGAAGCTATGAATAAACTTGCAAAGGACAATGAAGAAATCCAAGCAATTCACGTTGAATTATCAGAACTAGAACAAAAGCTTACACAAAATGAAACAAGCGAGCAAATCGAAGAAAAGGCTTGAGATTCTTGAGGCACTGACCGAAGGAATTACACACCCTGAAATATTTGAAACGATTGATTACAAAAAGCAGTCGGAAGATAAGATAAAGCAATTCATGTATCCACACGTTTTGGATACTATGACAGAATACTTAATGACAAACAAAGGTATTTCTAGAACTGAGGCAAAGTCTAAAGTTAAAGAAATGTTACTTTGGGAAGGTAATGTTAAGACAACTGTTAAAAACATTATGTTCATGGGAACGCAAAACAGACCAGATATGGTTTTTGAAATTGCGGACCTTAAGGTGGCTATTGAGATTAAGAGAGGTGCTTCAGGTTCAGACTTAAGAGCTGGGATCGGTCAGTCTATCATTTACTCAACACATTATGATTTTGTACTAACACTGTTTATTGATACATCAGAAGACAAACGTGTTTTTAACGCTAGACAAGGTTCAAACGAGATTAACTTCACCGATACTCTTTGGAAGAACTACAATATTAAATTCATAACTATATAATAGCCTATGGCTACATTTATAATTGCAAACTGTCAATTTGGCAGAAACGGTATTATTAAGAAGAACAAAAGACCTTTTGGTAATGTTATAGACATGAATGAAGAGATGGTTCAACGTTGGAATGCCGTAGTAACTGAAAACGATACAGTTATGCATTTAGGTAACTTTGCGTGGGACCCAACAACTGCTGAAGAGATGTTCAATACATTAAACTTCAAACAGCTTTTATTAGTTCCGGCAGAACACGACCAACCTCTTTTTGAAATGATGTCAACGGATATGTTACCAGACAATGTTAAAATCATTAATAGGATATTTGAACAGCCTGCCACAAACGCAACTTTCTCATATTGGCCTATGTTAGAATGGCCTATGAAAGATAAGGGTCACTATTTATTCTACGGTTATTATGGTAAGAAATATAAGCCAGATCATAAAAAGAAGATGATTAACATGGCGTGTGAGTTTTGGAATTACACACCACAAAATTTAAATACATTAGTACGTCTTTTTGAAGATGATTTTGAGGCATAATTGTTAGTAACTTTATCTCCATTTATTTTTTTATGTCAAATATATTTTGTATATTAGTAGTATAATTAAAAACAAGCATATGGCAAATCACATGGAATGCTACGTTCAAGTAGCGAATTTAACACCAGAAGGTGAAACCTTTTTAAAAAATGTTTTAGCGCCTGATGAAAATGAATATGAATTTAGTACAAATAGTTTACTAAAGAAGCTTTACGGTTCAACTGATGAGCAAATTGACAGCCGTGAATACCGCGTAGAGAACATTGGTTCAAAATGGATACATGGTTCTCTTGAATATGCTGAAGATGGCGAAGCTGAGATTTCAACAACATCTGCATGGTCAGTGCCTTATCAAATGTTCTTACAACTGTCAAAGTTATTAGTTAAGATTTCACCAGATGCCGTTATCACGGGGACTTACGAAGATGAAGGTTACGACCCATGTGGTGCTTTTATTATAGCAAATGGCTATGACGATATTGAAGATGTTTTTGGAACTGACGATGTTGACTATGATAAGCTTTGGGAAGACGATGATTATCGTGATTCAATTACTGAAGCGTTACATGAAGAAAGAATCAATATGCTTCAAGCTTACCGTGAGTATCTTCGTGAATTAGCTGAAGAAATGTAAAAATAAAAGCGATATAATTTTTTTATGTCGTTTTTTTTACCTATATTTACATTCAATCATTAAGCAAATAACATTTATGACTTACCGCGAATTAACAGAAAACTACATTGAATCCCGTTCACATGCCGACTACACGGCTCTTTACAAGAAAGTAAAACCAGGATTAACCCGCTACATTGCAAACATTATTAAAGATGGTCCAATGGCAGAAGATATTGCAGTCAACACATTAATTAAAATGTGGACTAAAATTGAGCAATACAATCCAGAGTATCAAATTACAACTTGGCTTTATCGTATTGCAATGAATGATGCATTAGGTTACATTCGTGAAAGAAATAAGTCAACTTCGATGGACCGACTTCGTGATGACTTTGGTATTGATGTAAATTCAAGTGGTACATTAGAAAGTAATTCTATACACGACCTAATGGCCGAGGCTGAAATGAAAACCGAAATGGATTTCTATTCAGAAGAAGAAGAGTTAAACGAGCGTTACGAATTAGCCTTGAAAGCGATTCGTGATTTAAAGCCACTCTATCGTGAAATCTTAACAGACCGATTGATAAACAACATGAAGTATAAAGATATTGCTGTTAAATACAATATTAGCTTACAAACAGTTAAGAACCGTATTCGTAGAGGCCGTACTTTAATTACTGAAAGCATTGTTTAAATAATAAAACATTTTTTACGCATATGATATAATATGTGTGAAAGCCGCGGTGGTGAAATTGGTATACACGAGGGACTTAAAATCCCTTGGACAGTAATGTCCGTGTCGGTTCGAGCCCGACCCGCGGTACAAAGAGGAGAAGAAAGGCGAATGAATGCTTTGAAGTATCTTGATGGAATGTTCAACCTGATAGAGAACAGAATGCACCGCACTGCTCATACTAACGCTACTGCTAGTTTGAAGATTGCACCTATGGTTGCGACACTAGAAGAACCTTGGCGGTGAGGGAACCTCTTAAATTAGTCGCATAGCTCAGTTGGTTAGAGCACTACACTGATAATGTAGGGGTCCGCAGTTCGAGTCTGCGTGTGACTACAAACAATGGGAAGTTGAGCAATTGGTTAGAGAGCACTACACTGATAATGTAGGTGTCTTTTTATTTGAACAGATATATAACTTATGCTTAATAAAGACCACGAAATAAATAGCAAACAACTGTTTTGGAAATTCAGAGCTGAAGATGGATTATTTTATCATAAGAAATATCCATGGGAACGTAATGATTTAGAATTCAAAGAATTTAGAGGTGAATACGATACACTATTTAGAAGTGCATTGGCATATATAGCATATGGTGATGAAGATATTAAAAAAGGTATCTTAAGTTGTTTTAGACCATACATCATAGGTGAAGATCGTGACATTAGTAAAACTAAATATCAGGCAAGCAGGGCATCTAATCGTTTTGGAGAAGATGATGTTTCAAGAGACCAGATTATTTTAGCATTAGCAGCACTTGAATACAATGGAGATATTGATGAGGTTAAAGAGATTACAAACCGATTAAGCTTTAGAGTTAGTAAAAGGTTTTTAATGACACCAACTATGTGGTTTTGGGTAAAATATCTCGGTACAAGAAAACAAAGTTGGAAAAACGCATTCGCGTTTATGCAAACATTAGAACATTTTATCAATATAACATTAACAAAGGGTTTACGCTTTTTAGCAGGGGCTACTAAGTCAATACCAATACCACACGACCAACACTCAAAATTACCTTATAAAGATGGATTTAGACTTAAATTATATAAAGCGTTGGGTTATCCTGAATATGGACTTCATTTCGCTGCTTGGCAGTATTATGTAGTTCCGTTTGGTGGATTACTTGGTAAAATAAATAAGTCATTAATGAGATGGCAAGCACAAGATAAAAACTTGTTGTTTAGAGAATTATTAGATGGCAAACCAGTCACACAGGAAGAAATAGATGATTTTAAATCAACGAATACATTTATATGGCAACGTAGAGATGATATCAATGTTGCATGGATTTATGAGTTAAAGCCTGAAGAAATTGAATTTAATGATATTGAAAGAGATATATTATTAGAAATAACAAGAATTAAATAAATGAAACATCAGTATGTCTATTTTATATAAATAGCATGGATGTGAAAAACACAATATCACCAATATTTTGTGGCGGTTTAGGTAATAACTTATTTCAAGCTGCAGCTGCAATTTCATATGCAGAAGATATCCAGTGCGACACTATATTTGGATATTGGACATCATATAATTCAAAGAATAAATTACCTGAAAATCATATAAGTGATTGGGCCGGATTACCTAATCCTTATTTTGGTAAGAAGTGGGGTGGTTGGAAAACTAAAGACACTAGCGTTGCCCTCAACACAATATTTCCAAAATTAAAATGGTTTGAGAATCCAGACCCAACGGTTGATAGCCAATTTTCAACAACGAATGAAGAGTTCCATTGGAGTTTTGTTATTGATACTGGAACCGGTGGTGTTTATGAGCCTTTTAATTTTGGCCCAAACACGCAGTTTTATGGCTATTTTTTTAATAAAAGATACTGGCATCACAATAGATCGATTATATTAGATAAACTCACGTATAATGAAAATGATGTAAAATACCTTAAAGACACTTATCGTGAACTTTTAGATAAAGAGCCTGTTTCAATAAATGTTAGAGTACAAGACCCTTCAATTCCGTCTGAACAAGAATTTTTTGATAGAGGTGCTTATATTAACCAATCTGATTTTTTAGCAAAATCAATGGGTTTTTTTGGTAAAAGGCGCACATATCTAGTAACAACAAATAATATTGAATCAACTAGATTTATATTTGATAATGATGATAGATTTACGGGATACTCTATAGAAATTATAGATGAAGATTTTCATAGACAGATGATGATTACATCAATGTGTAAAGATCACATTTTAACAAATTCAACATTTTCGTTTTGGGCAATATATCTTAACCCAAATATAGAAACGTCTACAGTTATTTACAGTAAAACATTTGAAGAACAACATTCAACTGAAATGATACCATATATGTGGATAAAAATATAAATTACGGTATTATGATTCAATATAACTATTGAAACAAATTTAAAAACAGATTATATAATAATCAAATAAGGATGTCCTGTGGTGTAATCGGCAACACTACGGTTTTTGGTACCGTCATTCTAGGTTCGAGTCCTAGCGGGATAACAATTTAATTAAAAATAATATAAATAATGCTAGAATTAAAAAACGATAATTTAAACGAAGTACTATCATCAAATGAAAATGTATTTGTTATGTATGGTGCTTCATGGTGTGGCGCATGTAAAATGTCAAAACCTAAAGTAAATAGACTTGCAGGTGAAAATCAGCCTGTTCAATTTGTATATGTTGACGCAGAGCATATGATCGATTCAAGAGAATTAGCGGGCAAGCTTTCAAACCTTCCAACATTTGTAGCATTTAAGAATGGTGAGGTTATTGAAAAAGAAGCGGGTACTAAATCAATTGAAAAAGTATTAAACGTACTTAAATAATATGCGATATATACACAAAATAAAATCAACAATAAACTAAAATGGCAGACTTAAGAAAACCAGTATTCTTCTCAACAAGAAGCATCAATACTTGGATGTACAAAATTAGCAGACTACTTATTTCAATATGATGAAGTAGAAGTTGCACCTGTAGAAATCGTAAATGGATTAGGTGTATTCCCCCCGGAAGACTTTGTTGGTAAATATCAAATATGGTCAAATACTTATACTTTAGGTATGACAGGTACTGCGGGTGCAAGACCAGTATTTTATTCAGCAGATATAACTGATTTAAATGATATCTTAGTTGGTGTTAATACTATTGCAGCTAGACTAGGATCACCTTTACAAACAGACCCAAATGATGGAAGAACTTGGTTAGAGAGTATTTCAGAGGTTTATGTTCATGCTGTTGATGCTACTGCAACAAGTGGTAGTACTACTGGTATAATCAGTAGCGGCTTGATAGCGGAATTAGACGCATCATATGTTAATTCATATTCAGGAACGGGTACAGTATGGACTGATTTAACAGGAAACGGACATAATGGTATAGTTACGGGTTCTTATAATTCTTCTATTGCATCAGGTGTTTTTGAATTTGATACACAAGGCGAATTCATTGAATTTTCGCAACCTATTACAAAGTCTGAGTTATCTTTAACGGTTAATAGTGAACTAACATACCAGGCATGGGTATATGTACCACAACATACTGCTCAATCTACATTATTTGGTAAAGGTACTCAAACTTATTTACAAGGTAATTATGGTATGAACTTGTTTACTAAAAACAATCAATCTGATAGTTTTTCGATTATTTCAGATGGTAGCCAGCAAGGTCAATTCAGCACAGGTCAACCAGGAGGTACTTGGCAATTAATAACATTCCAAGCGTTTGTAGGAGTTCCTAACGAACAATTATCACCTTCACACTCATGGTACAATACTGATAGAGTTCTTACAAGACATTACTTTAATGATACTGTTAGAATGAATGCAAACTATCCATCATTAGACTATTATGTAAATTCAGGTCAACCAAACACAGCCGCAGAAGTTGGTGAATTAGATGTACTTAAAGATAATGGCTATACAGCATCAAACCTAAAAATAGGTGCATTATACATATATAATAAAATCTTAACAGCTCAAGAGGTTGCAGATAACTATAACAATACTAAAACAAGATTCGGTTTATAAACAAAATAAAATAAATAATAAACTAAAATGGCAGACTTAAGAAAACCAGTATTCTTCTCAACAGAAGCATCAATACTTGGATGTACAAAATTAGCAGATAATCTATTTCAATATGATGAAGTAGAAGTTGCACCTGCAGAAATAGTAAATGGATTAGGTGTAATGCCACCGGAATATTCTTTCGGTAAATATCAAATATGGTCAAATACCTATACTTTAGGTATGACGGGTACTGCGGGTGCAAGACCAGTATTTTACGCAGCAGATATAAATGATTTAAATGATATTTTAGTCGGTGTAAATACTATTGCATCAAGGTTAGGGTTATCTAGATATACAGACCCAAATGATGGAAGAACTTGGTTAGAGGGTATTTCAGAAGTATATGTACATGCATTAGAGTCCGACCCTACGGTATGTGACCCTAATGTAACTAACGCATTCAGCGGCGGTACAGGTCCGGGTGGTTTAAATCTTAATCAAGTTAACCGCGCAGTTATTGCATTTAATCCTGGTGTTTCAGATGCATCATTTATTAATAACGATTTAACTAAAACAAAAGTGTGTACGGTTGAATATCTACAAGATAGATATGATACACATCCTATTGGTGCAATAGGTGGTACTTCATGGGGTGATTGGCAAAATAATACTGCAATTTACTACACTAATACAAATTGGAATGGAATTCCAGTTGTAGGTGATGTAATTTACAGAGACCAATATGGCAATGATTACTTTGGAGCTGGTGGTTTCATATTCCAAGATACTGCATACCAAATGAGTACAGATAGTAGAGCATTTAACTGGATTACAGTTGGTGCAAACGGTGTAGTTACAAATGTTGAAAACTTAGGTTACATGACTGGAAATTAATAAATAATTCAAACTTTTTTGAAAATAAAGGCCCAAACATTTTTTTGTTTGGGTTTTTTTTTGTATATTAGTAGAGTAATTAAAGATAAAGCATATGAAAATGTTTAAGAAAGACGGTAAGACCGCAGTTTTAGTAAGCCCAGGATTTGGTGCAGGATTCAGTACTTGGAACTCTCCAGAGATGGCAGTTGACTTCGATTTGGTTGAAGCATTCTTAAGTGACGATATGAAACGCTTTGCGTACATTGTTATTGAGAAGTACGGTGAAAACACATACTTGGGTGGTATGGATAACCTTATGGTTGTATGGGTCGATGAAGGTAAGAAATTCCGAATTGACGAATACGACGGTACCGAAAGAGTTGAAATTCTTGAAGATACCAATTGGTTTACAGCTTAAGGTATGAAAAAGATAGTAATTTTTGATTTAGATGGTACGTTAGCCATCATTGACAAGCGAAGAGCTAAGGCAACAAAGCCCGATGGTAAGATGAACTGGCAGACTTTCTTTGCTCCAGAGAACATTCAATTAGATGAGCCGAATTGGCCAGTGATTGAAAGTTTCAAAGCAATGCAAGCTGCTGGATTTATCGTCGGCATCTTTAGTGGACGAGACGACATTAGTCGCCAAGAAACTATGGATTGGTTGACACAGCATGGCATTGACCCTCAATTCTTGCGAATGCGAAGAAACGGTAGTTTTGTACCGGATGATAAGTTGAAAAAGCTTTGGTTAGATGACATTCTTGCAACTGGCAATGAAGTGATGTGCGTCTTTGACGACAGAGATAAAGTAGTAAAAATGTGGCGAGATAATGGAATCACTTGTTTTCAAGTAGCGCCAGGAGACTTTTAAGTTATGACAGAATTTACAGGATACATTGCAACGTTCTTGGTAATGCTTTCATTTATGATGAAAGACGTTACAAGACTTAGAGTTATTAACGCGATTGGTTGTGCAACATGGATTGCTTATGGCGTCATGTTGGACAGCTATCCAGTGATTATTACTAATGTTGGCATCTTAGCCATCAATGGTGGTCACTTGCTTAGAAATTATTTGAATAAAAGGGCAAAATAATTGCTCTTTTATTTTTTTATGTCGCCGGAATTGCTTATATTTATAAAGTAATTAAAGATAAAGCTTATGAATGTCAAGATTAGTGTAAACACACAACGTTACGAGAACTATGGATTTCACGAAGGTCGTGAATACTGGAAGCCGAAAGGTGGAATGTTATTTACTATTGAAGATATCGATAGTGATCTTGTTATGTATGCAGACAACAAGAAAGTTGTCGAAGCGATTCAACGTCAATTAGAACTTCGCTCAAGTGACCTTGAGAAGTTTGAGTATATTGACCACGAGGTTATTTTCAGTGAGGCAAAGATTGCTGGTGTTGACTTCTCAGATTCATTGACTCAGTTGATGAATCTGTAATTGAAACAAAGTCAACCCTTTAAAGTATAATAACTATGTGTATATCAGCAGTAATATTTGAATACGAGAGTGAAGAGCAATATTTGGAAGAGAATCAAGTCCTTCCAGATCATTGGTCTAAGAACTACCTTTAACACCAAAGAGAAATGAGTTTATTTAAATTATGGTTAGCACTTGCACCATTATACTTTGTACTTATCGGTATCTATAGAGAAATTAGAGAAATTAATAACACTAAAATGAAATGAAAGAGAAATTAATTAAAGAGATTAAGGAGAGTTTAGAATTTGCTAAATCTCGTGGAGAGTTAAACCAAGAAGCATCTTGGACATTTGAACAAGGAGTACTTCTTGAATATGCGGAAGCAGAGTACATTCTTGAATTGCTTAAAACAAAAGAGTGTCCGTTCTTTCCAACAGTGAACACAACAAGCGCTACTGTATGTGGTGTTTGTGGTAAAGAGAAATTTGAACATAACCTTTAAAAAAAAATAGAAATGAAAACAGAAATTAAAACAATCCAAGAAATCATTGACGGAGCAGATTGCCCACTACCTATTGAAACAATCCCTAACTATATGGGTGTAAATCTATGTAGTGTAGAGGCAATCAGTTGGACAAGACAAGATGATAACCAACTTGTAAACCTTACCATTCATTTTACACCGAATAACGATAACCTTTAAAACAAAATAGAAATGACAAGTTCGGGGAAAAGTTCGGGGAAAAGTTCGGGGAAAAGTTCAAGCATATAAAAATAGGCGCACACCAATAATAATAGGCGCAAATTAGAAACCTTTAAAACCAAATAGAGATGATTAAAATAGATTCAGAAGCAGATTTTGAAAAAGAAATGGAACAACTTCGTTTTGAAACACCCAAGTATGTAGGTGGTTATAGATTAGGAAAAGACCATTATGTTCAATTTAATTTAACCTACAAACCTAATTGGTTTCATCGTACTATGATGAGATTGTGTTTTGGATATAAGTGGGAAAACCTTTAACACCAAAGAGAAATGAA
>Ga0206129_10004927_pt1 | contig 14403 bp, 6 predicted proteins | sample Helgoland_Spring_8_FD_148616 | JGI IMG/M metagenome (GOLD analysis project Ga0206129, IMG submission 148616) | Pelagic subsurface seawater microbial communities from Kabeltonne, Helgoland, North Sea - Helgoland_Spring_Bloom_20160502_2 | ecosystem: Environmental > Aquatic > Marine > Epipelagic ...
GGCATCACTAAGGCCTATGACGACGTCCAGGGTGATCCCGTTAGACTGCTGAATCGCGCCTACTTCAGTCTGACGCATAAAGTGGTGGATCGCTGATCGCGCAAATCGAGCAAGCGCACAGACACGCGCGGCGCTTGAACACCAATCGTTGGCCAAGATTTCAAGACTTAACAGCGTGGTCTTAGAGACGCGGACAGAAATGCTTTGGCGAAGCGGGCGGGACTGAAGGCTTTTTGCCAAAATTCAGCTAGAGGTGCTTTCGAGAGCCGGTGATACTTGATCGCCCCTTTAAGAATGAGGCAGCGACGTTGGCCGATCCGGATCCTAAAGGCCTTGGGCGCTGTCTTGAAGATGGATCCATCGGCCAAGATTGATCAACAACCCGGTCTGTGGGCTGTTCTAAAGCATGGGCTGGGCTATACTTTGTCAGTTAATCGACGGGAATGGTGCGGTCGATGTGAAACCTGATAAGTGATGAAACAATGAAAAACCCCCGATTGCATGTTGTCGCGCCTTGGCGGGCGCTCGCGAGTCTTCTGCTGATTATGGGTCTGTCGGCACCTGCTGCGGCCTTTGATTTTGACATAGATCAAGATGGCCAGGCGCAACCCTTGACCGATGGTTTGTTAGTCATCCGATACCTGTTCGGTTTTTCTGGTTCGGCCTTGACCAACGGGGCGATCGCGGACGGTGCTGAACGGCCATTGGCCGCTGATATCGAGTCATACCTTGCTGAAAACAGCGATTATCTGGATATCGATGATGATGGCAAGGCGATGCCGCTGACCGATGGGCTGTTGATAATTCGGTATCTATTTGGGTTTTCAGGCGACGCGCTCGTCAGCGGTGCAATTGCCTCTGACGCGAATGTCAGGCTGGCGCCAGAGGTCCAAGACCGACTGGATGCGGTGAAATCAGGCTTGGGTGGCAGTAATCTCCTTGCCGACCTCGATGGTGACGGCCTTCCGAATGCCCAGGATCCAGATGACGACAACGATGGTGTTTTAGATATTGATGATGCCTATTCGAAGATTGCGCTTGGTGGGCTTGTTGATACCGATGGCGATGGCCGGCCGAATGTTTGCGATGCGGCTTGTGTTGCACTGGGGATGGCCGCTGATCCGGATAGTGATAATGATGGGGTGCTTGATGGCAATGATGGGTACCCCTTAATTGCGCTGGGGACTTTGACGGATTCGGATGGGGACGGGCGGCCCAATGACTGCGGCGCGGCCTGTACAGCGCTGGGCATGGCGGCCGATCTGGATGATGATGCAGACGGCATTTTAGATGTGGCGGATGCTTATGCCTTGATCAGTCTCGGTGGTTTGACGGACGCTGATGGCGATGGTCGGCCCGATGTTTGCGATCCGGCCTGCCAAGCCGCGGGCATGGCGGTAGACTTTGATATTGACAATGACGGCGTTTTAGACCCGATCTACCCGATTGAATCGAGCTTTAATGTTCAAGCTGTTGTGATCGCTGATCATGTGGACGGACGAGCGAAACCTGCTTTTTATCATCTGTCGCCGCGCGTCCAAACCCAAACTTTGAGTTTGGATCTTGGTGGGAATGCGATTGATCTGAGTCACATTAAGTCCGCCTTTGAGGAGGTGCCCTCAGACGTTGATTCAGTTCGCGTGCTGTACCTGTTAGACCGCGTTCCGGTTGCTGGCAGTCGCGGCAGCTTTGAATTTGAAATGGTTTTGCTAGATGGCTCGGACGGACAACGAGATTCAGAAGAGCGGTCACTTAAAACGGCTTTTATTCTAGATTGGTCCTCAGATGGTGAGGTGATCGAACTTTCCGCGCCGGTTCAGGATCAAGTTCTTACCTTGACCTCAGGACTTATTGTTGAGCGAACGCTGAGTTCGGTACAGCCGCGAATCATGACCGCAAGAAAAGCCGTTGAATACCCCGGGTACCCAGCGGTGATTGAAATCAAACCGCTGGAATTTTTCGATGCGTCCTTGTTTGCAAGCGCAAAGGAGTTGGGGCTCTTTGACCTCATTCAGAGCTATTTCGACACCGTTAAAACGTACCATTTGACGGTTGATCTGAAGGTGACCGGCGATGGGTCGCAATCGGTATTGGGGTATCAGGGCGCAGCATTCGACCGCGTCGAAACAAAACTGACGATTGACGAGGTAGCCCTAGGTTCAGGGGATGGCTTCAACCTAACCCGGCCCACTGATGCGGTGTCAGTCGATGCGTTGGGCTATGCCTTGATGTTAGCGGGGGGGGGCGATGCAAGGCCAGCCTGGGGGTTGTTCGCTGGCGCTGGAGATAATTCCTTGGTGGTTCAAGCGCCGCCAGGCTATTACGTTGAGGCTTCATGGCTGAATGCGCAAGCTGCATCGGTTGATGCTTTGCTCGCAGTGCAGGCTTATTTGGAAGGTTTGCCCGAGGCAGCTGAAACACTCACCGTTGTCGTGACCTGGACGGAAGGCGCCGACGCGCTCCGAGTAGGCGATGAGCGGCAGTTGGTGGCAATGTTACCGCTTCAGTTCAAGCCGGATTCGGTGAACCCTGGTTTCGTGATTGACAGCGAGGGGGCATCATTAACCCGATCGGATGGCGCGGCCTGCCAAGAAAGCGGGGCCTGTTTGTTAGCAGGTCTGCAAGGTCTGGCGTCGAGCCTGTCGATTTTGCCGGCTGAGCGTGATTTACCAAGGCAGCTGAGCATTGGGTTGTTGCCGTTTGCTGGATTGGCTGAGGCGGCAGAACTGCAGTCGAATTTTTTCCGAGCGGGTGACTATCACCTGAAGATTGAATTCAATGCGCGCTCGGGCCTGGTCTCCTATGAACAGCACGCGGTCCAGGTTATTGAGGGGGTACTCACGGTAAGATAGATTTTGAGCGTGGCCTTTTATGGTGTGCAGGTTAGGCTGGTAGCTGCCGCCTCCTATCGTAAGGGTGATCCGATTGGTCTGAGTTCTGGGTTTAGTCAGTAACCGAAAAGAAATGAGGCGGCTGGTTGGCCGATGATGAAGACGTTCAGTTTGTGCTGATTTGAAATTCGAAAATCAAAGGAAAGGAGATTGAGTTTGATTAATTTAGATTTGAGCGGAAAGCGGGCGCTGGTCACCGGCGCCAGTCTTGGCATTGGTGAGGCGGTTGTGAAACTGCTGGCGGATCATGGCGCCGATGTTAGCTTCTGCGCGCGGACTGAGTTGGGTGTTGCAACGCTTGCGGGTTATCAGACCGAAGGCGGCGGAAAAGTGACTGGTTTTATTGCCGATATGGAAGATGCGGCGTCCACCGAAGCGTTTTTGACCGCAGCGACGGCATCGGGTGACATTGATATTTTGATTAATAATGTTGGGGCCTCGCCCTCGCGGAATTTTCTGTACATGTCTGATGCGGACTGGCAGTCGCTGCATGAACTGAATCTGCTTTCGGCTGTACGATGTACCCGGCACTGCCTGCCCGCGATGCGCAAGCAAAAATGGGGTCGGGTGATCATGGTCGCCAGTGGCGCTGCAAAATATCCGAATGCCGCGCTCATCGACTATGGCACGACCAAAGCCGCCATGATCTCGATGGCGAAATCATTAGCCCGAAAGTATGGCATTGATGGCGTGTTGGTGAACTCGGTACTGCCCGGACTGATTCACACCGCCATGTGGGACCGTGCGGCAACCGAGATTGCCGAGGCGGCCGATTCAACGAAAGAAGAAGTGCTGATGCGCAATGGGCGCGGCGTGCCCGTGGGCCGATATGGTACCTCTGAAGAAGTTGCCGCCATGATTGTCTTTTTGGCCTCCAATGCCGCGTCCTATGTGAATGGCGCGGCCATTGAGGTGGATGGCGGTACGAGCGGTCATATCTGAGCGGGCCAACCAGTCCGGTCTAACGTGGTTTGGGCGGGCAGTCCTCGGCGATGTTCTATAGCAAAGGCGCCTGGCACGCTGACGGTTGTCTGCTGGCAGCGGTTCAAAATTAAGGTGTTGAATCTATGAAAACCCTCTTGGCGTGTTTTCGTCCTGGGCAACGCGTGTATGTGGCCGGCAGTAGCAATGAGCCGCGCGGACTGCTGGCGCATCTTGCGACGCTCGACTTACCACCTGACTTAGCGTTTATTCAGTTTCCACTGCCGGGTTTGAATACGACCGACTTTACGGCTCTGAACGAGACCGCGTCCATCACAACCTTCTTTATGTCCCCAACCCTAGCGAAGGCGGCTGATCCCAATCGCGTGCACTTTTTGCCGATGCAAATGCGAGCGGTCTATGACTATTTGAACACGGGTGTGGATGTTTGTTTGCTGCAAGCTGCCTTTGACAGAAACGGCGTGCTTCGAATAGGGCCCAATGTGGATTTTAATGCGGCGGTTCTGGCTTGCGCGGCCACCGTGATCGTTGAAGTGAATCAAGGTTTCGTTGCGCCCGCAAGCGGACTCGCGATCGACCGGGACAGGATCGATTTTGTATTTGAGTCTAATGAGCCTTTACTCGAGCTGGCAGCGCCGCAACTTGACGATACCGCAATCCAAATCGGTCAACGGGTTGCCGACCTGATTCAAGACGGGGATTGTTTGCAAACCGGGATTGGCGCCATACCGGCGGCCATCCTCGGTCAGTTAAGCCATAAAAATGATTTGGGGTTGCACGGCGGCTTGCTCGATGGCGGTGGGCAAGCCTTGATTCAATCGGGGAATGTGACCGGCGCAAACAAAGCCATTGACCGGGGCTGTCATGTCACCGGCATGGCGTTAGGCAATCAGGCGTTTTTCAGCTGGCTGTCTGAAACCCCTGAGGTTGTGTTTCGGGCCGCCAACTACACGCACGAAGTGAATGTCATTCGGGCGTTGGAACAATTCGTGTCGATTAACTCGGCGGTTGAAGTTGACCTGTTTGGGCAAGTCAATGCGGAGGTTGCGGGCGGCCGGCAGATTTCCGGTACTGGGGGCTCGGTTGATTTTATGCGGGCCTCGAAAGCCTCGAAGGGCGGGCGTTCGATTGTTGCAATGACGGCCACGGCAAGAGGCGGCACGGTCTCGCGAATTGTTCCAAAGGTTGAGCTGGTTACTGCGCTGCGAACGGATGTTGATATTGTTGTGACGGAGTTCGGGGTGGCGCATTTAAAGACGCTGAGCCATCGTGGTCGGATTGACGCCTTGATTGCGATCGCGGCGCCCGAATTTCGGTCATCTTTAAGGGATCAGTTGACGAATTAAACGCCGCTTTGACCGAGGGGTTCTGCCGGGCTGTTGCAAGGCTAGGGGGCCAGCGCGGCGCAAGGCGAGAGATTAAACAGCCCAAGGTCTTATTTGGGGCTTTGGGCGACATTGTCGGACTCAATGAGCAAGCGATCTGTGAGCGTCTGAGTTTTTTATTCGGATTTTGCTGTCAGGGTTGCATTTCAGTCCAGACTGAAGAGGTGGTTTCTGACGCAACGCCGCGGGGTTGTTCACGGTAGGTTGCAACGACAACCCGGTTTGAACGGTTTTTCGATCAACAGCTTTCGATCGGTTTTGGCGCGGCACGGGTTGACAATTGGGCTGCTGTTATTGCTCGCGGTCGGGTTATTCCTCATCTTAGAATCCTCAGGCGAGGAACCAGGCTTTTTACGCCCGATGGCAGTGCTGGCTGATGGGTTGCAGGTCGCGCGTCATCACCTGCTTATTCTCATTGGTTTGATTGGCTTTGCTCTGCTGTACTGGCGTTGGCGCCGCATGGTGGTTAGCCGCCGGGTCTTAGCCTGGATGGGCTATCTAGGACTGATTTCATTCGCAGAAGAACTCGTTTTTCGATTCATAGCTCCCCAACTCTTGGAAACCGCCTTAGGCTGGACTTGGGCGGTTATGGTTAGCAATCTCGTTTTTGCAGGCCTGCATTACTTCACCCTACGCTGGCAGTGGGTGAATTGTATTGCCGTATTTCTGGGTGGCCTTGGATTAAGTCGATTGTTTGAAGTCAGCGATGATTTTGCTCTGATTGTCCTGGTGCACTGGTTCTTTACTTTTTTGAATACGCCGCTGCCGCCATTGGCACGGAAGCCTTAGGTATTGTGGTCTCTGGCGTCAAAGCAGTGCGTTGGGCATGAATTCGGGTATGCAATTGATCAGGCGTCTCGTTTACCAAAATCCGCACGTAAGTCATCGATTGACTCTACAATTGCGCGCTATGAATTTAGTTTCATATCGATATTCATAACCTAGGAAAGACCCGCTATTCGGTTATACTACCAGCGGACTTAAATCATGTAGGGCCTTGTGCAGAGAATGATATCTTTTAGATTAACGTGTTTAATCGCAGCATTAACCTTTTCGGTACAAAGCGTTGCGGCGCCAACGATTCCGCCAGGCGCTATTGACGCTTTCAATTCAGCCAGCCCTGAGCAACAACGCAAACTCGCAGGGCAGTACGGCGTGAGCATTGGGGACGTCCAAACAGCCATTTCTAGCCAAAGGATTCAAGGAAATGCGACTGAGCAAAACCCTGAAGATTTGGGCGCGCCTGGAAGTGCCCTGGAACAGGCAATCCCAGTAAAAGCAGAAGCGCCGCTTAAAAACGAGCCAGAGCTGATTGATGTACAAACGCCCGAAAAGCAAGCCATAGCGACCTTGTTACCTCGCTTTGGAAGTGGGATCTTTGATAAGGATGTGACCACTTTCGCCCCCGTCGATAATATTCCGGTGCCTCAGGGCTATCTTTTGGGTGTTGGTGATAACTTAACGATTGTGCTTTATGGTAACGATAACATTCAGACAGAGCTTACAATTAACCGAGAAGGAAGCATTAATTTTCCGCTTTTGGGGCCGATTGTCTTGGCGGGTATGCCTTGGGTTGAAGCAAGAGGGTATATCGAAGCGCGTGTGAGCGAACAGTTGATTGGCACGAAGGTGGTGCCGTCCTTAGGGCGTTTAAGAAGTATTAATGTGTTTATGGCAGGTGAGGTTGCGGTGCCTGGGAATTATTCTGTTTCTGCCCTCACAACCATTATCCAATCGATCTATGTTGCGGGCGGTATTACTGCCATCGGCAGTTATCGCGATATACAAGTTAAGCGTGCGGGGAAAACCGTTGCATCGATGGACTTGTACGATTTATTGCTTCGAGGCTCTTTGGCCGATGATTTGCGCCTGCAAACTGGCGATGTTGTGTTCGTGCCTGCGGCCCTACCACGGGTCGGAATTCGAGGCCAGGTGCTAAGATCGGCGCAGTTTGAGGTGCGGCCAAATGAAACGCTCGCTGACATACTTGCCATGGCCGGTGGGCCGACAAGCCAAGCTTACCTTGAAGCCGCTGTGCTGCAACGTAGGAACCCGGATAGGGCGTTGCCCGAGTTGCTGAACTTGGACCTTCGCCGGGCTGAAGACCTTCAGAACACGCCGTTGGATGGGGATCTGCTGACAGTGGCAAAACTGTCTGATCGCATCGAAAACCCAATCGCTCTTCGAGGCGCTTTTGAGCGGCCAGGCCTCTATGCTTGGACTGCCGGGGACCGGTTGTCGACGTTTATCCGTGGAACCGATGGCTACCTAAAACCAGAGGCCGATCGGGATATTGGCATTATCGTTCGTCGCCTTAACGATCGCTTGGACATTAAAGTACTCCCCTTTTCACCTCTAGTGATACTTCAGAACCCTCGTTCCGAAGAAGATCTTTTGTTGGTTGCAAATGATGAGATCTATATTTTTAACCGATTAGAGGCGCATGCCAACTTATTGGCGCCGGTTGTTTCTAGGCTTGAATTACAGGCAACGCAATCCGATTGGCCGCAGGTCGTGACGATCAGTGGTGCGGTAGCGAGTGCGGGTAAATACCCTTTGGGTGGGGCTGAGACCGTAGCCGATTTACTGAGGCTTTCTGGGGGAGAAGAGGGCTTCAATCTTGATGTTGATTTGAAGATTGCCTTGATTGTTCGGCGTAAGGACAGTTTGTTCCAGGTTGAAGCGATTCCCTTCAATTTAGGTGAGGCTTTAAAGGACCCTGAGTCCGATGCGAACCTAACGCTCGAACCACTTGATGAGGTTTTAGTCTTTAACCAAGTGGCATCGGATAACTCGAACCGATTAGGGCTGATGGCATCGCTGGTTCAGAAGTTTAAGCGCCAGGCCACGGTGGATGAGGCGCCCCAGGTGATGACCGTTGATGGGCGGGTGCGACTCCCTGGGGAGTACCCGATTTTGGCTGTGGATAATTTGGCGTATTTAATTGATCTGGCCGGCGGGTTCTCTGAAGGGGCGTATACCAAAAAAGCAGAGATCCTTCGGGTTGTAACCAATAGCGACCAAGAGCGTGAGACTGAAATTATACAAGTAGCCCTCGACACGGATGCGGCGCTGGCGTCACTACGGCTCAAAAGTCGCGACTCTCTGCGGGTGAACAGCATACCCGGGTGGTCCGAGCAAAATACGATTACGCTATCTGGTGAGGTAAAATTTCCGGGCATTTATAACTTTGAAAAAGGAGAAACGGTCGCCAGCGTGGTTATCCGGGCTGGTGGGTTAACCGATACGGCCTTTGCGGAAGGCGCGGTTTACACCAATGTTCAGGCCGCAGCGAACCAGCGACAACAATCTCGACGCTATCTTGAAAAGTTACGGCAAGGATCATTATCTCGGCAGCTATCAGGTGAAGCTGGCGCTGAGGATGCGGAACTTTATGACTATGTGGAAAGTGCCATTTCGGGCCGGGTGTCGATTAATCTTCCAGGTATCGTCGCTGGAGAGGAACGCTCAGATATCATCGTCCAAAATGGCGACACGTTATTTGTGCCGCAGTTCTCCGACTATGTCGGCGTGGTTGGCGATGTTTTTTCCCCGGGGAACTTCAAATTTAAACCTAAATTAAGCGCGAGCGCTTATATCGAGCTTGCTGGCGGCGAGACGCGATATGGTGATCGAAAACGCGCCTATGTCCTGAAAGCGGATGGGCGAGTTGTTCCGCTCACCGGCAACACTTGGTTTTCTGGTGGCGGCGCGAGCGATAAGTTGGGCGCGGGTGATACGGTTGTCGTGCCCAATACCCCAAACTATGTCAGACCGCTGGAGAAGTGGCAAGCTGTGACCGGTGTTGTTTTTCAATCTTTTGCCTCGATCGCTGCCTTCTTTAGTATTGCCGACCGAAAATAACAGCATAAACCAGATTCGTGTTGGCGGGTTTCCTCGCTGAAGCGAAGGCAGCGGCAGGGCGTTTAAGGGTGTGTTTCAGCATAATAGAGTGCATTGAGGGTCGTTGGCGGGGACGAGATTTTTATTGACCGCGGGCGTCGGAGGTTTTAAGTTATTGGGGTTAGAAGTTTCATTATTGTAAAAATTCCTTTATGATTGTGGTTGAAGTTTCTGGTTTGTCTTAGGGCGCCGCTGGCTCAGGGTGCAAGTCCGTAAGCAAATGAAAATTAAGGGTTACGTTTTTAATTGTTCGATTCTTGGAGAAATATAATGGTCCGCAGCCTAATGCTTGTTTTGAGTACAGTTTTGTTAGCCTCCTGTGGGGGCGGCAGCGGTTCAACCCAAGAGGGTGGTCCGGCGGGCTTTGCGCCGACCTTCACCGTCAATGGTACCAAGGTTGGCACCCAACCGATTGTTTTGGAAGTAGACGAAGGGACAACCGATGTCGCGACGGTTGCCAGTTCGGGCGGCACGCTTTCGGTCAGCTCGGACAACGATGGTGCACTCTTCATGCTAGCCGCCGACGGCCAACTTTCTTTCATTGACGCGCCTGATTTTGAAAACCCAGGCGGCGATGGCAGTAATACGTACACCGTTCGAGTCGATGCCACGGCCAATCTTAGTGCTGCGGTGACGCTGACAGTGCAAGTCCAGGACGTTCCTGAAGGCAGTGTGATCAATGGACGAGTGGTTGATGGCCCTGTCGCTGGTGCTGCGGTTTATGCGGACTTAAATTGTAATGCCATGCAGGATCCGGAAGAGCCTTTTGGCGTAACCGATGCGACTGGTTTCTTTGAACTCAAAACAGATGCTGAGCTAGCCGAGGGCTGTGCCGGTAAATTTTACGCAATTGGTGGCACCGACATCGTGACCGGCAAGGTCCTTGAAAACATCCAGCTTTCGGCCGATTTACCGACCAAAGTAACGGTCGCTGTACTCGATGAGGCGGGCGACCCGGTGCTGAATGAAGATGGGTCTGCTAAGGAAGAAGCGGTTTTCCCGAAAGTTGCGATCACGCCGCTGACAACCATTGTTGCGGCGGCAACGACGCCTGAAGCAAAAGAAGCAGTTCTTGAGTCGCTTGGACTGGGTGGGGTGAGTGTTCAAGAAGCGTTAACGATTGACCCTTGGGCTGGTTCAGAGAGTGAGGATGATTCGGAAGCAGGGCTCGCCGCGGCGGTTGTGGCGCAAGCGATCCAGCGGGTGAACACACAGGTCGCGACCATTATCAAAGTGGCGGCGAGTGTTTCAAGTACCAGTCAAACGGGCACTCAAACGGCGGAGCAAAAAGCCGTAGCGCTTGCAGCCGCTGTTCAGGCCGTTGCGAAAGCGATCGTTGTGAAGTCTGAGGCTGCGGTCGCCGAATCGAAAGCAACCGGCGTCAAGGTTGAAGTGAATTTGGCGAGTGCGGCGCTGGTTGCTAGCGTGATTGAAGACACGATTTTGGAGGTGGCCACCGCTGTTGCGGTTGCAGCCGGCAGTACGGTTGAAGAAGCTGCTGTCATTGCGACGGCGAAAGTCGCGCAGGTCCAAACAGTAATCACCGCGGCATCAACGACGGTTGAGTCGGTCAATACAGCCGCAAAAGACGTAACAGTCAATCCGACCAGTTCTTTGGGGCAGGCGCTTGCGGTTGCGACCGAGAGCCAAGTGGTGGAGCAGGTCGCAGCGACGGTTATAAAAATCAAAGAAGTGATTGACCAAGGCGGCACAGTGGCGGACATTGCCGCCGCGGTTGCAGTTGAAGTCGCCGCAATTGAAGCCGTCACGGTTGATGCTATTTTAGAAGCGGTCATTGAGGCTGCCGCTGTGATTGTTGCCGAAACGGGTGGCGAGGCCGTGGTGTTGCCAGATTTGGATGGCGATGGCACCCCTGATGTGGTTGACGCGGACGATGACGGCGACGATGTAAAAGACTCGGATGACGCTTTTCCAAGAGATGCAACCGAGTCCCTTGATACAGATCGGGACGGCATTGGTAATAATGCAGACACCGATGACGATAACGATGAAGTCTTAGATGGCGCTGATGCTTTCCCTCGCGATCCAAAAGAATCTGTTGATACGGATGGTGATGGCATCGGTAATAATGCGGATACCGATGACGATGGCGATGACGTTGCCGATGGTTCAGATGCCTTTCCGTTAGATGCGACTGAAACGCTAGATACTGACTCGGATGGCACGGGTAATAATGCCGATACGGATGACGATGGTGATGGCGTTGCCGATGGTTCAGATGCCTTTCCATTAGATGCGACTGAAACGCTAGATACTGACTCCGATGGCACGGGTAATAATGCCGATACGGATGACGATGGTGATGGCGTTGCCGATGGCTCAGATGCCTTTCCGTTAGATGCGACTGAGACACTTGATACTGACTCGGATGGCACAGGTAATAATGCCGATACGGATGACGATGGTGATGGCGTTGCCGATGGTTCAGATGCCTTTCCATTAGATGCGACTGAAACGCTAGATACTGACTCGGATGGCACGGGTAATAATGCCGATACGGATGACGACGGTGATGGCGTTGCCGATGGTTCAGATGCCTTTCCATTAGATGCGACTGAAACGCTAGATACTGACTCGGATGGCACGGGTAATAATGCCGATACGGATGACGACGGCGATGGTATCCTGGATGCTGACGATGTTGATCCATTGAATGCAAATGTTGGTAATGGCTTGAGCGTCTATCGCATAGGCCTTCAGGACCATATTGACGGTGGCGCAACGCCAGTTGTTTATGGCTTGTCGCCCATGGTCGATGGCACTGTCTTGTCGCTTGATCTGAAAGACAACTCAGTTGATTTGTCTAACTTGAAGCGCTTGGTTGATGGCAATGGCGCAACCGGAGTAGGACCAAAGGTCTTGCTGATGTTGGATCGAGTGCCTGCTGCCGGCAGTGCAGGATCAATGGGCTTGATGATTTCCTTAACCGATGGCGTAGACGCCACTCGTGATACAGGGGAGCGTGCGTTGAGTGCGAAGCTGATGGTGAATTGGACCTCAGATGGTCAGGATATTACGCTCACGGTGCCGACCCAGTCATATGGGGCGACTGAGGGCTTGGTGTTTGAATCCGATAATACCAAGGTGAGTGTTCCTTTTGAAAATTCAACTGCGGATATTTTTAAGGTTAATCAAGATGCAGGATTTGCAAATTACCCAGCAACGCTAGAAGTGCGTGCGTTTGATCTCTTTAACATTGCGAGGGTAGATGTAGCGCAGCTCACAGGGGTGGATCTAGGGTCATTTTTCAAGGCAGGGACCTACTTCATGAGGGTTGAGGTCGATCAGGGCGGCAATGGTAATCTTTTCTATCGATATAGCGCGGGTCAAACGCCACTGACAGCGCTGCAAGGTAAGATCATGGTTGCTGAGTTGACGGCAGCGGCGCCAACGGGTTTTGATGTTAAGGCCGACTTCGGTTCGGTTTCGTTAACTGAACCGGCTGATCCGACAACCGCCAATGAAGTGATCAGTTTGAGTCCATTGCTGTATGGCGACGCGTTAGAGTTTGACTTTGGGGCAGGACAATCGTTGGAAGCTAGTGTGATCAACGGCCTGTTGGATGGCAAAGATAACGATTTGGTGCCTGTGCTGAACTTCAAGCTGGATAATGTCCCAACGGGATCTGGATCCTTTACGCTAACGATGGCGCTGACCAGTGGCCTAGACAGTACGTACACCGCAGGGGAAACACAACTCGAATCATCCGTTGACGTTACCTATAGCGGAGACGGGAGCAGTGCGGTCTTTACGGTGCCTAGCCAGACGAAGAGCGTGACCGTTAAGTCTAGTGCAGTCTGTACGTCGGGTTGTACGTTTAACTTAACGTCTGCTGATCCGGCCTTGATGACGGTGACTGCGGCAGGTGCTGATTATCCTGCCACCCTCACCACGAAGGTTACAGCGTTGTTCGATACCAATAATGTATCGAACTCAACATCAGTGAGCGTGATCCCTGGAGATTATCATCTGCAGATTTCGATCACGGGCGCCGATGCGTCCGCCTTCACCTTCGGTGGCTTACCGATGAGTGCGGTTGGCGGCGTTATTCGAATTAAGTAGTGTTGAATCGGTGGTGATAAAAAGGGGGCTTTTGCCCCTTTTTTATGAGTAAAATTTGGCGCTAAGCCATAAGGTTGATAAAGATGAATAAACGGGTGACGCGATAATGCGCCTTAAAATTTCCATTGCGTTCATGCTCTGCTTTATGGCGCCAATGGCGGTTGCGGAACACGAGTACGTTGCCTCAGTTTTAGAGATCCCAGAGATCAACCGCGGGTACGTAACGCTGAACTACAGCTATTTTTCCGAATCGCTGGATGTGTTCGGCTATGCCAGCAAGCTAAACAGCACGTTTAAGCCAAAAGAAGCCCACTCAGTTTATGGCGGCTTTGGCTTTAAACCGATGGACAGTCTTTTGGTTTCGTATCAGCGCGAGCAGTCAAATGCCTCAACCGTTCGAGATCGAGAACCCTTTGAGGTGACATCCGATGTGGAAGGGGATTCTTTGCTGGTTCACTGGCAGATAAAAGATGTTCTAGATTTCTCAACGCAGCTTCAATTTGGTTATACAGCGCGCAACCAAGCCGAGCTGGATATTGCTTGTTATGAATATAGCGGGTTGGTCGTGGGCTCTTGTGAGGGCGCGGACTTGAGCTTTATCGATCCTGCTACGGGGCTTACAGGTCCAGCTGTGAGCTCCTCGGCAAAGGAGACGAGATGGCTCCTAGGCGTCTTCCTGAAAAAGGATATTAACGAACGATTTAGTCTGAGCCATCGGCTACGATTTACCAGCTCTGATGTGGAAATTGAAACAAGCTCATTGTTTCTCGACTTGGATGATCCGTTTTTACTGGGACTTAAATTCAACGGTGAAACTTTGGGCAGCACGATTTCGACATTAAAAGCGACGTTTCCGCAGGAACAACCCTGGACCGAACGGGTGCTGCGATACGACTTAGGCCTAAAATACGAACTGACGGAAAAGGTGTTCGTTTCGGGCTCGTTTGGTTACCTGACGGTGTCAAGGAGCGGTTTTGAGCGTTATGACGGCGTTCCAGAATACGAGTCGAATATCTTGTTGAACGGGGCCGTTTGGTACAATCCAGGAGGTGGGCTTGCGGTTTATGCCCGCGCGGAACTCACTAAAAATTACCTTCTAGGGATGGATGCAATGCTCTACAACCAGCGCACTGCAAAGTTCTTTGAGCATCCCTATGCGCAACTGACAGCGGGCCTTTTTTACGCATACTAAGAAGGTG
>Ga0206129_10004928_pt1 | contig 14401 bp, 9 predicted proteins | sample Helgoland_Spring_8_FD_148616 | JGI IMG/M metagenome (GOLD analysis project Ga0206129, IMG submission 148616) | Pelagic subsurface seawater microbial communities from Kabeltonne, Helgoland, North Sea - Helgoland_Spring_Bloom_20160502_2 | ecosystem: Environmental > Aquatic > Marine > Epipelagic ...
AAGACGGAAAAAATAATGGAAATCGAGAGCAAGAAATTTCAACAATTTCTAGGTCAATAAAAGAAATAGCAAAAGAACTTGATGTACCGATTATTGCTTTGGCTCAGTTAAGTCGTTCTGTCGAACAAAGAGGTGGAGATAAAAGACCAATTCTGTCTGACCTCAGAGAATCAGGCGCTATTGAGCAGGATGCGGATATCGTTTCATTTATTTATCGTCCCGATTATTACGGTTTCGTTGAAGACGAATCTGGTGAGTCTAATTTTGGAATTGGAGAAATCATTATTGCAAAGCACAGAAACGGTGCACAGGGGAAAGTTAGGCTTCGTTTTGTGAATGAGTACGCACGTTTTGATAACTTAAATGAGTTGCCAGAATACGAATCAGGAAACAGTGATCATAGAACAAGCTCGTTAAAACCAGATGCTGGTACATTCACTATTCCGAGTAAAATGAACGATTCAGAAAAAGGCACGGATAAGGGTGATTTTGATACCAGTGGTATTGATGACAATCCATTTTAATATGACACGACTATTTTCCTTAATATTATTTACATTCCTATTATTTGAAGGAAATTCTACGCAGATTTTAATTCAGATGGATGACAGTCAAAAAAATCACCTCAAAGCATATGGTATCGCTTATTGGGCTATTGATAATGAGATTACTATTGAATGGTTACTCAATTATCGAGGTGGTTCTTTTCTTCTCCCACATCTAAAAAGTATTGAAGAAGAAATTATTATTAGAGGAATTTCATACGAGATTAAAACGGATGGACAAATCAGTCAAATGAAACGGGAAATTGGAAACCCAGAAATAAATAAGGAGGTAGTCCAACTCGAAAAAGCACCAAAAATTGCAGTATACACTCCCCCCAATAAACAACCATGGGATGATGCGGTTACTATGGTTTTGGAATACGCTGAAATACCTTATGACAAAATATATGATTCCGCTATAGTTATGGGTAAGCTCCCTGAATACGACTGGCTTCATTTACATCACGAAGATTTCACAGGTCAATATGGCAAATTCTATCGTTCAGCTCGCTATCAAAAGTGGTATCAGGAACAAGTAGATGTTGCAGAAGGAAACGCAAAAATGTTAGGCTATTCAAAAGTTTCAAAACTCAAATTAGCAGTTGCAGTAAACATTAAAAACTTCGTGATTGGTGGTGGTTTTGTTTTTACTATGTGTAGCGGAACAGATAGCTTTGACATCGCTTTAGCAGCTGAAAATACAGATATTTGCGAAAGTGTATTTGATGGCGACCCCTCTAGCCCTAATAGTGACTCACAATTAGAGTACAATAAAACATTTGCCTTTAAGGATTTCAAATTGGATAAAAATCCAATGATCTATGAATATTCAAATATTGACGGTACTTATCTGAGAACTAATGGAACGATTCCAAAAAGTTTGGATGAATTTACACTTTTTGATTTTTCTGCAAAATGGGACGTTGTTCCTACCATGCTTACCCAATGTCATGTAGATGTCGTTAAAGGTTTTATGGGTCAGACTACAGATTTTAAAAAAAACCTTATTAAATCGGATGTATTGATTCTTGGTGAGACAAAAGCCGCTGGAACAGCAAGATATATTCACGGTGAATTCGGCCAAGGAACATGGACCTTTTATGGTGGTCATGATCCCGAAGATTATCAACATTTTGTTGGAGATCCACCAACTGACCTAAACCTACATCCAAACTCTCCAGGATATAGACTGATTTTAAATAATATTTTATTCCCTGCAGCAAAAAAGAAAAAGAGAAAAACATAAATTTTCATTTGTTTATAGTGATTATTAAAAGGTTTTTCTTAAACTTGTGTGTTGTTAGTATGAAACGAGTCTTTTCATCAACTTAAATTCCCTATATTTTATTATTATAATTAATGGACAAAAAAACTTTAGAGAGTAAGAGCATTTCCGAATTAAAGGTTATCGCTTCCTCCATTGGACTCTCAGATATCGAATCTCTTAAGAAAGCTGAATTAATTGGAAAAATCATCGGAGACAAAACCGAAGAAAAAAGTGCAGATCTTTTTAGCAAAGAAATTGAGTCTTCAAGTGAAAAAGAAGATAAAACGGAACAGCCTAGAAAAAGAACTCGAAAAAGAATGATCGTAGATAAAAGTCCCGTATCGGAAGAATCTTCTAAAGTCGAAAAAACTATTGTTGAAGCTGTAAAAGATACTGTTGAAGTTACCAAAGTAAAAGAAGATAAACCTGAGAATGCTCCAAAATCAGAGCAACCTAGTGAAGCTCCTGTCGAAAAACAAAAGAATGACCCGAACCCAAATAGAAATAGACCAAAAGAACAAAATAATCGACCTGATCAAAACAAACCGAATAACAATTACGATCTAGTCGGAATTGTCTCGGCTGAGGGAGTATTAGAGGTTATTCAGGACGGTTATGGTTTTCTGAGATCATCAGATTACAATTACTTGTCTTCTCCGGATGATATTTATGTTTCTCAAAACCAGATTAAACTTTTTGGATTGAAAACAGGAGATACTGTGAAAGGCACAATAAGACCGCCTAAAGAAGGTGAGAAGTTTTTTCCATTGGTAAAGGTAGAATCAATAAATGGTCGAGATCCATCATACATTCGAGATAGAGTACCGTTTCAATATTTGACTCCACTTTTTCCTTCTGAAAAATTCAATCTTACTGGTCACAGACAAGAAACACTTTCGACACGAGTTATGGACTTATTTTCTCCAATCGGTAAAGGACAACGTGGAATGATTGTCGCTCAACCAAAAACGGGAAAAACAATGCTGCTAAAGGATGTTGCGAATGCAATTGCAGCCAATCATCCAGAGACATATCTTATTGTACTACTTATCGATGAAAGACCTGAAGAGGTAACTGATATGGCGAGAAGTGTAAAAGCAGAAGTGGTTGCATCAACTTTTGATGAGCCCGCTGACAGACATGTTAAAGTAGCCAATATTGTTCTTGAAAAAGCAAAAAGAATGGTCGAATGTGGTCACGATGTTTGTATTCTTCTTGACTCTATAACGAGGCTTGCTAGAGCATATAACACTGTTTCTCCAGCTTCAGGTAAAGTTTTATCAGGAGGTGTTGATGCAAATGCACTGCACAAACCGAAAAGATTCTTTGGATCAGCAAGGAAAATAGAAAATGGTGGTTCATTATCAATACTCGCTACTGCTCTTACTGAAACAGGATCCAAAATGGATGAGGTTATCTTTGAAGAGTTTAAAGGTACAGGTAATATGGAATTACAGTTAGATAGAAAAATATCAAACCGTAGAATTTATCCTGCTATTGACATCACAGCATCAGGAACAAGAAGAGAAGATCTATTGATGAGTAAGGATGTGATGCAACGAATTTGGCTCATGCGTAAGTTCATAGCTGACATGAATCCAGTTGAAGCAATGGAGTTCATGAAAACTCATATGGAAAACACCAAATCAAATGAGGAATTTCTCGTTTCGATGAATAGCTAAAATGAGATCTTCTATTAAAATCGGTTTATTTTTCGCATTTATACTGATTACCATACGTTTGGTTTTTTATTTCTTAACAATTGAAATAAGTGAAAAACCTATAATGTTGTTAAGCCTGTTTTTTATAACATCATCATCATCTATAGGCTTGTACATTTCAAAACGGGCACAAAGACAATACAATACATTAATTGATGATTTAAAAACCGCAATGGCACCTGCCATGATTTTCACCGTCCTAGCAAGTGGTTTTTCTTACGTCTACTATAATAATATTAATACGGAGTACATTGCAAATAAGCTGAAGGAAGAGGAGATCCGATGGGACAATTCTGATAATATAAAAGCAATTAAACTAAAGAATCCAATTGCTTACGATAACTTATCCAATGATGAAATTAAGAGTCAACAATTAAATACGGCAAAAACCCTGTTATCACCTTCATTTAATATGTCTATATCATTATTGATTATGTCAATTTGGGCCATTTTAAATGGATTGGTCCTTGGACTTATTTTCAGAAAAGTGATTTTTAAAGATTATTTTGAAAGTGTAAGCCCTAAAGAATCATAGTCGATTCCATCAAAATTCCCAGAAGACATCATGATTAAGACGGTCTCATTCCAAGACTTAGATTGCAATTGGTTTAAGACCTCTTCGGTATTGTTCATTACGACTACTTCACCTCCAAAACATTTGGCTACGAATTCTTTAGAAATAGGTTCTAATTTTTTGTGTTTTACAACGTCTGGACTATAATAAACAATCGCCTCATCAGCACTGTTCATGGCTCCTTTATAAAGTGGTAAAAACTCTTTTTTAAGAGATGAAAAAGTATGTAATTCCATACAAGCTATAACTTTACGATTTGGGTATTGTTCTTTAATTGCATTCGTAGTGGCCTTAAGCTTTGAAGGGGAATGTGCAAAATCTTTATACATGACAAAAGTATCTGTTTCTACTACTTTTTGTAATCGTTTACCTGCACCTGTAAAATCTGACATCGCATTTAAAAAATCATGATTTGAAATATCAAGCTCAGCGGCCAAATGCATTGCTCCAATTAAATTTTGAAGATTGTGACTGCCAAAGATCTGTAAGTCGTATGATTTATCATTAAACTTCAATTTACTGCCATTTTTTATTGGCTCAAATTTCGGAGTTGAATATGCCTGAGTCTTCAGAGTGCTATTATATTTCTCTCCTAATTGTTTTACCTCAAAATCTTCATCATTATAGATGAGCATTCCATCTCTTTCAATTAAGGAACAAAAGATATCGAACTGGTTTATATAATTTTTGAAAGTTGGGAAGACATTAATATGGTCCCAAGCAATCCCGCTTATAATAGCCACATCCGGTTTATACAAATGAAACTTAGGACGTCTATCAATGGGTGAGCTCAGATACTCGTCTCCTTCCAGAATCATATAAGATGCATCATCAGTAAGCTTCACCATACAATCGTAACCATCCAATTGAGCTCCCACCATGTAATCCACATTGACATTCAATTTCATACAGGCATGCAGGAGCATTGCGGTAATGGTTGTTTTCCCATGACTGCCTCCGATGACAATTCTTTTTTTTGATTTGCTCTGCTCGAATAAATATTCTGGATAAGAGTATATAGGCAAACCTAGCTCCTTGGCTTTTTCCAATTCTGGATTATCCCCTCTCGCGTGCATACCAAGAATAACAGCGTCAATTGATTTACTAATAAGTGATGCATTCCACCCTATATTTTCAGGTAAAATACCTTGCTTTTCTAACCTGGATTTTGAAGGCTCAAATATCTCATCGTCAGAACCGCTTATATCTATTCCTTTTCTACTCAATGCAATGGCCAGATTATGCATTGCACTCCCTCCTATTGCGATAAAATGTACCTTCATTTCATGTGATTTGCATTAAATATAAGGAGCAATTTAATACAACTATTATATAGTGAAAGGAGTTACTGACAAACAGATATGAATTGCTTAATCTAAATAGGCTCTTGCGCCTTCAGATAAAAAAGTCTTATAGGTATTCGATTCATCAAAAATCAAAAAGACGTCTAAGCCAAGTTCAGGATGAGATTTAAGAAATGCTTTAGTTTCAACTAAACCGATGAGCATAAAAAAAGTAGCATATGCATCAGATAAAGCACAAGAACTAGAGAATACCGTTGCAGATAATAAATCATGTCTGTTTTGATGTCCTGTTTTAGGATTAATGGTGTGCGCATATTTTTCACCATCTGAAATAAAATATTTTCGATAATTTCCACTAGTGGCAATGCGTCTGTCTGTTATAGAAAATACTTTTTGAATAACTTGATCTGTTGTAAAATTGTTTTCAATTGGTGCTTCAACACCTATTCTCCATTTTTCATTTTCTATCTTAACACCAGAAAGCGCCAACTCACCTCCTAACTCTACATAAACATTTTGATGCCCTTTTGATTTAATAAAGTCCAATAATAAATCTACGGTATACCCCTGAGCAATGGCATTAAAGTCGAGTTGAAATCGCGGTGTATATTTAATAATTTTGACGCTGTCTTTTGAACTTTGAGTGAATTTAAAATGCTTGTTTCGCTTATAACTCACAAAGTTTAATACCGAGTCTATTGATGATTTTAAAGGAACCACAGGAGCGGTTTGATCAAATCCCCATAAATCTATAAGTGGTTTAACAGAAGGATCAAAAAGGCCATTTGACAATTCATGGATGGAATCACTTAATTCCAACATTTTAACAAATCGTGATTTCATTTCTATCACTGTATCCGTAAAATCAATCTGATTAAATCTGGAGATCAAAGAAGACCCTATGTAAGTTGAAAGATCATGATCAAAAGCCGTAAGAATGGAATCAATTTGTTTAGATTGAAAATTGAGTTCTTTGTCATAAACCTGAATCAGATAAGTTGTGCCTTGACTATGACCCTGTAATGTATAAAGCTTAATCGATTGTTTCGTTGAGTCCGTGGAGCATGAAACAAGAAAAATTAAAGAGAAAAAAAAACCTATCGGCAGCAACTTAATTTTTAATAACATTCTGCCCCATTGATTCATTAAACCAAATATATTCCGTTATTGCTGCTCCATTTCTTGAATAATAGGAGGATCCGTTTTCCTTAGTTGTCTTCTCATAAACGACTCCATATCCATTTGGATCAACAACAACACGCTGAACAATTACAGAGATCACAAAACCTTTTGAATTTTCGATTTTAAAGACCCCTTCGGTTACGGCATTAGGTGCAAAAAGAATTCCATCCTCATTTTTCAGAAAATTAGGTTGAGTAGCATACTCCGGTTTAAAGGATTTCAGTTTTTCTACTTCAAGTGCTCTATCTTCCCCTCCTACTTTAGCCAAAGAATCCTTGACGAATCTATCACGGTCTAGTTTCAATAGGTGGTCTTGACTTTTATATTGTCTTTCCTCGCTCGCGATATCATTTTCTTCTAGAAGAAGAATTCGTTCATTCTCATGAATTCTGTTTTTCTCTTCAAATGATTGATTTCTTCGTGCTTGGTTTAGAAGCTCCAACTCAATGAGATAATCTTTTTCATCATTCCATTTTTTTATCTGTTCCGCCGAAGCTTCTTGCTGAAACAATGCATATTCGTTTCGGATTTTGACTGATGACTCTAAATTTTGTCTTTCCCTATCTTGCTCTTTTTGTAATTCAACTTTCTGTACTGCGATCTCTCGTTCTTTTATTTCAATCTCATTTTGAAAAAACTTCATTTCATCAGCGGACTTTTCATTACGCACAGCATTTACAGTATTATTAAAATAGACCTCATAGTCTATATCATTCCTAACACGCTGTAAATCTTCTAATGGATCACTCTTTTTTCTTTTCATTGTAAGCGCCAAATCATTGTAGACATCTATATCGGAGCCACTATGAATAATACCTGGGGTTCGGACTACAGAACCCGTACTATTATATCCCGATACGCTAGAATTTTTAGAAGTATTAGAAGAAGAAAGACTAGTACTACCTGTCCAACTTTGTAGAGAATCTCGAATCTCATTCAAATCTGCTTTTGGAGTAACACTGAAATTGTCATTGCCTATTTTAAGTGCTTTTTTTAAATCAGATATGGCAACCGTTGAATTTTTAACGTAATTGGTAAAAGCTCCTTTCTTCAAGCTATAGAATTGATCCATACTAAGAATTCTATTTTTGAGTTTTATCATTTCTGGTTCATTTCGATATGGCTTCATTAAATCTGAATCCAATATTTTAATGGCTTTATCATAAAAATCCGGACCCTTCAAGAAATTGCTATTGGCCTTATCTAATTGCTGATAAAAAGCTTCCCTTTCTTTTGATTTTTTTACTCTTACACTTTCAATTCCATCACGAACTTGAATTTTAAATTTGTCAATCAATATCTGATCGGACAAATTACTGATACTACTTTCTGCTCTTTCATAAAACAAGAGACTTGCATCTAGAGAATCTTTTGAATTTTCTAACCTATTTGCTATTTCAATATATTTTTGAATTGTATTTTCATAATTCGCATTCTTTTTTTGCTTCTTGATTTCCTTCATCTCAGATTGAATCTTCGTTCTTTGATTTGGGTCCAAAAACTGAATTTCTCTTAATTTGCCAATAGCATTATCAAACTCACTTATTGCCAATAATGAATCTGCAGACACTCTAAGTCGATTAAGTTTTTCTTTATTGGATTCCAGTTGAGATATTCTAACCTTATATTCTTCAATTTTCGTGAGTTTATATTTAATTTGGTTGTCACCGAATAATACCAAGGCGTCTTTATAAAATCCTTCTGCAGATATAAAGTCTCCTGATGAATATGCTGCATTACCTTGTTCTCTAAGATCATCAAACTCCGCGCGTTTCTCAATATCTTTACCTTGTTTTATTATTGAAGCTTCAATTTGAGATTTATTATTTATGAGTGCAGCGTCATTACTATTGTAGAACAAGGCTGAATCTACATGAATCATTGCTTCTTGAAACTTATTCTCTTTTAATGCAAGATTCATTTTATTCTTGAAGGTCTCGGCCTTATTTATATCAGACATTTTCGAATAAGCCAATAAAACCTGATCTTCTACCTCTTTTTTAAACTTCTCATCCGGAATAGCCTGGTTTGATTTTGTGTCCCAATGAAATTTCTCTGCATACGTGTTTTCGATAAAACCGAGGTCAACACCGTCCTTTATTTCAAAAAGTTCAATAGTTAATTCTTCCATGGCCTGAAGAATTCCATTTGGATTTTGAACTTTTAACTCTTTAAAATCCAAAAGTACTTTTTTTGTAATAAAACCGGGTTTGGATACCATTACATCAAAAGGAATTTTAGTGCTAATATTTCCGCTAATGAAATAACTGCCTTTTGAGTCAGATAATGATTTCGAAACCATTCTGCCATCTTGGAATAGGTACAAACTAGCACCATACAATTTCTGTTTAGAGGAAAAATTATTTATAAAACCTTCTAGAGATATCTCAATTTTTTTCTGACCCGAAGCGGAGAAAGAAAGCAAAAACATCACTAAAAATAAAATTCGTATCATAGAAAGCTGTCTTTGTATACATTAAATGCAACGCAAAAAACTAATTTTGTTGCAGACATACAAAAATGAGGAAAAAAGCCGAATAAAAATAATGCTTCGAATTGATAATTTAAGTTTCTGGGAAAAATCTGCGTACCTAAAAAATCTTGATTTTTTGATTATTGGATCAGGTATTGTTGGACTCAGTACGGCGATATTTTTAAAAAAACGATTTAAAAATTCGAGGGTCCTTGTAATTGAACGTGGCTATCTCCCAACAGGAGCAAGTACTAAAAATGCAGGCTTCACATGCTTTGGCAGTCCAACAGAGCTATACGATGATCTTAAAACCATTAAAGATAGTGTTGTCTGGGATACCTTTTCAAACAGATATAATGGTTTAAATACGCTATTCGAACTTGTTTCTCAAGACAATATTGAATATCAAAATTGCAAATCCTGGGATATTATAGCTTCTAACGAAAAAAATGAAATCACAATCGATTTTATTGATTACATCAATAAAAAAGCATTTGAAATCACTGGACATAAAAATATTTATTGTGAAGATTCATCTATCTCAAATAGATTTGGTTTTCAAGGTATAGAGACTTCTTATTGCAATACATTAGAAGGATCGATTCATACTGGGAAATTAATTCAGCAGCTTTATAAGCAAGCTATAAACCATGATGTGAATGTAATATTTGGTATCGAGGCATTAAAGATGACTTCTAATGAAAATGAAAATATCATTGAAACTCCTTTCGGTGAAATCAAAACAATAAACACGATAATCGCAACAAATGGTTTCGCTAAAAATTGGATTAAGGAAGACATCTTGCCTGCTCGAGCACAAGTATTAATAACAAATGAAATTCCGGACCTTAAAATAAGAGGTACATTCCACTTTGATAAAGGCTATTACTATTTTCGAAATGTGGGTAATCGAGTTCTTTTGGGGGGTGGAAGGAATCTAGATGTTTTAGGAGAAACAACAGAAGAATTTGGTTTAAGTAATCAAATTCAACTTCAGTTAAAAAATCTTTTAGAAAATGTAATATTGCCATCAAATTCATTTAAAATCGAAGATTCTTGGTCTGGAATCATGGGAGTTGGAAAAACCAAAAGTCCGATTATAAAAAAAATAAACAATAACACTGCAATAGGTGTTCGTATGGGAGGAATGGGAGTAGCTATTGGCTCTCAAGTTGGAAAAAAGCTGGCTGATTTATTTTAATATGAAAAAAAAGAAAGAAGAAAAGATTCCTTTTGAAAACCCGATTGACCCAGACAAGGTTTCAGAAACCCCCCATAGTCTAGAATATGGTCATCATGCGGGAAGTGCATTGATTAAACCTGAAGACCAGGGCAAGCTAAAAAGCAGAGCCTTAAATGCAATGGACCATCAAACAGACATGCAATTGGGGCAGATTTATGAACAAATGAAACTACTCGCAAGTCAAGCTCAGAAACTAAACGATCGTAAAAAGATTTCCGAATTTATCTATCAAGCCGAATCTAGGTTTGAGCCTTTCATCAATCACATCTATCACCTCTATCAGCGAGAAAATGGTATCTATCTACTCTCTCTAATAGGACCAAATCAATGGGGTAAAAGTAAAAAAGACTTCCGGTTTTTGGCTAGTGTTAAATTGTTAGCCGATCATACCTGGGATATTATTGAGAAAAGTGAAGATTTTAATCTCAACGAATAAAAACCCAATCATTATCATTAGATAGCTTTTCATCATAGCTATATGAATCCGTATTAAAACTTCTCAAGTCAACGATGTTGTCTATTTTATTTTGAACAATGAATCTGGCCATTGAACCTCTTGCCTTTTTAGCATACATCATAATGGTTTTTAATTTTCCGTTCTTATAATCTTTGAATACAGGCGTTATAATAGGTTGAGAAAATCTCCTTAATTGTATGACCTTGGAATACTCTTGAGATGCCAAATTTATAATGGTATCATTTTCATCTAATTCACTAGCTAAATTATCAGTAATTCGATCTCCCCAAAATTCGTATAAATTTTTATTCAACTTGTTCGACGAATACTTCGTGCCCATTTCTAAGCGATAAGGCAAAATGCCGTCAAGAGGTTTTAAAATGCCATAAAGACCAGACAAAACTCTTATAGATTCTTGTGCATAATTTATGTCATCTTCATTTAAAGACGATGCGTCCAAACCACGAAAGACTTCACCTGTAAATGCAAATACAGGTTGGATATATTCTGAATTAAAGTCTACGGTTTTCCAATTTTGAAAACGGGTCCAATTCATGTCAGCTAACTTTTCACTTATCGACATTAACTCTCCCAATTCTTTAGGGGATTTCTTTTTTAATTCGAATACCAATTGCTCTGCATAAGATTCAAATTGAGGAATCGTTGGGTTTTTCCAACGTAAGGCATCAACATCTATAGATTTTGCTGGGGATAATAATACTTTAAACATATTAGGCTTTGTTATTAAACTTCATTAAATTATTTTTGTTCAATTGGAAACACCTTTACGTTTCCAGTATAATTAACTCTATAAAACTATGAAATTCACATCTATATTGATCCTGTTTCTTTCTATATCTTTTATTTCACTTTCTCAAGAATCTGTTTTTTATGGATACTTCCAACCACATGAGGCAGAACTTGTGCCCTACATAGAAGATGAAATACTAGATAAAAATGATAGAATTGTACCAAACTTTAAAGGCAGAGAGCTTGTACAATTGGATTATATACCGCAACACTATCCTGATCGCAAATGGCAGCAACATGGCTCTTATAATAAGTCTACAAGTACCTCTGTAATATGGCAAACGCAAGGAATTGGCTCTAGCATTTCACCTCCTGATCCTTCAGGTGATGTGGATAGCTTGTATTTCATACAAGGAACAAACTCAAACGGTGGAGGTGCAATAAAAATATTTGACAAAAGCACTGGTGCCTCAGTTACAGGAACTTTATCAATGCAAACGCTTTCCAATACAAATATTAATGGCCTTGGGGATCCAATTATACTATACCATCAAACAGCAAAACGATGGTTCATCACTCAATTTGCAAGTTCAGGAAATAAACTTCTTGTATATGTTTCTCAAACTTCAGATCCACAAGGCGATTATTATTTATATGACTTTAGCTGTCCTGGATTTCCTGATTATCCAAAATGGAGTATTTCAGAAAGCTCAGATGCACTGCTTGTTTCTACAAATGAAGGAGGCGCTCCAACCGTATATGCAATGAGGCTGAGTGAAATGCTCATTGGTTCTCCAAGTCCTTTTATTGGAGTGGATATTGGATATCCATTGAATGGTTTTGGATTTCAATCAATCACTCCTGTAGATTTGGAAGGTAGCATAGCAGCACCAGAGGGAATGAAACCCTTGTTTGTACGACATAGAGATGATGAGGTTCACAGTCAAGGATCACCAGACAGCAACAATAATGATTGGATTGAATTATGGGAAATGAATATCAATTGGAGTAATAATTCTGCAAGTGTTTCCAAAATTCAAGATGTCCCAATTGAGGAAATCGATTCTGATCTTTGTGGCCTATCCAGCTTCAGTTGTTTTGGCCAGCCCAATACAGACGTGAAATTAGATCCTTTAAGAGAAACAGTAATGTATAAGGCACCAATGCGTGTTTTTGAGGATCATCAAGCTATGGTCTTGTGTCTAACGACAGATGTAAATGGTGCAAACAGAGGCGGTGTTAGATGGATTGAGCTACGACGACCAAAAGAAAGCTTACAGGATTGGAATGTTTATCAAGAAGGTACATACGCTCCAGGAACAACTTTAAATAGATGGATGCCAGCCATTAACATTGATAAACATGGAAATATTATGATGGCATACTCTACTTCAAGTACACAAAGTGGAAATTATCCTTCATTGAAAATGACAGGAAGAAGGGCATGCGATCCTTTAGGAATTATGACTTCTCCAGAAATCACTATTAAATCAGGCCAATCTTCAAGAACTTCGAACACAAGGTGGGGAGATTATCATCATATGTCTATTGATGAGTTTGACGGTGAGACTTTTTATTATACCGGAGTTTACATGGAGGCCAACAACGCTATTAGAACAAATGTCAGTGCACTTAAATTTGACCCTTTAAATCTTGACCTGTCGATACTCGATGTTTTTCAAACAACAGAAGGAACACTTTGTGGCTCCTCGGCTCAATTTGGTATCGTTTTAGAAAATAGAGGTTTAACCGAAATCACTGAAGGTGAAATCTCATGGTCAATAGACAACGGAATTTCATCATCATCATCCTTTAATTCAGGTACTTTGGCTGATTTTCAAGAAATTGATACGATTTATATTGTTGTGAATGCTCTGTCCAATGGGAACAACAATATTGAGTTTACACTTGTTGATGTCAATTCAAATGGGCAGGATGAAAATATTTGTAATGATATCAAAGGAATATCTTCAGAAAGTATTGGAACAAGTGATATCATTACATCTTCTAACATAGATGTAAGTCCGACCTGCCAACCAAATTCTGCTACAATCAGTTTAAACGCGAGTAATGGAGTCATTCCATATACATATATTCTCAATAACAATTCCCAATCTTCACCCGTTTTTGACAACCTTAGCGCGGGAACATACAACTATACCATTATGGACTCACTTGGATGTGCCGGATTTGGTAGCTTTAATTTAAATCCTCCTTATGAAATCACATTACAAACCAATTTGGACTCTGTTATTTCATGCTATGGACAAACAACGTCGTTTGAAATAATTAGTTCTGGAGGACAAGGGGTTTTAACCTATAGTTCCAATGCGCTTAATAATCAGAATGCACCTAGTTATGACGATGTTCCCGCAGGGGATTATACGATTATGGTTACTGATCAAAATGGCTGCCACAATGAAATAGAAGTGCTCATTAGTCAACCGGAAGGAATAGCCATAAACGCCATTCCCTCTATGATATCCTGCTTTGGTAACACCGATGGTTCTATTGAGATAATTGCTTCAGGGGGAAATGAACCTTTAACCTATAGTATAGATGCAACGAATTTTCAAAGCAATAGTGTTTTTTCAAATCTACCTGAAGGAACATATACAGCAATTGTTCGAGATCTTGAAGGCTGTGAAAGTTTATTTGAAACGACCATTATTGAACCAAGCGAATTAAATGGTACTGCTAGTGCTTCTCCTTCGACAACAAATAATGGTAGTATAACTGTTTCTGCAAATGGCGGCACGTCCCCGTACTCCTATAGTATAGATGGAGAAAACTATTATTCAGGCAGTTTATTTACCGGTCTCAACGGAGGTTTATACTCAATATACATTCAAGACAATAATGGTTGTATTCAAGAAATATCTGTC
>Ga0206129_10004929_pt1 | contig 14399 bp, 13 predicted proteins | sample Helgoland_Spring_8_FD_148616 | JGI IMG/M metagenome (GOLD analysis project Ga0206129, IMG submission 148616) | Pelagic subsurface seawater microbial communities from Kabeltonne, Helgoland, North Sea - Helgoland_Spring_Bloom_20160502_2 | ecosystem: Environmental > Aquatic > Marine > Epipelagic ...
AATAGCAGCCATCTGTTTTTTATAAATTTTAAGATTCATTATAGTTAATACATCTTAAGTTTTTATTGTCTGTAAAGGATATTGAGTTAAAATACGTGAGATTAATTACCTTACATGTTTTCAATGAAATCTGATAATGCAAACCACTACAGCTGTATACTCGATGCGGATGGCTGTCCCGCAAGCGGCAGTCAAGAGTCGCCTTTATTAGCACGAAGAAAATTCCTTGGTGTTTCCGGAGCTGCCGCAGCAGGCTTAGTTCTCGGTGCAGATAAGGCATCAGCGGGATGGTTTGGCTATTATTCGAGTAAACCAGTTGCAGGTATTCCTGAATCTTGGGTAAGGCTTAAAGGCGATGATGTGAATCGCTATGCTAATTACGTCAAGGGCTTGCGTCTTCGTAATGTCACGCCGCGCATGATTCTAGCGCCGCATTTTAAAACGCGAGGTAATGTCGTTAACAGCTTGCCGCCTAAAAAACTGTGGAAAAAAATGGGACCCACGCTTAAGGTGATAGATCGTATGTCCAAGGAGCTTTCGCTGCCTGTGAAGGCAATCTATTCAGCGTATAGAAGCCCTCGCTACAATGCTGCTGTGAGGGGTCATCCTCGCTCTTTCCACCAGTTCAACCAAGCTGTTGATGTTGTATTCCACGGTGCTGGATCAAGACATGTTTCTAGCGTTGCTCGTTTCCTGCGTGACAGAAAGCGCACCTTCGAGGGTGGTGTCGGCACTTATGGTGGCTTTGTGCACATCGACACCCGCGGATTCAACTCAGATTGGTAGGTTTGGTTGGTCTGATGAGCTGCCTTTTTTTTGCTCTACATACCGCCAGCTATATCTCCCATCATTTCGACTTTCGTTAGCTGCCACTTGCCGGCATCGTTTTTTTGCCAGCTTAAGTTAAGTGTGATTAATTCACTGGAGGCAGCCATTTTCTTCGAGCTGATTGTGAAATTGAGCTCAGCCTGCGCCGTTGCGTGTTGGTCGTCGATAATGTTAACTTTAATATTACTGCTTTTTGCAGAGGCCCAGTCCACATGGTATGCGTAAAGCTGATGGCTTTCTACCAGTTGATCGTGAGTGAGATCTTTGTGATAATTGGCGATGTCTACATGGCATGTAGCGGTCTTAGCTAGAAGATTTGAGAAGCGGGTGGTTTTTAATGCTCGATAAGTTTTTGTGGCAGTTTGTGGTATATCGAGACAATTGATAACAGTGTTGGTCTGACGTTTAACGACTTGGCTTGGGCTAAACCACCACATCAAGAAAGCCGTTATGATGGCCAATGCAAAAAGCATCGCTGCTGTGAACTTACTCATGGACCGATTCTGTAAGCTCAATATTGTCCTAGCAAGCAGTAAGATGGTGATTGGTATGGCTGCCTAGCTGTGCTAATCTAGCTACAACATGTTAAAGAATATTAGATTGACGCAATGGGGGGCGTTTGCCGCATTTATAATCTATATGGGATTTGCCTTTCAGGCCTGTACCCCAACCCAGAATTACGTTGAAATGCCAGTGCCCAATGCAGAAATGGCGCATCAATCAGGGCAGTCACTAGATACTTTAGGCAAAGGCTACGCGCTATCTCAAGTGCATTGCTCCCAGTGCCACGTATTTAAGTTGCCTGACAATATGCGGGTAGATGAGTGGCACACGATTGTTCCTGGCATGGCTTGGAATGCTGGTCTTGATAAAGAAGATGAGGCTGCGGTATTGGCTTATTTGGTGGCGACAACGGAGCAAACGGAAAAGTCTGAGAACTAGTCTGCTTATTATTCACTACAGGCTTCATTTGTAGCCGCTTTCTTTTTTTTGGAAAATGCCAGCTTCAGAGGTTGCATTGGCGGTTTTCAGGGGATAAGGGTGTGCATGACTATGATTGCTAAGGAATCTAATGTGATGTCCAAAACCAAAGAGCTGTGTGATGCTATCGCACAGGATATCGAGTTCGTTACCCTTCAGGGACAAGTTGAGCGCTTTCTTGCCGATGATGACGCCAAGCTTAAATACCAGTCGCTTCATGAGCGAGGTGATGAGCTTCATCAGAAGCAGCAGGCAGGCGTAGAACTATCCGATAAGGAAATTCAAGATTTTGAAGATGCCCGTGAGGCACTTTTTGCTAATGACGTTGCTAGTGACTTCATGGAGGCTCAGCAAAGCCTGCAGACCTTGCAGAAAACCATCTCAAAATATGTTGGCATGACCCTTGAGCTTGGTCGCACTCCTACTCCAGAAGATATGGAGCAGGGTGAGGGTGGCGGTTGCTGCGGCGGTGGCTGCGGTTGCTAATAACTTATTTTTCAATCAAAGCCTCCTGGGTCCACTAGACTCGAGGAGGCTTTTGTTTTTAGCGTCATCCTCGTTGGCAGAAGTCTGTCGGCAGCCTTTTGTATTCTGCCTCAGAGCTTAGCGCATGCCGAGAAGTGAATAAACTTCACGTGTAGCCCTGCTTTGGTTGAGGGTGTAGAAGTGGATTCCATCTACTCCTTGATCGAGTAGGCCCGCGCATTGCTCGGCAGCATGCTGAATACCTACTTGCTGCACGGACTCCTTGTCATCTCCAGCACGTTTGAGGGCTTTGAGGAGGCGCGCAGGGAAATGGGCTCCAGCTGCAAGTTCTGCCATGCGGTGAATTCCTTTAGCCGAGGTAATGGGCATAATCCCCGCAATGATAGGTATGTTGATACCTGCAAGCTGACAACGATCACGAAAATCAAAAAAGTCGTGATTATCAAAAAAGAGCTGAGTGCATATGTAGTCGGCACCCTCATCCACCTTCGCTTTTAAGTAGTCCATTTCCAGCAAGCGGTTTGGCGTGTCAGGATGCCCCTCAGGAAATGCAGCGACGCCTATGCCGAAGCCACGAGGGTCTGGGTGTTTGCCTGATTCGTTGAAAGATTTAATATGGCGCACAAGGTCAACTGCCTGTTGAAAGGCATCTTGCGAGCGATCGTAATTGCTGTTGTTTGCCGGAGGGTCGCCGCGGAGCGCTAGAATATTTCCTATATTGGCAGATGCATATCGATCAAGAGTGGATGTGATTTCTTCCTTACTGTGAGACACACAGGTCAGATGAGGAACAGGTGGCGTGTCCGTTGTTTCCTTTATTCTAAGGACTAGGTCGTGGGTGAGGTCCCGAGTCGTGCCTCCCGCTCCATAAGTCACACTTACAAATGATGGTTTGTATTCTGATAAGTCCTTGATCGTCTCATAGAGTGATTGAGACGCCTCTGGGCTTTTCGGCGGGAAAAATTCAAACGAGAAAGTAGGCTCCTCGGGTTTAATGATATCACTGATGTGCATTGCTTGGTGAATTGTCATTGATAATGCGGATAAACTAAATAAAAAAATACATTACATTCACAACTATTGCATCTTTAGGGTGTTCAAATCTTATCGTTATCTTGATAACGTCGCTCAGATTTCACGATATTACATGAACCTAGCCACTCTACATTTAAGCTTTCGAATGCTTGTCTCGCTCCTTTTGTTCTGTGAAGTGTCAGCAGAGGGGCCTGTAGTTGGTGCCCCGAACGAATTGACAAAGAGACCACCGTGGGGATCGCCGGGGGGTGCAGTTACAATCTCACCAAGGGACCCTCAGCCATCTAAGGAGTTGCGTAAATTGAGGTTTCCTCAGAAGCAAGGTGCTTTGGGGAAGCAGCGAGGAAAGGCATTCGCTGATGTGGATATAGATAATGACCGCCAATTAACATTTAGTGAATTTGCGGGTGCCAAACGCTTGCAAAATATGGAGCCCAAAAAGCAGCGTCAATTATTTGATTTTCTCGACTATGATAAAGATGGGTATCTGCAAATGCGTGAGCTTTTCCCAGCCACGCCAAAATGGATGAAAGTAGCACGCCGAGAATTTCCTCGCTTCGATACAAATAAAGACGGTCAGCTAACTATCACGGAGTTTTCTGAATTGATGGAATTGACAAATGAAAACAAGCTCAAGCCTGTTGAGCTGTTTGAGCTATTAGATCAAAATAAGAACAACGGCATTGAATGGTCAGAGCTAAATGCCAAGCCTCGTAGATTTAGTCAGCCCGATGGAGGGTTTGCTGCCCATGATGAAAACGCAAGTGGAGGTCTTGACTACGAAGAATACTCACAAATGCCATGGGTTTGTAAATGGCCGGAACTACGTCGTAAAAAGCTTTTTGAGCGCATTGATGTCGATGGCGATGGTGAGCTTAGTAAGCATGAGGTAAGAGATGTGCATTCATACCGTTGGCGCACGCCTGGTTTTGAGGGTTCTGGAAGCAAGAAGCTGCCAGGTAAGAAAAATGCATTTTGATTAGAGGTGGGCCTGTGACCTGTGACCTGTTCAGCTCGGAAAGCTGGACCTCGCGAGATTGTTACTGCGTTGATGAATCGGCAATTTGGGTTGTTTTCTTATCTTTGCAGGGTTAACAACACACAGAGTTTAGCGTTAAATAATGAGTAATTTGATTAAGGGTTATTACCACTGCAATGAATGTGATTCACTTTTCGAGTCACAGGTTATCGGTGCAGATCTTCAGGATTGCCCTCATTGTGGTAAGGCAGTGGCAGGAATCGTGGAAATTGGTCCCAAGTTGGGAATGGATGACGATTTTTTCTTGAGCGACGATGAGGATGACTTTGATCAGAATCTAGCTAAGACTGGTGAAGTGGGCGCTGATGGCAAAGGCAACGATAAGCAAGTTGATGGCGATGGCGGGGAAATCACAGAAAAACAGAGGGTGGCGCGGCAACTGAGGTTGATATCAATTGCGTGGATATCGCTTGTCGTTACGGCTGTAGCTGTGGTGATTTATTTCAACCAAGCTGGGGAAGAGTCATCAATTTCTGCAAAGACTCAGCAAAAACAGTTACAGCAAGCAGAGGCCGACAAGCAGTCGATAAAATTAGCACTGCCCAAATGCATGAAGGCTATCAAAGGTTTCCTCAATGCCTCGAGTGCGGCAGCTAAAGCTCAATATGTTTATGACGGGGTTAGGCTATCACGTGAAATGGAAGCGTTTTATGCAACTCGGCCAAGTTTCCGACCTCAGCTAAATCAGGTGAGAGCCGTGCATTACCAATCGCTTGATATTCCCGGTGTTTACGCGATAGGAACTATTTGCCAATCAGAACAGGGAGAGCGTTTTGAGGTTGTGTTCATTCGTGACGGAAAAGAATGGAAGATTGAGTGGAAATCATTTGTCCGTTATAGTGAGAGTGATTGGACATTTTTCACATCAATGGCCAATGGCGAAGAGGCTGATTTTCGACTCTACATGCGTGTGATGGATGTTGGCGAGGATCTTGCAGGTGGTGATGTCTTGGTCAAATTTTACAAACCTGATGTCTTCAGGGGGCGAGGGTTTGACGGTTACGCATCCGAAGGAGTCAGAATCCCAGCCTATAGTGTGCAGGGTAAGATTGTCAGTGAAATGGCCAGTCAAAAAGAAACCGCTGATGGTTATGACCATGTGGGTTTGAGGGTTTCTGATTTTGATCCAGAGCACTACCACAGGGTTCGAGTTCGTATGAGGCTACTTAAAAACTCAGAACAGGAACCTCGCCTGGAGTTGGTCCGCATTATCTCGAACCACTGGTATGATCCCGCTATAGTTCAGGCTTCGGGCTTACCTGTAAGATCAGAGTGAGCTTAATAGGCCCTTTCTCATATGCTCCAGAGGGGTCTCGCCGGGAAACCAGCACTCATAAGCTAATACACCCTGGTGGAGTAACATGGATAGTCCATTGGCGGTGCGTGCTCCTACTGACTTGGCATGACTAAGTAAGTTGGTTTGAGCGGGGTTATAGATCATATCGTAGACCAAGTGGTGCGGCTGAATGCACTTTGATGGTAAGGGCTTACGGTCGAATGAACGTAAGCCTAGGGAAGTAGCATTGATGATTAACTCCGCATGTCCAGCGGCTTCGACAATATCTGGGTCTTCAGGCGTCATAGCGGTGAAACGTTCTCCTGGGCCTGCAAGGTGATTGATTTGGCCGCCTTGGGATTCTAGCTCGGTAAGTAGATTCTGGGCTTTTTCCAGAGTCCGGTTGACTAGCCAGATTTGATCACAGCCGATACGTGCACACTGGGTGGCGACCGCTCGACCAGCACCTCCACCAACACCAACGATCATCACCTTAAGGTCGGCGAGGTCGATGCCGAAGTCCTCCCGGATAGCGCGCACCAGTCCTGGTGCGTCGGTGTTATGTCCCAATGTCTGGTCGCCGAAAATGACGGTGTTGACCGCACCCATAGCGCGGGCGTCTTCACTAAGCTCATCACAGCAATCCATCACCTCGAATTTATGTGGCACGGTGACATTGCAGCCGATGAAATCGAGTTGTTTCATCTTCTGAAGTGCTTCTGCGACCTGGCCGGGTTCAACCTCGAGACGAATGTAGCGGATGTCTTTGCCTTGGGCGTCGAGCGCAGCCTGGTGCATTGCTGGGGAAGCAGAGTGGCTGACAGGGTGGCCGATGACTGCCAGGCGTGCCGGCTTGTCAGCGCCAGCATCGAGTGTTTCACGGCTGGATAAATCGGCGAGCTGGTAGACGTCTTTCATGGTAATGAGGTGCTTCGTTATTGGCTGTTAAAGTTGGCTGATCGTGCGTCGGATGCGGCGAACGCTCTCGTCCTTGCCGAGGATTTCCAAAATGGCTCCTAGATCAGGGCCTCCAGATTGGCCACTGAGAGCAACCCGGGTGGGGAACATCAGTTGTCCTGGCTTGGCGTCGTTAGCGGTGGCAGTGCTGGCGATGGTGTCTTTGGCACTGGTCCAATCATCGGCGCTATCGAATGCTAGTGCAAGTTCGCTGAGCAGGTTTTTAGCTTTTGCGTTGTTACGGACTTTATCCAGAGCGCCCTGATCGTAGCTGAAATCATCATCTAGGAAAAAGGCGATGGCCCCAGGAACCTCAGCGAGCAGCCGAGTCTTTTCCTGCACGGAAGCGGCAATGCTAGCGAAGTTACCTGGAAGATCGTAGCCAGCTCGCTGAACGAAAGGGGCGGCGGCGTGGGCGAAGTCGGAAGCATTCATTTGCGCAAGGTGCTGCTGGTTGATCCAGGCGCATTTCTCGGCATCAAACTTAGCGGGCGAGCGGTTCACTCCCTCAAGGCTGAAGCGCTCAATGATTTCGCTGATAGGCATAATTTCTGACTCATCTTTGGGCGACCAGCCGAGTAGTGAGAGGAAATTGAATACGGCAGTTGGAATGTAACCTTCCTCGGCGTAGCCGGCGATGGCGGCTCCTGTATCGCGCTTGCTCATCTTGGAGCCGTCCATATTGAGAATCAGCGGAATGTGTCCGTAAAGGGGAGGCTTCACGCCAAAGGCTTCAAAAAGCTGTAGGTGCTTGGGGGTATTCATCAAGTGATCCTCGCCGCGTAAGACATGGCTGATTTTCATTTCGAGATCATCAACGACATTGACGAAGTGGAATACATAGGAGCCATCGGAGCGTTTGACCACCATGTCTGGGGTGTTGGATTCATCACGGTAGTCGATAGTGACTTCACCACAGATGAGGTCCTGCATGGTGACTGGTTTACGGGCAAATTTGAATCGCCAGGCGCCATCGTCTTCGTAGACGCGGCCGTCAGCACGGAGTTTCTCGAACCACTTATCGTAGTAATCGTTACGCTGGCTTTGGTAATAGGGGCCGTAGTCTCCGTTACAGTTGCCATCGGGCTGTGGGCCCTCGTCCCAATCGAGACCAAGCCAGCTCATTCCCGTGAAGATAGCCTCTCTGGCGGCTTCGGTGTTGCGGGCTTCGTCAGTATCCTCGACCCTGAGGATGAAAGAGCCGCCGTGCTTACGTGCTAGTAGCCAGTTAAAGAGTGCTGTGCGGGTGCCGCCGACGTGCAGGTAGCCGGTCGGGGAAGGGGCAAAACGGGTGCGCACTGCGGTCATGTCATGGGATTGGTTCACATGCGGTGTTTAGCGTGCGCCGTCTTGTAGCGCAAGCATGGAGGTGAATCAATGGCGTCTCATTTTCTTTAAAAATAAGGATTCGTGGTTTTCCTTTTGTTAATGTGTCTCTAGAGTCGCGCGCATGAAGAAGATCGCACCGCATTGGCAGATTCTCATCGCGCTTGTTCTTGCCACTGGCACGGCCATCGTATTTCGCAACCTTAGCCAGATAGTAGCAAGCGATAGCTCAGCGCATCATTTTATCGAGGGGGTGATTTCCGTTGGTGGTTTCTTGGGTAAGCTCTTTATTCAAGCATTGAAAATGATCATCGTGCCACTGGTTGCGAGCTCGATCATTGCAGGTATTGCATCTTTAGGGGAGATGAAGGGCTTTGGCAGACTTGGCATGAAAACCCTCGGTTTTTACATGGGCACGAGTTTTGCAGCGGTGTTGGTAGGGCTTGTGCTGGTGAATACGATTCAGCCGGGGTTAGAAAATGGCAAACCCAACATTGAGATACGTGATGCGCTACAGCAGAAAGCGGAGGGAGCGAGTAGTAGTGAAAAGCAAAAGGTGTCACAAGCGGGAGAACGCAAGCCGGGTGACTATGCGGATCTGTTTAAAAAAATGATCCCGCCTAATGTTTTTAAGGCTGCTACGGATAATGGTCAGTTGTTAGGTATGATCTTCTTCTCTATATTATTCGCGATTGTCATGGCTCGGCTACCTGCTGGTAATATGCGTCCGCTGCTAGGTAGTATTCAAGCGATCAATGATGTCATGATCCGACTAACACAATGGATCATGGTGTTTGCGCCTCTGGGGGTATTTGGCCTTTTGCTGCCAGTGGTTTATCAGAGCGGGCCTGATATCTTTATTAGCCTAGGTAAGTACTTTATGACCGTCTTATTGGCACTATCCATTCATCTATTTTTGGTGATGCCATTGGTGCTGCGCTATATTGCGGGTGTGAGCCCTTGGGCGCACTTCCGGGCAATGCGCATGGCAATGCTCACTGCTTTCTCAACGGCCTCATCCGCTGCAACACTTCCTGAAACCATGTTGTGCGTGCAGAAGAATGCCGGAGTCTCCAAGCGGGTTTCGAGTTTCACGCTGCCGCTAGGTGCTACCGTCAACATGGACGGCACCGCACTCTACGAGTGTGTCGCGGTTTTATTTGTCGCTCAGGTGATGGGCATTGAGTTGGGTGTGGCGGCCCAGTTTGCCGTTGTGCTCACCGCCTTGCTCACCAGTATTGGGGTGGCGGGCATTCCGTCGGCGAGCCTGGTGGCGATTTTACTGATCTTGAATAGCTCTGGTATTCCGAATGCAGAGATGGCGGTGGTGGCACTACTTTCAGTGGATCGACTGCTTGATATGAGCCGCACGGCGGTTAATATCTTTGGTGATTCATGTGCTGCAGTTTGCATCGCAAAGTCGGAGGGTGAAGAGTTGAGCATCTGATTAACAAACACAATAGAGGGGCTGTTTTTCACAGAGTCTGCATTGTAGTCAGGCAGGAAATTCTGTAGCATGTTAGCAGTATGAATGACCATTGCCCATGGAGTGAGACAAGCCAACAGGTTGTCGAGCGCCACGGTGTGTCCATTGAGTCTGGGTTGAGTGAGGGGGAAGCCCAGCAGCGACTGCATCATTACGGGCCCAACCAACTGCAAACCACTTCTGGTCGTAGCTGGCTTGGTATACTTGTTGCGCAGTTCCGGAGCTTGCTGGTGTTATTGCTCGCGGTTGCGGCCACGCTGGCCTTCGTCTTTCACGACTGGATCGAGGGTATTGCCATCTGCGTGGTGCTGGCACTCAATGCGGTGATTGGCTTTTTTACCGAGTTAGGTGCCGTGCGGACCATGGAGTCGCTGCGCAAGTATAACAAGACCTGGGCGACGGTCAGGCGTGGTGGTAAGGTCATCAAAATCGAGGCGGAACATCTGGTGCCTGGTGACATTGTCTCGTTGGAAGCGGGGGATATGGTGGCTGCCGATATGCGCATCACTGAGTGTTCGCGCCTTGAGGTCAACGAATCCGCCCTCACTGGAGAGTCATTGCCGGTGACTAAAAATGCGGATGCTATTGCCGCTGATGCCATTCTCGCTGAGCGCACGGACATGCTCTACAAGGGAACTTCAATTGCACGTGGTTCCGCCACAGCGCTTGTCGTAGCCACTGGTCTAAAAACCGAGTTTGGCAAGATTTCCTCGCTGGTCATGACCACCCACGATGAAGTGACACCTTTGGAAAAAAGACTGGCTCGTCTAAGTCGCAAGCTCATCGTGATCACGCTGGGTATTACCGCCTTCACCTTAATTGCTGGATTATTGCGGGGCAGGGACCTTTACTTGATGATTGAGACCTCGATTGCCCTGGCGGTGGCAGCCATTCCCGAAGGACTTCCGATCATTGCCACCTTAGCTTTGGCGCGTGGCATGTGGCGAATGGCGCGCAGCAATGCCTTGATCAACCGACTTTCCGCAGTGGAGACCCTGGGAGCCACCAATATTATCTGTACGGATAAAACCGGCACCTTGACCGAAAACCGGATGGTGCTGGTCTCGGTGCTGACCGATGCCGGCATGGACAATTTTAAGACTCATGAAAACCCACTGGCCATGAGTGAGCAGCTTTTGGAAATCGGAATCTTGTGCAGTAATGCCGAGCTGGCAGAGGCTGGTGACACAGCTGAAGAAGTGAGCGCACTTGATGGAGTGGGTGATCCTATGGAGTTGGCTCTTCTTGGGGCGGGTTTAACGCGTAACTTGGAGAAACCACTGCTGCAGCAGAAGTATCCGCGCCATCACGAGGAGGCATTTGATTCTGAGGTGAAAATGATGGCAACGATTCATCACGGAGCGGAGAGCCAGGGTGATTTTTTCTTTGCGGTTAAGGGGGCGGCCGAGCCAGTGCTGGCAGCCTGCAGCCAGCTACAGAGCAGAGAGGGTGTAGTGTCTATGGATGATGCAATCAGGAATCACTGGCTTGATCAGAATAAAGTTTTGGCCACTGAGGGTTTTCGTGTTCTGGCGATGGCGCATAAGACTGCAGATGACCCTAATGCAGCACCATATGAGGGGCTGATATTTATGGGTTTGATCTGTGTGATGGATCCTTCCCGTGCAGACATTCCGGCGGCAATCAAAGCATGTCAGGATGCAGGTATCCGGGTGGTGATGGTCACCGGTGATCAGGCGGGTACGGCTCTGCATGTGGCCAAAAATACCGGTATTTGCCAAACTGAAGGTGAACAATGCATCGCATTGGGTAAAGAGATTGATGAGGCACAGCGGCAGGGGCACTTGAATGACATGCTCGGTGTGACGGTATTCTCCCGAGTAACTCCACAAAACAAACTCGATATCATCCAGATGCATCAAGATGAAGGTGCGGTGGTTGCGATGACCGGTGACGGGGTCAATGACGCCCCAGCCTTGAAGAAAGCCGACATTGGAATTGCCATGGGTATCCGAGGCACGGAAGTGGCACGAGAAACCGCCGACATGGTGCTGCGTGATGATGCCTTTGTTTCTATTGTTTCTGCCGTTGAGCAGGGCAGGGTGATCTTTAACAACATCCGCAAATTTGTCGTTTATCTGATGTCGTGTAACCTCAGTGAGGTACTGGTCATCGGCCTAGCATCGATGACTGGCGCTCCGCTGCCGCTCCTGCCATTACAGATCCTGTTTCTCAACATGGTCACCGATGTGTTCCCAGCGCTAGCCCTGGGGGCAAGTAAAGGGCATAGCGACGTGATGGCCCAGCCGCCGAGATCAAAGCGTGATGCCATCGTCGGTAAGCCACAGTGGCGTATGATTGGTTTTTACAGTCTGTTAATCACTCTAGTGGTACTTGGATCCTTTGTGCTGGCACGGACGTGGCTGGGCATGAGTGATGGTCAGGCAGTCACCATTTGTTTTCTTGTTATCGCCATTGCCCAGCTGCTGCATGTGTTCAACATGGCTGAGCCAGAGAGTAAGGCGTTTGACAATGAGATCAGCCGTAACCCCTACGTCTGGGGCGCCGTGGTCCTTTGCAGTATCATTCTCATGGCAGCGATGTTCATTGCACCACTAGCCGCAGTGCTCTCACTGGAAGCCATTGATCAGCGCGGCTGGCTATTAGTCCTGATCGCCTCATCGATCCCGCTGATCGTGGGCAGGGGGTATGCGGTATTGAGATCGGGGAGTATACACAGTCTACAAACCTAAACCTCTTTTTCTTAAGGATGATTGTTCATCAATCAAATGCCCATTTTGGTAGGCTTTTACACTGTATTTAGAATCTACCCACATTGTATAGACTGCTGTTTCCCGTGCTGCTACATTTCTCGTCCCTCCGCCACGCTTTGAGGACACGACTATTCTCATTTGCTCTGTTCCAGCTCTTGCCCTGATTTCGATTTTTTTACTGACCCTGTCGCCATTACGATTACTGGCTATTACTCGTGCAGAAATCCTGCCATCAACCTGCGGTGGTTCTTTTTCAGGCATTGGTATGGGTTGTAGCTTAACCACTGGATGAGCTTTAGCTTTTGGCGGTGCTTTGGGTTTTTGTTGTGCTTGGATTTGGTTCAAACGATTGTTAAGTAGCTGCTGTTGCGCGGCCCCTTTTTTTCGATGCGTTGCCGCATCTTTCGGATTAAACCGGAATCTGTCTTGAAGTTCTTTGGGTAATTTCTCGAATGGGATATTACCTACTCCAGTAGAGTGGATGATTTTCATGCTGTCAGGGTGAATTTCTTTGATGGTTACATCTTTATATTCATCATCCGTTGCTTTTAATGACTCGATTTTTTCGTCAATGGCATTTGTGCGGATCTGATCGATGTGATTTCTGTACTGATGAGTAAGTTCTTCTTTTCGAGATTTTATGCTTTCGATGTTTTTTTTTTTGAGTTGTTCGATTTCGTCCAGCATACCCTTTAGTTGCTGTCTTTTTGATGTCAGGTCAATTTTTCTAATACGATTTTCTTGGAACAGATTGATATTCCCTTGCCACTCGATTTTTTCATTGATTAGGAGTTGCACCTCAGTTTCTTTTTCCTTAATTCGTTGACCTAAGTCAGCAGAATACGAGTTGTTATCGGCCGCATGGGTTAAATTGCAAAACCACAGCAGCAATAGAACGGAGAATGTAATTTCAGTAATCTTCAGCGGAAGCTGTTTTGTTGACCTGCTTTTCGGCATATTGAGAATATATTTTGGTATTTAGTTCAACGTAAGGACACCGCCTCATTTTATAATCGGATAGCTTTTTTTGTAATCGGAATATTGGCTCTCCATTTTCGCGTGGTCGCGCTCCAAGATATCTTTTTGATTTTCTAGGTTTTTCTTCTCAGTCTTTGCTTTATCGAGGATCTCGCTGAAGCTTGCGATCATTTGAGATTGATCTCCCGGATTTTCACCGGCATCAGCCTGCAAGAATTCTATCTCCTTTTTGAGCTCTTTAATATACTGGTTCAATTCTTCATCCTTTTTGAGTAAAGCCTTATCTTCACATGCTGGGAGTAAAAATAATATGGCTAGGATGAAATAGGGTATCGAGGAGGGAAATGGATTCATGACAAATCAGGTGGAGAAGTGGTGTTTAGTTTTTATCATAGGCCGAACACAGCAGATAAAACTAAAAACATACTAACAAAGTGTAATCAATGACCGCAAGATGATTATTGCCTTATACACTTTATGAATTGCGGTGGACAGGTCGAGTCTCGCGCTAAAGGCAACTGAAACTGCAACAAAAACGCAGTTATAAAATGGTGCAGGAAGAGGGACTTGAACCCCCGACCGCCTCGGTGTAAACGAGATGCTCTACCAACTGAGCTATTCCTGCACTGTATGGGACGATAAATGTCCGCTGTTGAAAAGATGTCCTAGATGGACGCGCGTTATTTGGCTGAAATTGCCGTATCATGCAATCTCTTTTTTCAAAGATAGGCTAATTATTCGGCGGGAGTATGTGGTTCGAAGGTTGTGCTGCGCTGGTGGGCGCGTGCTTTGGCTGACTTGTGAGCCTGGTTTTGTAGCTGCTCCTGCATGCGGAAACGCTTTTGGCCTTTCTTTTTAATGATTCGGCGGGAGGTGCCGTCTTCGAGGATTTGGTAGCTGTTGCAGTTGTCTTTGAAGGCTGACTCAAGGATTGTAAGCAGGCGTTTACGGCAGGTTTTGTCCTCGATGGGAATCATCAGCTCAACACGTTTGTCGAGATTACGCGTCATCCAATCAGCCGAGGCGATAAACAGGAGTGGATTGCCACCGTGGTGAAAAGAGAAGATCCGCGCGTGTTCGAGGTAGCGATCGATGACGGAGACGACTTCAATGTTGTTGGCTTGCTTGCGGCCTCTGCTGCCTGTTGCTGTTTTTAGACAGCAAATGCCACGTATGTTGAGTTTGATGGTCACTCCGTCCTTAGAGGCCTGGTAGAGGGCCTTGATGATCTCCTCGTCTTGGAGTGAGTTGACCTTGGCGGTAATGGATGCT
>Ga0206129_10004939_pt1 | contig 14379 bp, 16 predicted proteins | sample Helgoland_Spring_8_FD_148616 | JGI IMG/M metagenome (GOLD analysis project Ga0206129, IMG submission 148616) | Pelagic subsurface seawater microbial communities from Kabeltonne, Helgoland, North Sea - Helgoland_Spring_Bloom_20160502_2 | ecosystem: Environmental > Aquatic > Marine > Epipelagic ...
TATTGATATCGCCTGAGGGAGTCATTTTGCTGGAACAGCGTCGAAAATTTAACATTTCCGATTTGTCCTGGAACATCCCTATTTTGTAGGGGTGCTTTTTTAAGACTTTTATTCGGCGTGCGATCGACCAAGGCTGTATTTTTGTATTTTCGCGATCAAGGTTGTTCGTTTGAGCGAAAGCGTTTTAGCCGCTGATGCGATGTTGTTTTGCGAAAGTTCCAGAGCGGCGGATATGAACGCGCGTTCGCGTTCTTCGATGTGGTCTTTGAGCGCAAATGTGGTGTCGGCTTTGAGGACATTGATGATTTGATCATAGCGGTCGTTCAAGCTTACAGATTCGTGTTGTTGTTCTTTTCTATCTTGTTCATCATCTGGTTCGGACAGTGCTGCGATCGCATTCCAAAGCGTGTTTTCTTCTTCGACAGCGTCGATTTCGCCATAGAGAAGCTTACGAACCATAGCTTGGTCTATTGATTTGCCGCGCGACAGGACTGCTGCGCGTTGGCAGAAGTTTTTAAGCTCGCGCACATTGCCCGGCCAATTATAGCGCATCAGCTCTGCTTGGCCGCATGGCTCTATATGGGGGCTTGTGAGGCCGCTATTGTCGTTATCCATCTGCCTTGCAATGGTCTCAACCAGTTCGGGGATATCTTGCAAGCGTTCTGAGAGGGGTGGAACGCGGATCGCAATCACCGAAATGCGGAACATCAAATCTTCTCGAAATTTTCCACGATCAGCAAGGCTTTGCAGGTTTTGATGCGTTGCGCAGACAAGGCGGAAATCAACAGGGGTTTCTGTATTTGATCCGACGCGTGTAACGACGCGTGCTTCTATAACGCGCAGGAGCTTTGCCTGTAGATCCAGCGGCATGTCGCCGATTTCATCTAGGAATAGAGTGCCGCCCTGTGCCTGTTCGATGCGCCCGATGCGCCGCGAGGTTGCGCCGGTAAAGGCACCTTTTTCGTGACCGAAAAGTTCTGCTTCCAAAAGATCGCGCGGGATGGCGGCGCAGTTGACGGAAACAAGTGGACCTGTGCGTTCAGAGGTTGTGTGAAGTACTTGCGCGACGAGCTCTTTTCCAGCTCCGGTCGGGCCTGTTGCAATCACATTGACGTTGAATGGAGCGGCGTCGCAAATGTTTGACAGCATCGCTTTAATGACTGGAGAGGTACCAGTAATTAAGTTTTCTTTGCTGTTAGTGTCAAACCGAGCGTTCACCTGGCCCTCCCTAGCCTGTCAAATATTTGCCTGTCACTTGGTAATGCCTTAGCCCATTTACACCATTGAAAACCAATACTTTTTCTTAAATCGCCTAACTCCTAAGAGATAATATTTATCGAAAGATTTATAAAATATCGCATAAGGAAGTGCTAAAGATTTTTGGCTATTTTTCTATCTTCTATCTGCATTTGGCACGGTGATTGCCTTTTATACCCAGTAGGAGGCGACGCATGCAGCGAGTGGTCATAGACATGGTAGAGTTCAAAACAGCTGAGGCTGTTTTGAGTGCGCTACAAGAGCATAGGGTTGCGGTCGTAAGTGCAGCGTCGTTCCAGTCGTCGCAGCGGCGTGCAGGGTCAGATTTTTTCGTTTTGTCGCAAGCGAGGGCAAATGCGCTTGGCGGACAATCAGGAATTATTGAAGCGGCGCGCGAATGCGGTGCGCGCACGGTTCTGGTGGTTGACGAGGCGGCGCAAGAGTATGCAGTCACGACCGAGCTTAGTGGTAAGATCGCCCATCTTGCGCTTGGTCAATCCATGCCGCGGGACTATGCCGTTTTGTGTCTTGTGGCGCTGCTGCATGGAACCGGCCGCGCGCTTGTGCGCGACGCTGGCGTTGCCAAGCTGTTCGAGATGTCTGCGCGCGTGGCGCAAGCAGATGTGAGTGTGTTCATCAATGGCCCGACCGGAAGCGGTAAAGAGGTCATGGCAAAATATATTCATCAACGCTCGCGCAGGAGCGAGGGTGAGTTTGTCGCCATTAACTGTGCCGCGATCCCCGAGAACATGCTTGAGGCTATGTTGTTCGGTCACGAAAAGGGTGCTTTTACGGGTGCCTCCACCGCGAACGTGGGGCTTATTCGTGCAGCCGATGGTGGCACGTTGTTGCTGGACGAGATTTCAGAGATGTCGATGCCGCTTCAGGCTAAGTTGCTCCGCGCCATTCAGGAATTGGCGGTCACACCTGTCGGGAGCAACCGTCAGATTAGTGTCGATATCCGTATATTGGCCACGTCCAATCGCAATATGCAGCAAGAGTGCAGTGCGGGGCGTTTTCGCGAGGATCTTTTCTATCGTCTAAATGTTTTCCCGATCACAACGATGGCCTTGTCCGAGCGGCGTGCAGATATCTTGCCTATTGCCCTTGAGTTCCTTGTGCGGCACGCGCGCGACGTGAGCGAAATCGCCTATCTGGCACCCTGTGCGATCGAAGTGTTGGAGCAGTATGACTGGCCCGGAAATATCCGTGAGTTGGAAAATGTGATCCAGAGAGCGCTGGTTTTGAAGACGGGCGCAACGATCACCCGTGATGCGATCATGATTGACCAGTTTTCCAGCACACTATCCTTTTCCGATCCTCAAGGCATTACGCCGAACACTGCGCACAGCGTTTAATCAGGAGTGTTTTGAATGAGCAGCGTCCCTTCTGTAACGTCCGTTACATCCATCACGTCACTGTCCGCCACCGATGCGATAAATCGCGCGCGCGATATGACGCAGCGTGCAGCCGGTGTGGGCATTGAGCTCCGGCCAGGCGCGCCGAGTTTCGCTGATCGCCTCAAGGACTCGCTTGGGGCGGTTGCCGACGCACAATCAGATGCCGCGCAGCTGGTGCGTGATTTCGAGACTGGCAAGGAAACAGATCTGACCAAGGTCATGGTGAGCCAGCAGGTGTCCTCGCTTGGCTTCCAGTTGACCTTGAACGTGCGCAACAAAGCGCTGAGCGCCTACAGAGATGTCATGAACATGCCGGTTTAACGACGCTCGCCCCTCTGTTTTTTAGAAAGTAGTCATAATGAGCAATAGCTCGACGAATAGCCCTGTCATCCCTGCGCGCTCTGGTTTTACGAACCGGATGACGTTGGTTATGGATGACATGCGCGGATTCTATCGGCAACCGGCCATTCAGCGTGCTTTCCCTGTTGTGGCGGCTGTGTTGCTTTTGGTCTTGGGGCTGCTTCTTTACGTGTCGCTGCAAACACCGCAGCGCACGACGCTGTTTGCATCCTTGCCGGAGAGTGAAAAAGCGGCAATTCTGGACGCGTTGCGCAATAACGGAACCAACGTCCAAGTTGATCCCACGACAGGCGATGTGACGGTGCCTGTGGCGGATTATTACAATTCACGTATGGTGTTGGCAGCGCAGGGTTTGCCGCAGTCTATGCCGGATGGATATAGCGTACTGGCAGATATGCCGATGGGCACCTCGCGCTCGGTTGAGAGCATGCGCCTGAAGCAAAGTCAGGAAGTCGAGCTGGCCCGCTCTATCAACGAGATTGATGTGATTGCGGCGTCGCGTGTGCATCTGGCGATCCCCGAGCGTTCTGCCTTTGCGCGTAACGCGCAAAACCCGACCGCATCTGTATTTGTGCAGATCAAACCGGGACGTAGCCTGAGCCCTCAGCAAGTGATGGCGGTTGTTAATCTGGTTTCGTCGTCTGTGGCGAACCTGCCAAAGACCGGCGTTGCTGTTGTAGATCAAAACGGGCGGCTTTTGTCCGATACGGTCGATGATCCCGCGACGACGCTTGCAGATCGCCAGTTGGAGTATCAACTGCGCCTTGAGGATATTTACCGTTCGCGGATTGAGAGCCTTTTGACTCCGATTGTCGGGCCGGGAAATGTTTCGGCGCAGGTTAGTTTGGAGATTGATTTTACGCAGCGTGAAATGACCGAGGATATGGTCTTGCCGGATCAATCTGCCCTGTTGAGTGAACAAAGTGCACTGGAAGAGGAGATATCCCAGCCCAGTCGCGGCGTTCCCGGTGCCTTGTCAAATACGCCTCCGCAAACTCCAGCGCTAGAGCCGGTTGTTGATGCCGCGGACGAGGGCGCTGTTGGTGATATACCGGCGAACCCAGGCGCGGAGGGCGAGGATGCTGTTGATGAGATACCGGCGAACGCTGGCGTGGAGGGTGAGGATGTTGTTGGTGATATACCCGCGACCGTAGGTGTAGGGGGGGACGATAGTGCAATGTTACGGTCCTCGAATAATCTGCGCAACTACGAGGTCAGCCGCAAGGTTTCTTCGCAAAGCAGCCCGATGGCGTTATTAAATGGTGTGCATGTTGCGGTTCTCTTGCGTGAGCTGCCACAGACCGTCGTGGCTGACGGTGAAGAGGCAGCTGATGGTGGTGCAACGCTAATTGGTCTTGATCCCGAGCGCCTGAGCGAAGTCAAAGCGCTTGTGGAGCGGGCGGTTGGGATCAACGCGGGACGCGGAGATACGCTTATTGTTTCGAGCTTGCCGTTCATTTCAGCTGAGGAGGTTATTTCCTCGATGTCTGCAGGTGTCGATTTTGTTTGGCACGAAGACCCTTGGGTGCGCGAAATGCTGCGCAACCTGTTGATGCTTGCTGTGCTTGGCATTGTAACGCTTGGCATTGTTAAGCCGCTGTTGACACAATTCCTTTCCGTGCCGGGCGAAGGATATGGCTCCAAAGTCTTGGCTGGGGAGAATGGTGAAATAATCGACATGGACACGATCGAGATGGAAGCGGGGCAATCGCTTGAGGACATTAAGGCAAAGCTCAAGCCGAAGAAGAGCACAATTTCGGCAGAGATGTTGGATACGGCAAATAGCTATGACGACAAAGTCGCTCTAATCCGGATGATTGTTGCCGATGAAGCCGGGCGTGTTTCGAATGTTTTCAAAGCAATGATGGAAGACGACATGGATCAGACGATTTGATCGCGGCGTGAGGAAGTAAGAAATATGGACGGTGTAACCCTTGAACAAATAACCGCAACGGAAATCATTGAGCGATTGAGCGGAACGCAGAAGTCAGCAATTTTGATGATGCTGCTGGGTGAAGAAGAAGCGGCAGAAATTCTTAAATTTCTTGGCCCGCGCGAGGTACAGCACCTTGGCGCTGCGATGTATTCGGTGCGCAATACTGATCAAGAGACGGTGAATGCTGTTCTAGATGAATTTCTGGCGATTATTAAAAAGCAAACAAGTCTTGGGCTTGGTGCTGGTAACTACATTCGCAACGTTCTTAACCGCGCTTTGGGTGAAGATAAGGCGCAGTCGGTATTGAGCCGGATCACACCTGCCAGCAGTGAGCGGCCCATCGAAATTTTGGACTGGATGGATGCACGCTCGATCGCTGAATTGCTTCAGGACGAGCATGGCCAGATTATCGCTTTGGTTATTTCTTACCTTGACTTCAGTCTTGCTTCGGATGTTTTGAACCTCCTTCCACATGATATTCAGCCAGAAATTATTCAAAGAATCGCAACATTAGAAACCGTTGATCCAGAGGCGCTACGCGAGCTGGAAATGGTAATGCAGATGAAGTTCAAGGCCAACACCAGCTTGCGCTCGACCAAGGTTGGCGGCGTGAAGGCGGCGGCGAAGATTATGAACTTTACCAAGGCAAATACAGAAAGACGTATCCTTGGGGCGATCAAGCGCAATGATAAGGATCTTATGCAGTTGATTCAGGACAATATGTTCACGTTTGATAATCTGGGCATGTCTGATGATAGATCGCTGCAGACATTGCTGCGTGCGGTTGAAGCCGAAGATCTGATTATGTCGCTGAAAGGCGCGGCAGAAGAGCTTCAAGACAAGCTTTTCGGGTGTATGTCAACGCGGGCTGCGGCCAATATTAAGGACGAAATGGAGGTGCTTGGGCCTGTCCGTTTGACCGAAGTCCAGACCGCGCAAAAGCGTATCATCGAAATTGCACGCAAAATGTCTGATGAAGGCACGATTGTACTAGCGGGCCGTGGCGGTGACGAGATGGTATGATGAAAGACGTGGCAGACACACCTGATATTGTTGCAAGAGTCGAATTTGAGTCTGCCAACCTTCGCGATGCGTTTGATCGTGCGGGCAGTGCGATTTTTGCGCGGGATGCAGAAGCGCCGCGAGAGCCACGCGGTGCGTTTCGTGCGTTGAGTTGGAGTGACACGGCAATCAAGGTATTGCCTGAGGAACCGGAACCTGTGCCAGAGTCGGAAATCGAGGAGACCGCGCAGGCACCAGTGCCGGAGCAAGAACTTGTAGCGGCAAAGCCCGAGCTTGAAGAGGTTGATCCAGACATTGAGGCATTGCCGGCGTTGCAAGAGGAACCGCAGCTTCTTGAGGAGCCTGCGGAGGTCATTTCCGAGGCTGATTTGCAGAAAATGCGCGACGATGCCTATGCAGAGGGTTTTTCCGCAGGCAAGGCCATGACGGAGAGTGAGCGCGAGGCGGAGTTATCGGCGCAGGTTCAATCGCTTGAAAAGTTGATTGAAGGGATGGGGCGCGATGATCTGCTGGATACTGCCGCTCTTTCACAAAACATCAACGCGTCTATTCTTGAGCTTGCCTCGGCGCGTGTCGGTTTCGCGCTTGAGGAGATGCCGGATATTTTGACGGCCCGTATCGCGCGATTGCTTGATCGGCTTGCTCATCTGACCGCCGAGCGTGTGGTGTTTCTGGCACCGGAAGACTTGGGTTTGGTGCAATCCAAGTATGACGAGCGGCAAAAGCCGCCTGCGGTGATTATGCGCAGTGACCCTGCGCTTTCGCGCGGTGATGTGCGGCTGCGCGTGGGCGGTGCCGAGATTGCAGATTTGCTGAACTTTGATGATCTTACGGCTGATCCTGCCACGCTGGAGGCGGAGGATACGTGAATCTTGCGGATCAACTGACGCGTCCTTTGCAGGCTGCAAAAACGAAACCTGTGATGAGTGGGCGCGTGTCGCGTTATGACGGCCTCTTGCTTGAGTGTGACGGGTTTCCCGTTTCCGTCGGCTCGGTTTGCGCGGTGCAAACTACAGATGGCCGCGATGTTAAGGGTGAGGTCATCGGGTATAGCGATGGGCGAAATCAGTTGGTTCTATATGAATCGGGAGCAGCCGTGCAGGCTGGAGCGCTGGTTTCACTGCTTGACGAAGGTGTTTCAGTTGACGTCGGGGACGCATATTTGGGCCGTGTCGTTGATGCGCTTGGGCATGCGCTGGATGATATGGACGCGCCAATTGCGCAGGGCTCTGTGCCATTGAACGGTACTTTGTTGAACCCGCTTGCGCGAAAACTAATTCCTGGTGCGCTTGATGTCGGGGTACGTGCAGTCAACGGTTTGCTGACAATAGGGCAGGGCCAGCGCATTGGCATTATTGCCGGGTCCGGCGTTGGTAAATCGGTTCTTCTGGGGATGATGGCGCAATATACCTCTGCTGATGTGGTTGTGATTGGTCTGATTGGCGAACGTGCGCGCGAGGTTGGCGAAATGGTGCGCGCGATCATGAAGCCTGAAACTCGTGGCCGTATCAGCATTGTCGCGGTGCCTGCGGATCGCTCGCCTTTGCTACGTATTCGCGCCGCGCGCCGTGCGACGGCATTGGCAGAGCATTTTCGAGATCAGGGTAAAAATGTTTTGCTCATTATGGATTCGCTTACCCGTGTGGCGCACGCGCAGCGCGAGATCGGTCTGGCGCTGGGAGAGCCGCCAACGTCGAAAGGGTATCCTGCGTCTGTGGTGTCGATGATCCCGACATTGATTGAACGTGCGGGGATGGGAGTCGGCGCGCATTCGGGTTCGATCACAGGGATTTATACCGTTCTTGCGGATGGTGATGATGAAAATGATCCGGTGGTTGATACCGCACGTGCCATTCTGGATGGTCATATCGTTTTGAGCCGATCTATCGCACAGATGGGTATCTACCCTGCGATTGATATTCCCGCCTCGATCAGTCGTGTGATGGGCGATATTGTCACGCCCCAGCAAGAAGCAGCCGCGCGCAAATTCAAAAAAATGGTTTCCTTGTATAACGAAAACAAGGACTTGATGTTGATGGGCGGCTATGTGGCCGGACAGGATGCTGATCTAGACGAGGCTGTCGCACTTTGGCCCAAGCTGGTGTCCTTTATCAGTCAAAATCCCGGCCAGCGCGCAGCCCTGCCAGAGAGTGCACAAATACTTGGTGCGATTGTAGGCCGGGTATGAGCAGTTTGCGCCGTGCCAAATTGTTGAAGAATATGGCGTTGAAAGAGAAGGCGCGGATGCCTCAGTATATTCAGCGGCAATCGAAATTACGCGAGGAAATCGGACGCTGCGAAGCGCTATTGGATCGCATGGCGCAGCTCCTTCGGGATGCAGGTGATGCTGATGTTCAACAAGCCCACAGATTACAATCAAACCGTTGGTATGAATTGCGGTTGATAGAAGAGTCCCAGACACTTCGTAACAAGGCCGATTTTCTGAGTACCGAGCTTGAAAATATATCGGCCGCGCTTTCGCGAATGAGCCATAAACAGCAGCTGGTTTCGAAAAAGGCGCAAGAGTCGCTTGAGCAGGTCCATAGAGCGCGCGAGGCCCGTCTTGATGGGGCGTTTCCGCCGCATCAAAAACAACGGCGAACCTAATAATTTAGAGAGTTTGCTGCATGTTGGCACTTGGCTTGCAGTCCCAATGCAGCATCTTTTGAAGAGTGATTAAATGTCTACAACCACCGCAGTCCAGTTGGTAGGAACGCCGCAGGGAAAGCCCGCGCGCGCGCAGGCTACGGTTGTCCCAACTGCTTTGGGGGGTGCAGACGTTCCAGGCGTTTTGCCGTTCTCGCAGTTGTTTACAGATGGTGTAGGCGAGGGCGTGGCGCAAGGGGTTGGCGCGCAGCCAGTACGTGTTGAAGCGGCGGTGGTTGCCCCGGCTGAGCCGGTTGATGATCAGAATGCAGGCTTGGACAAAGCGCTTTCACTTGTTGCGCTTGGGCGGCCCATTGAACCTGATTTGAAAGCGCAAAGTCAATTTGATCATCCCGATGTGGAGCTGATCAGCGCTGTTGCGGTCGAGCTTGTTGCGCAAGACACTGAACTTTTGCCTGACGCTGGGTTTGTTCCTGCATGGAGCAACTTTGAAGGAGAGGTGAGGCTAGGCAGTGGGTTCGCGCCAGTGGATGAGACCGTGCTTCCTATGCCCGCCGTCCTTGACGATGTTGAGGCACAAATTGCGTTTGTTGCGGCAAACGGTGCGCAATCGTTGTTTGTTGCGGCAGAATTGCCGAGCGAGGGTGTCACGCTTCCATTGCCGCAAGCCACGACGCTGATCGGATCTATCGGCGATGTGAGTGAGGTTTTGCTGCCGCCGGCGCCGCCACCAAAAAATGCGGTGCAGATCCCACAATTTGCGTCAGCGGGTCCGGAGGCATCGGCAGATATGCCCGCGCTGTTGAGCTCTGGCGCAGAGGTGTTTGAGAGCGGCGCAGTTGATGCAGAGATGGAAAGCCCTGACATTGTGCTTGCCGCAAAACCAGAGCTTAAGCCTGCGAGTATGGACGCGCTTAGGATACCGTTTGAGGTGGATTCTGCGGATGATTTTAAGGTTGTGAAAGCTGCCACGGAGGTGAGCGGCCAGCAGGTTTCGCCCGCGCCCGTGATTGGGCCAGTTTCTGCAACGGTGATTAAGCCAGCCATTGGACCAGTTGTAGCATCTGCGAGTTTGGGTGAGGCATTCCCTGTCGCGCCTGTCGCTGTTGCTGCGGTGACTGCACGGGCTTTGGGTGGTCAGAAAACCGAGGCGCAATTTGCAAATAACGCAGATCTTCTGCTGGAACCTGAAAACGTTGTGCGGGATGTTGCCTCCAAAAATGATTTGGCTGCCAAGGGCGGGCCAGCACTGACTGAAAATGCGAAACCGGTTTCACGTTTGCTTGCTGACTTGCCCAATAGCTCTTCCAACGTCGAACTTGAAACAGATCAAACGTTATCAACGGGCAGCGTTGCGCCTGCCTCTGGCAGTGGATCTAGTGGCGGCGCTGGTGGCAATGCAGGGCAATCAGCGCCATTGCTGCCGTCCTCTGGAGCGGGCGCTGCGGCGACTTTGATAGATGTGCGGCGACAGGGGTGGACAAAAACGCTTGTTGCGCGCGCTGCGGGTATGGGGACTGGCGGCGGGACAATGACGCTGACGATTTTGCCGCAGCATTTGGGACAGATCACGCTGAAGCTGAGCGAAGGTCGCAAAGGGTTTGATCTGCGCATGACGGCCGAAGTGGCGTCGACAGCCGCAATGCTGCGCGATGTGCAGGGCCAGATCGAAAGCGCCTTTGAGCAAGCGGGCCTGTCCCTTGGTTCTTACTCGGCGCAGACGGGTGGACAGGGAGAGCAGGGCAATTCTGCGCAGGGCGAGCCGTCTGGCGAGGCCAGCATGGCGGACGGGGATGAAGCTGTTCCTGCAAAAAACATCGCAAGTGGTGACGGATCAATCGGTGATCCGGGCTACATTAACATATTGTTATAGTAAAGCTAACCAAGGATTTCCAAATGGCTGATGAAGACGAGCCCAAGAAAAAGTCGGGCATACTCAAGATTTTGATTTTCGTGTTCGCGGGGGTTGCAGTGCTGGGTATTGGCCTTGGCGCAGGTTATCTCTTGTTTGGCGCGCAACCAAACTCGCCGGAACAGCTGGCGGCGGAACTGATTGAGCGTAACAATCCTGCACCTGCACAGGGCGAGGAGCCATCAGAGGATGATGAGGAAAAGGCCGTGAACGAGAAAGTGTCAAAGGAGAGTACGAAGGACGGGGTTTTTCAAACCCTCTATTTGGAAATTCCAGGAACTTTGACGACAAACCTAAAGAATTCGCGCCGGTTCTTGCAGGTCGGGATTGGAATTTCGACGCAATATGATGACCAAATTCTGAAGAATGTCGAAGCGCATTTGCCAGCGGTCAAAGCTGCAATTCTGGCGACGTTGAGTGACTATGGCGAAGAAGATGTGGTGGGGCGCGAGGCGCGCAAAACCCTTGCTGATGATCTAAAGGCGGCGATCAACGAAGAAATGATGCGGCTTGAGGGCTTTGGTGGCGTCGAAGGCGTTCACTTGACCTCTTACGTGATGCAGTAGGGTTGGCGCCAAAAAATGTCGTCAAAAAAACTCACGCAAGATGAAATTGATGCGCTTATCAGCAGCATTGATAAACAAGGTAGCGCGCTGATTGGTAAAAGCGGTGTGTCCGAAAAAGACGTGAAAGATTTTTCGTTTGGCTCGGACGATCTTTCGCTTTTGGGGGACTATTATGCGCTCCGGGTTATCAATGAACGCTTTGCACGTTTTGCGCGTTCTGTATTTCAGCCAATGCTACGCGTGCAGCCGCGTATTTCGGCGCAGCTCCCATCGGTCGTGACCTTTGATGAGTATAGCGAAAATGCGCCGCCGTTTATGAGCTTGACGACGTCACGGATAGACGAGTTGCGTGGCAGCAAAATGATAGTAATACAGCCTGAGTTCATTTCTGCTTTGACCAACGCTTATTATGGAGGCGACGTGGGGTTGAAGCATTCGCCACGCAGCGAATTCACATCGACAGAATCTCGCGTCATCGAAATTATAACGGACGGTCTGAACCAGGTTTTGTTGGCGGCGTGGCAAGATCTTATGCCGCTCACATTTTCGGAAAATACGCGAGAAGAAAATCTGCAGTTTGCTTCTTTTGTTGATGGCTCAGAGACGGTGATCGTTTGCTCGTTTGATGTGCAATCACCCAAGGCTGGCGAGGCGACAATAGACATTTTATATCCACTTCAAACATTAAAGCCGATCGCGGCCCAGTTACGCTCGCGGATGCAGTCCGAAGTGATAGATGATGATCTGACATGGCGTGAACGCCTTGAGCGTGCGGTTTTGCAGATTGCGCTGCCGATGAATGCGCAGCTTTGCAAACCTAAGGTATCCTTGCGCAAATTGCTGGAAATAGAGGCGGGAGACGTCTTTCCAATCCAGATCAGAGAGGACCTTGGCGTCCTTATTCAGGGCCAAAGACTGTTTGGTGCGGATATTGGCGAAGTCGGTGGAATAAGCGCCATCACAATCAAACGCAAACTTAGCGAATTGTGAACAAACAAAATGAGAAATGATAATGTCTGATACAGAACTGGAAACTCCCAAGCGTGCGATTGACACGGACAAAATGCGCGCATTGGAAAATATCGAGGTGGAAATGTCCATCGAGGTAGGGCGCACCGAGATCACGATCGCGGATTTGTTGCGTTTGAATGAAGGCTCTGTCGTGGAGCTGGACCGGCTCGCGGGCGAACCTCTCGATATTCTGGTGAATGGCACAATGATTGCCAAAGGCGAAGTTGTGATGGTTGGTGAACGCTTTGGTATTCGCTTTTCCGACATCGTCGATCCTGAAGCCCGTGTTGACAAAATTTAACCAACCGATGCGAAAAGCTTCAAGCGCGGGGAGAGCAGCGAAATGACACCTGACTTAACAAGCGTCTGGATCGTGTTGGCGTTTCTTGGTGCGTTGATTGCCCTGCGCCAATTGGTGGTGTCGAAGGCGAGCGCGATCAAAAGCAAACTTGGCGTTGGCGATCGGAAAATTTCGTTGCTGGACACGTATAAGTTGGAGCGATCAACCAACCTTTTGTTGTTCGATATCGGTGGCAAGCACGTTGTGGTGTTACACGGCGCACGTGGGCAATCAGGCCTTTTGGAACTGTCCGATCTAACTGAGCAAGGCATCGCTGGTGTTGCGGCGGATGAGGCAAAATTGATGGTGTCGCCTGATGAATAGATCGCATTTTATTCGCATAGCAATCTTGAGTGCTGTGGTTTTGCTCCCCTCGGTCAGCTTGGCGCAAACTGCGATCGAGGGCATGCCGGCCTTGAATGTGAACACTGGTGCGAACGGTGAAACGACGTATTCGCTATCGCTCCAGATCCTTGCCTTGATGACGGTCTTGACGATTCTGCCGTCTTTTTTATTGGGTGTGACGGCGTTTACGCGCATGATCATCGTGCTGTCAATTTTACGGCAAGCTATGGGAACCCAACAAACGCCACCCAATCAGGTGCTTATTTCGATCGCACTGTTTCTGACGTTTTATATTATGGCGCCTACGTTTGAGAAAATGTACGAACAAGCGATCTCTCCATATTTGAACGGCGAAATGTCACCCTTGGTTGCGGTGGAACTGAGCGCGTCGATATTGCGTGATTTTCTGATCCTGAACACCAGAGAGACAGAGTTGGCGATGTTTGCGGAAATGGCAGGCGATGCGCCCTATGAGCGCAATGCAGATGTGCCATATACGGTGTTGTTTCCTGCGTTTATTACTTCAGAATTGAAAACAGCGTTTCAAATCGGCTTTCTTTTATTCTTGCCGTTTTTGGTGATTGATCTGGTCATCGCCTCGATCTTGATGTCGCTTGGTATGATGATGCTTAGTCCGATGCTGGTTTCGCTCCCGTTCAAACTTCTACTGTTTGTACTTGTCGATGGTTGGGCGATGACCATCGGCTCTATTGCCTCGACCTATGTGAATTAGTGGGATGGAATTTGATTCAAACATTGAAAGCCTGCGCGGAGCTTTCTGGATGATCATTATGGCATCCGGCCCGATCCTTGGTGTTGCGCTGGCGGTGGGTTTGATCATCGGGATTTTGCAAGCGGCAACGTCGATCAACGAAATGACGATCAGCTTTGTACCTAAGCTGGTGATTGTTTTGATTGCGATGGCTGGTCTGGCTACGTTTATGATGCAGCAGATGGTCGATTACTTTGCAACGATTTTTGAACAAATCCGACTGCTGCAATGATTGCGCAGACCCCCAGTCTTGATAGCTTGTTTGGAATGGGCGGCATCGAGTTACAACAGATCTTTGATTTGGCTCTGTTGTTCTTTTTACATACGATCCGGTTGAGCGCGTTTTTCCTGTCGGCCCCGTTTTTTGGAGCGGCTGCGATAACTGTGCAGATTCGTATTATGGTTAGCGTGCTGATTTCTGCATCATTGTTCGGCTTGATCGAAGTGCCGAACCCGCAAACGCTTCCGTTTCTCAGTCTGGTTGAAGTGATCTTTGTGGAAATGGCGATTGGTCTGTCCATGGGGCTGATCTTGAGCGTGCTGTTTTCGTCCGTTGCACTTGCTGGCGAAAAGATTGCCGCCTCTGCCGGACTGGGTTTTGCGGCACAGGTCGATCCAAACCTGGGTGGGCAAACACCTGTTGTCAGCCAGATTTTGAACTTGTTTGCGATTACCGTGTTTCTTTCGCTGGATGGGCATTTGCAGTGCATTGCTCTGATCAGGTTGAGTTATGAACTATTGCCGCTTGGTCAGTTGCTTGATTTTTCGACATTCATTTCAGCAGGCTTGAACGCTGCAGGGCATATGTTTTCGCTTGCGTCGCTTTTGTCACTGCCGGTGGTTGCGATCT
>Ga0206129_10004940_pt1 | contig 14378 bp, 10 predicted proteins | sample Helgoland_Spring_8_FD_148616 | JGI IMG/M metagenome (GOLD analysis project Ga0206129, IMG submission 148616) | Pelagic subsurface seawater microbial communities from Kabeltonne, Helgoland, North Sea - Helgoland_Spring_Bloom_20160502_2 | ecosystem: Environmental > Aquatic > Marine > Epipelagic ...
CCATGACAGGGGCTGAGGCGAAAAAGGCCACCCTGCGCGGCTCCATGTCGTTGATCCACAACATCGGCAAGATCGTCGAGGAAGAACAGGCCGCCAACCGCAACTGCGCGGATCGCCTCGCGCGCGAACTAAACGGTATCCGCCTGTTTGAAGGGCGCGTGATGGACGTGGACAGGCGCACAACGGGCGGCTTTGCGCGCGGCACGGCGATTATCCAAGGCCTGGACAGTTTCGAGGGCCGTGAAATCCGCCTGCATTTCCAGAACGAATTTCTGGTCGCCGAAACCGAGGACGGCACCGCACTGGCGACAACGCCAGATCTGATTTGCCTGCTGGACCTTGAAACCGGTGTGCCGATCACGACCGAAACAATGGGCTATGGCTTTCGTGTTATCGTCTTTGGGCTGCCCTGCGATCCCGCATGGCGATCCGATCACGGCCTGCAACTCGTGGGCCCGCGGTATTTTGGCTACGAGCATGATTATGTTCCAATAGAAGACCTTTGAAGGTCCGCAAAATGATGAAACCAACAAGGAGAACTACCATGAAACCCCTTCGTTCCTTACTGCTTGCCGCAACGGCCACGGGTGCGCTGCTGACCGCAGCACCCGCCATTGCCCAGAACGTTGTGACCGTGAACACGGTCCAGATTTTCGGCACAATCGACCCGGCCAAGATCAACGACTACACCGAATACATGGCTGGCGTAAACATGTACGAGGCGCTGACCACGCTTGATGGCGATGGCGCGATCCAACCGCTTTTGGCCGAAAGCTGGGAAGTGTCTGACGACACGCTCACGTGGACATTCACCCTGAAAGAGGACGCGCTGTTCCAGGACGGCACACCCGTTGAGGCCAAGGATGTTGTCTGGTCCATCGAACGCCTGATGGCGATCAACGAAGGCCCGTCATATCTCTTTAGCCCGATCCTTTCCGGAGGCGCGGTCACGGAAATTGACAACCGCACCGTGCAGATCGTGCTGGACGATGTTTATACACCCTTCCTGACGACCACGCCGATCCTGTTCGTCGTGAACTCTGATCTGGTCAGCGAAAATGCGACGGATGCCGATCCGTGGGGGCAGGACTACCTGGCGAACAATTCCGCCGGTGCGGGTGCGTTCATGCTTGATAGCTGGAACCGCGGCGCCTCCATGACCATGAAAAGGTTTGCCGACTATCACCTTGGCTGGGATGATCAGGCAATTGACGAGGTCCGCTTTATCGTGACCAACGAGGAAGCAACCGTCAAAGCGCTGGCGCAGGCCGGTGAACTGTCGCTGTCGTCGGATGGGCAGGCGCAGGAAACTTATGCGGCGATTGACGCGCTGGATGACTATCGGATCGTTGAATACCCGACTGCGACGAACTTTTACTTCAAGCTGAACAACCAGCGTCCGCCAACCGATGATCTTGATATTCGCCGCGCGCTTGCCTTGGCCACCGATTACGACACGATCCGCGAATTCCTGCTGCCCGGTGAACCGCTTGCCGGGCCGATGCCGCCGGTGTTCGCCGATGCTTTCCCCGATGATGTGCTCCCGGCCGAATTTGACCTCGACGCCGCGCGCGCCTTGGTCGAAGGGTCGTCCTACGGCGGGCAGGGGTCGATCGACATCGAGATGATGTATGTGGCCGGCCTTGCGTTCGAAGAAGAAATTGCACTGCTGCAAAAGTCGATTCTTGATACGATCGGGTTCAACACGATCCTGAAACCCGAACCGTGGAACCGGATGACTGAACTGGCCAGTTCGATGGAAACCACACCGCATATGACGCAAGTGTTTTACGGCGCGACATACCCATCGCCTGACAGCTATTTCTTTAACCAGTTCCATTCCAGCGCGGCCGGCACATGGCAGTCGATGGACTGGCTGCTGGATGAAGAAGTGGACGCGATGATCGACGAAGCGCGCGCGACAGTCGACGTGGATGCACAAAACGCGATCTACGCCGATTTGCAGCGCAAGCTGGTTGACGAACAGGTCGCCGTCTTCGTGCTGACGCAGCTGTCACAGCAAGCGCAACACAATTGCCTTGACGGATTTACCTGGGTGCCAATGCAAAGCTTCGAGTTCAACTTCCACACCATGAAATGGATATGCGATTAAGTAAGTCCGAAACGATTGTCGGCGCCGGATCAGTCCGGCGCCGGTGCCGCGCCTAGAAGTTGCTGAGGCATTGCCAAATTGTTTGATTGTTCTGACTTGGTGACAGGTTTACGTAACACCCACGCATTAGATGCATTGAAAGAGGTCTGTCGGCATAGGACTTTGTGACAAGTCCCAGTTTAGATGTGGAAAAAATCAGAGCACGTTCCAATTGCAATCGAACCCTTCGAAGGGCAGTTCCCTTAGTTGATTGTGCTTTCTCTGATAGGGCTTAAACACTTTCTTGAACGGCGTCTTCGTCCCCACTACCGACGTTGATGAAGACACTTGCGAGCATCCGCTATCGGACAATCGTAGTGAATCGAGCGGATCTAAGTCCGCAATTTGGCCTAACGGCCTCCCCCGCTCGGCTGCGCGTGTCGCAGGTGAGAACGGCCCTGCAGTCCGTCGCGCATGCGGCCATGCGGCCTTACCGCGGCGGCGCACTTGGCGTCCCGGTTTGCCCGTCTCGCGAGCACGTCGTGATCCGGTCACGCCTGCGGTCTTCGCTCTGGTCTGTTTTGCCGAGGCAAAACGATCCCGGCGCTGCGTCCGCCTGCGTGTCCGGCCCCACCGCTTGCCTGCTCGCGTCGTGCAAACCTGGCGTCAAAACACACACACATGAGTATGGAAGCATATCCTCCGGATGGCCCCCAAATCAGCCCGCCTCAAGGATCGCAAAACTTTTCGGCGAGGGTGGCGCGAGTGGAGAGGTCAATCGCGCGCGTGAGGGTGCGCTTGTTGTGAGCACAGCGCTTGGAAAACTTTTGCGCCCAGCAAGCTGGCGGCTACGCCGTCCCTGACCCGAACAGATTCGGTGAACCAGAAATCGGCCATGCCCCCACACTCACGTGGTGGCCCTCAAACTCAAACATCTGGAGATGAACACATGGCCTACGATCAAGCGACAACATACGAGACAATCGAACTCTTCGGCCTGACGGAGAAAGATGCACACCTGCCAATCCCGCAGGACGATATCCTGAAAGACAGCATCATCCGCGAAGCCTTCGAGACCCTGCTCGGGCAATTGCGGAATACCGGACTTGAAGGAGAGATCGAACCTCTCGCGCACGGGTTGGCGACAATCCTGCAGCGCCGGAAGGTTGCCCTCGGTAAGGAAGTCGACCGCACAGCAGACAAGATCGGTGCACTGGCAAAATGTCATGACGGATCAGAGATCGCAGAGACCGCACTGGAAGAGGCGCAAGCGCGCTTCGTGCACTTGCGGGAGATCGTGGATGCCATCGAGACGATGGGGGAGGCAGCTGCAGAGTGCTACGAGGTAGAGACAGGAAATGCCTTCATCCCGGCAGCGGGATCGCGCGCCAGCGTTCGGGCGCAAGAGACGGGTGCCGTCTTCGAGGCCAAGCAGCTTCTGGAGCAGCATGATCGTGAGACTGCTGCCAAGTCGAAAGTCGAGGGAGTTCCCCTGATTGTCTCGGGAGCGACGGACTGGACTGACATCGACGTCATCTTCCGGACCCTCGACAAGGTGCGGGATCGCATCAAGCAAAACCGCAATCAAGATATCTTCATCTGCCACAAAGGCGGCAAGCATGGAGCGGAAATGATCGCAGCCCGGTGGGCACGTGCGCGGGGCATCAGCCAAGCGCGCTTTGACCCGCGTTGGTCCGCGCATGGACGCGCAGCACCCTTCAAGTGCAACGATGAGATGCTGGACGATAAGTTCGCCGCAACTGGAGTCGTCCTCTTTGGCGGCAACGGGGTTGCACTGAACCTCGGACAGAAGGCCGAAGCAAAAGGACTGACGGTGATGCGGGTCGCGGATCCAGCGAAGACATCGGGCGAGGCATAAGTCAGAGAGGGTCACCTTCGGGTGGCCCATGCTTTGTTTGCACCGGCAGAGTGGTGAGTAGGACGATCGCCGTGAATCGATCCTGCTTTTGCTGCAACGCGAGATTGCGGGTCATCCCGACCAGATTGTGGGGTCCCAAACTGAAAAATGATCATCATGCAGAACATTAGACAGGCACGGTGTAACCTGTGCGAACCAAACCTTCTGTGATACATTAGGCAACTTTGACCTTCACGTTACGACCCAGACCCAATAGAAAGATGCACAAAATGGGTGGACTGAACCGACACCAGATGGCTGACGAATTCGCCATAAGCCGAGTTATACTCCAAAGCGCATGCGCCGAACACAATTCCGAGAAAGGTGTAGATTGATGACAAATTCATTGACCGATAGCAAGATCGAGGCACAGATTCTGGCGCTGGCCAAGGAGCGGCTCTCGATGATGAAATATCATGCAAAAAGCGATGAGATAGAACAAGTATTCATGATGTATCAGGGGCTGAGCACATTGGTCGAATTGGCTATGCCATCGGACTCTGCCCTTTCTGAAGGCACAAGGAGAGCGCTTCAAGCCTGTGAGAGTGAAGGCTCGCGTTTGTGTGGGACTTTTGTTTCCATGAAAGACACTTTGTAAGCCGATCACCGATCAGCGACGCATGACGTTTGGGCCACAATTGACTGACAGCCTGCGGCGGAGTTATCCAGAAAAGCCGCCGTATCGTGTCAAGTATGTGCGACGCTCAACGCCCTCGCTTCAATCTAAGTGAACTAGACTGATAGCTACTGTGATTTTGCGGCTCCTTACTGTGTGGGAGATTACAAATCATCGCGGCCTTTTTCCCGATCATGCCTAGCAAGTTTTTATTTTGATAGGTATATACATGCCAAGCAAAACATGGAAATGATAGGCATGACCCCTCTAAGCAGCATCGCGATGAGCGCATATACCGATTTGGTGCGGCTTCTGAAGGACGACGCACTGTCCGGCGTCGAGGGGAAGCCGACACTGAAGGAGCGCGGCGACAAGGGCTATTGGTATGCGGCGCGCCGTGTAGGGACGGACATGCGGTTCGTCTACATCGGCGAGGATACCGAGGAGACACAGGCTCGTATCGAGCGCATTGAAGAATTACGCGCGACGGCAAAAGAACGGCACGCCGAGCGCTCACGGTTGGTCCGTCTGCTGCGTGCCGAAGGCATGACGCCAACTGACCGTGCAACGGGCTCCATTCTATCTGCCATGGCGACGGCAGGCACATTCAGGTTGGGCGGCACCATCGTCGGGACGAATGCGTTCCGGCTTTATGAAGGCGAACTCGGCCTTCGTCTGCCTCTAGGCGGAATGGCGAATACCGGTGACATCGATATCGCTCAGTTCGAAAAGCTCAGTGTCGCGCTGAAGGATCAGGTTGACCCTGGGTTGGCCGAGACGTTTTCGACGTTGAAGTTCGACCCTTTGCCAGCGCTTGATCAGGGACGGACTTGGCGATGGGCGCAGGGCGGCAGTGGCCAGCTGGTTGAGTTCCTCACGCCCGCCTTCGGGGATGAGACTATTCGCGATTTGCCGGCATTGGGAGTGAATGCGCAGGCATTAAATTACCTGAACTTCCTGATCGCTAAACCGATCCATGCAGCGGCGATCTATCGATCTGGTGTTCTGGTGCAGGTGCCGCGTCCGGAACGATATGCGATCCACAAGCTGATCGTTGCTGACCGACGGCGCGACGGGGCGGGTAGCCTCAAGTCCGCAAAAGACCGCGAACAGGCTGCGTTTCTGATTGCGGCGATGGCCGAGGATCGACCCGATGATTTGGCCAGAGCCTACAATGCAGCACTGGAGGTCGGCCCGCGATGGCGTGAACGCATTGACAATTCTTTGGGCCGCATGCATGCGACGCGAGACATTCTGGACAGCATCAGCACGTGAGCACTTCTCAAATAAATGCCGCTTGACAGCAACCCATCTCCAGAGGATTGCATGGGGTTCGGCTGCGGGAACATCACCAGCTCTTGGACCGCAGATACAAAGACGCGCATTCATTCTCAAACATGCACTCGTCCGCAACGGGCAGCAGACCAAATCCCAACACGTCGCCTCAAAGCGAACCTGACCTTCACCTCTATCGAGATCAACGAGACCCGTGGCGACTGCGATGTGGGGGCATACATTTGGGTCTCTTCTTTTTGCTCATTGATGTGGATCGCACGGGGTCGGCCCGGCCGTGCCCTGCGCTGCGCTCCGGCAAGCACAAATACGGCTTCCACGCGTGGTACGCGCGGACCCTCCGCATTTGCGCTTGCGACCGGTCCTGATGCCCCCGTGTCCAAAAATCCTCATCGCAAAAAGGAGAGACCCAAATGACCAACCACTACGTCGCAACAGTTCCCGTCAAATACACCGATGGCGAAGGCCAGGAGCGCACCCGTTTCCAACGCGTCGGGGCCATGTTCCGCAACACCCGCAATGGGGATGGCTCGGAGTTCTTCAGCCTCAAGCTTGACTTCCCCGTCGGCGTCCAAGAACTCGTGATGTTCCCCCCAAGCTCAAAGGAACCCCAAGAGTAAATCCTCCCCGAGGATGGGCCGCCGTCAGGCGGCCCTATCTCTGTCCCAGAGATCGCTGTGCGGTCCGTCGAGACCCCTGCCTTCGGCAGCGGTCACGGTTGCCGATGACAGGACTGCAAAGCAGTCCTGATGGTTTTTGTTGTGTTTTACACTGTGCGGTGACAGGGCTGCCAGCCAGCCTCAAGCGGGCCATCCCCAAAAACCTTTCGGCAAGAGCCCTCACGGTTTTTGCGGCAGAGAATTGGCAAGCCAATTCTGGCCTCCCTTGACCCTGACTGTCAGCCCTGTCGATTGAGTTCTGTCCCGCCCCTTCGCTCGGCCCGAACATTACATGTTCAGACAGACCTCAGGCGCGGACACTGTTGAGAGCGGCCGATGTTGGAGCATGCGGCTGGTCTTGGTTGGCGCCCTTTCGGGCGCGGCCTCGCACCTGCGGTGCTCGGCGTAAAACGGAATACAAGGCTGCCTGCGCTCCAATTCACCGTAAGTATATTATTGACAGTTTAGTATAGTTTCGTATGTTGAGTGCAGCCTTGTATGAAGGTGGCAGGAAATAGGGGGTCTTTCTTCGCATGTCTCGCTCAAAACGTCTCACGGATGCGCAACGCATGGAGATCGTGCGTGAAGCTGCGGACGGCGTGTCCACGTCCGTGCTTGCGGAGCAGTTCGGGGTGACACCGCGGGCGGTGCAATACACGGTGAAGAGTGACGCAGAGCGCCAGCGCGATACCGCCGTGCCGGTCTTGGCAGTAAGTGTGAAAGTGACATCTGAGGAGATGGATGCATTCGATGCGGTGCTTGCGTCAGCGGGGATCGAGACGCGCTCGGAAGGGCTGCGCCGATTGATGCAAGCGGCGGGCGGCACCTTTGTTGCGGACGCTCAACTGGCTGCAGAGATGGTACGCTATCGCGCCTCGTTGAACGAGGTTGGAAACGGTGTCGCCCAGATTGCCAAGCAGATGCAAAAAGCCAATCGGGCGGGGCAGGGAACGGGCCCCGAGTTCTCGGAAATGCGTCTTGCACAGATGCGCGGGTTGGCGCGTTTCATCCTCGACAGTGCAGACGAGATTGACCTGCTTGTGCGCCGCCGTCGGGATGCGATGCAGCTGGAAGCGACAGCCGCTTTGAGGGAGTTTGCGCATGCGGCTGAATGATGCGACACGGGCCGCCGCTGCGGTAGACGCTGTTACGGGTGAGGTGTTCCGCGATGGGTGGAGCCGGATCCGAGGCTCGATGCAAGGTCTGCATGTCTCCAAGCAAAAGCAGATGGTGCGCGCCGCTGCGGGACATCGGGCAGCTGTGTTCAAGGCGATCCGGGGCGGGGGAACGCAGAACAAATCCCAGCTGTCCAACCAGCTCGAATATCTCACGACGAAGTCCACCCACATCGTCGACAGCAGCGGGTTCCTGGATGGCAAATCCAAGCTTGATCGCGGCGAGATCAAAGACCTGACAGAGCGTTTTGCCAAGCGGTGGGACGGCGGCTTCAAACCCAAGCTCGGGCAGACCACGCATCTGCTAATGTCCTTCCCTATGGATACGCGCGGAGAGGATGTGCGCGACATTGCAACCGATGTCGCCGAGCGGTTTTTCCAAACCGATGAGGGGCACTTTGATTACATCATCGCGGTGCATGAGGACCGCGATCACCCGCATGCGCATCTGGTGTTGAACCGCCGCTCGCAAGAGGGCGAGTTCTTCTATTTGGCGCGCAATCATCGCTTCAACTATGACGACTTCCGGTTGGCCATGGTTGAAGAGGCCGAGACCTACGGCGTGCGGTTGGAAGCAACGCGGCGGGTGGACCGTGGCGAGGTGCATTACCCGGCCAAGACCCGCGAGGTCTATGCCGCCAAGGAAGAGGGCAGGGTGCCAGTTGAGCGCGAACGGGTGGGTAAAGACCTGACCCGCACGCTTGCCGAGATCGCAAACACCAAAATCATGTTCCACTCTCTGGCCGCCGAGGCGTCTTCCGAGAACCGCGAAGACATTGCAGAGGTTCTGTTCCGTGCCGGCGAGGTACTGGCGAAGGGTGGTCACGTTGAAACCGCAGGAGGCATTTACATGGCCGAAGATGAAACGTTCGAGGAGCTGCGCAGCCGTTACGCGGAAAAGGTCGCCAACATCACAGACCTGATCGCAGCAAAGCCGGATGCGGAGCGGCCCGCGCTGGAAAAATCCCTCAACGCAATTCAGGCGCGGGTGCAGCATATGCAGCCGCTCGGGCTTCGGTCGAATTCACTCTCGGAGGTTCCGTCAGAGGGCGGCGTATATTCTGAAGCCAATATTCAGCAAAGCCAGCTCGAGCGTCTGTCTGAGCCACGGGTGCGCGCCCGCGTGGATGCAGCGCTGCGCGGCACGGGGATCAGCACAGCGCAGGTTGTGGCCCGCATAGAAACAGGGGCGCAGAACGCGGCCCTTGAGCATCAATGGATCGCGGATGACCTGTCCAAGGTGGCCGAGGCGAAGGATCTGAACCTCGAGCGCCGTGCGGATTTGGAACAGGCACGGGATGTTCTCAATGATGTCCATGTGCAGTTGGGGACCATGCTGGAGCGGGAAGGTGTGCTGCGCCGTGACGGGGTCATTGAAGAAGCCCGCGAGGTGCAGGCGCATGTGACTGAGGCCCAGATTGAAACCGCTACCAATGCCGTTCGCATCGAGACTAGAATTGAAGACCGAATTGAGGACCTTGATGAGGCCGTGATCGAAAGCCGCGCCGTAGAGCGTTTGGAGGACGAACAGCGGGACTATCTGCGCGACCATCCAGAGCTGATTGCACGCCCTACCGATGTGATCCGCACGGATGAGGAGGGCAGGACGGTGATCGTAGATCAGGCCGCAGCGGACCGGGTTATCATTGAGGTTGAAGCGGCGCGTTTGGGCGCACACAGCAGGACGCCAATCTCCGTTTTCGTCGCGCGCGATCTACAGACGCGATATCCTGATATGCCCGAGCAACTGGCGGAGGGTTTCGGCGACACATACGCGCGGGTTTATGAAGCGCGCGACGCTGAACGGGAGGAAAACCTTACGGAGCGCGAGACAACTACGATTGAAACGCCCGAACTGTCCCGTGTTCTCGCCCACGAACGGGCGGGGGACCTGTCTTCACCCTTTGAAACTGATCAAGATCGTGAGGCCTTCCGCACTGAGGTCGCGCGGGTTCTGGATGCTGCGCAGCTGGATCGCCTGAAGGAGGGTGATAGCGACGCTTTGGAAAATGTCATCGAAGACCGTCTTGATCGGCTCTATGCCGCAAAGGTCTATTTGCAATCGGATGCGGCAACCGCAAACTCGGAGGCGTTGCGACAGGTTGTGGACGAGTTGGCAGACGTTGAAGTCGAGAGACACCGCGCCGCGGACGTGGACGGCGAGACGGAGCGGGGCCAGATCCATTGAGCGGGTCCATGGGCAGGGTGCGGATTGCCATCGGGGTGGTTCTGGTCACTGTGGTGGCAGGTGCCATGGGCTACACCATCGCCTCGGCTGTGCTGACCTTTAAGGCGCTTGGGTTCAGCGCCGATATCGATTTTGGATATATAGCACAGAACTACCTCTGGATCAGAGACAGACGGCCTGATGATTTCCAACTGATCAACCTGATCATCAGTGGTGCTGCCGTCGCCGGGCTGATGATGAGCCTTGCCATGTCCGGGTCTGCCCTCACACGCTTTGGTCAGACCCATTGGCAAAAGCGCGGCGAGATGAAGGCCAACGGGTTCTTTGGAAAGCCGGGAGCCGGATTTATTCTGGGCAAATTGGGCAGCCCAAAGTCGCGGGCCCGCTACATCACCTCCAAGGTCTTTCCCCATGCCCTGATTGTAGCACCAACGGGGCGCGGTAAAACCAGCGGCTTTGTGATCCCGAACCTGCTGACGTGGCAGGGCTCTGCCGTCACGTTGGATGTAAAGGGCGAGTGTTTTGAGGCAACGGCCCGCCACCGCGCCGCGCAAGGCGACAAGGTCTACCGCTTTGCGCCCACGGACTGGGAAGGCAAGCGGACCCATCGCTACAATCCGCTTTTGCGCATCTATGAGCTGGAAGACCCTGCGCGCCAGCAGATGGAATTGCAGCTACTAGCGACGCTGTTCCTGCAAAGCGACAATGATCGCGTTCAGGGGCTTCTGAAAGGCGGGATCGATCTCTTCGTGGCGGCAGGCCTCTTGGCCTTCCAGCGCAAGAAACCAAGCTTGGGCGAGATCTACCGGATCGCGGCCTCGGGTGGCAACAAGCAAAAAGAATATGTGGCACGGGGCCATGAGATCGACAACAAAGCCGCGAAGCTGATATTCACGCGGCTGGCGTCCACCAACAATGACACGCTGACCTCCTATGTCTCGCTTCTGATGACGTCAGGCCTGGATCAATGGCAGAACCCCGCGATTGACGAGGCGACGCAGGCTTCCGACTTTGATTTCCGCACGATCCGAAAGAAGCCCTTCACGGTCTATCTGGTTGTCCAGCCTCTGATGGTAAAGCCGCTTGCGCCACTGATCCGGTTGTTTTTCTCAGATCTTCTCTCGGCGATGCAAGAGAAGGAACCGGGCAAAGATGAGCCTTGGCCTGTGATGATCATGCTCGATGAGTTCAACCGCCTTGGCAAAATGCCCATTGTGGTCGAGAGCATAGAAACCCTGCGCACCTATCGCGGCCACTTGGCGGTGGTGACCCAAACCATTCCCGCTCTCGATGAAATCTATGGTGAAAACACCCGCCGCGCCTTGCAGGGCAACGCAGGCGTAAAGCTCTACCTCACCCCTTCGGATGAAAAGACCATTGAAGAGCTGAGCAAGGCCGTGGGCAAGACGACAAAGACGGTCATCACGCGGTCGCGGTCCATTGGCAAGAATCCGTTCGAGGGCCGCAGTCAGTCCACGCGGACGGAAGAAACGTCGCTACTGCCCGAAGATGAAGCCCGTCGTTTGCCGCTGGATGAAATTATCATGGTCGTGGATGCGCAGATGCCAGTGCGCGCGAAACGGATCCAGTATTTTGATGATCGGCTGTTTGCGGCGATCCATGGCGCGCAGAAGGGTGAGTTGCCGTTTCCAGGGATGGGCGGAGGTGGCTCAAAGGCGCACAGGCCAAATTCTTCCGGGCCAAAGCGGGGCCCGAGCCAAGCTGGAACTAGTGCGAAGCCTAATGCGCATGATGAGCGTCTAACTGGCTCAAAAGAGATCAGCTCAGGTATATCTGTGCCGCCCACCAAGAAAAACTCAAAAGCTGTTCAAGCCGTTGTCGAAGAGGAGCAACGGCAGATGGAAATGCGCTTTGCCGACGAGGTTGAGATGCAAATTGAGGAAATCGATGGTAGCGATAGAAATCGCCTCGGTACAGTGGTGGATGATTTGGACGGGCTGGAAAGCCGGTTGAAGCAGGGGGAGGGGGTGTCTGCCTGAGATGGGTAAGGCGTAACGCAACCATTGAACGCGCGTAGATCACTGAACCAGTCGTTCGCCGCACCAAATTTGAAGGTCAACAACGCGGAGAGGCTGTGTGGAAACTACATGGGTTTTGGGCGATTATTCTGGTGCCGGGTCTTTTGAACCATATGCTGCCACTTATCGACTGTATCGCATCAGATTTGGTGTGAGGGGCGCTGAAGACTGGCTTGGGCGCTTTTTGAGAGGTTCTGGGCTCGTACCGACGCCTTTTAGGTGGTCATCGCGGCAATCAACGCCGGGGTTCCGATGATCTTCATCACTCGGGTCATATTGTAAGCGAGGACGTGCAATGCCATTTCGGTGGAGACGTTTTTCAGCCGCCTCATTTTGAAGTGCGTTGCTCCCATCCAAGATTTGATGGTGCCATAGGGGTGTTCAACTGTCATGCTGCGCACGGCCAGCTGGGTAGGGTCGTTGTCTAAACGTTGTTGCACCCGTTCCAATACGTCTTCGTGTTCCCATCTGCGGACGCGGCGGTGCTTGCTGCTGGTGCATTTGTCTTTGATGACACAGTCGGCGCAGTTGCTCGACCAATATACCCTGATGTTTTTGCCGTCTTGCGGCCCCGTGAACCGGTAGATCAAATGTTCTCCTGCAGGACAGACATAGACGTCGGCTTCTGCGTCATAAGCAAAGTCGGCTTTGTCGAACTGCCCACGCGCACCTGCATTCGAAGTCTGGGGCTTGGGAACAACGACCTCAATTCCGGCTTCTTCGCAGGCAAGGATTTCTTCGCTTTTGTAGTATCCTTTGTCCGCGATGGCATCGATCAGGTCTGGAGCCATCGCATCGCGCGCAGCCACTGCCATCATCGATAAGGCGTCTCTGTCATACCCATGCATCGTAACCTCATGGGCGACGATCAGGTGGTTCTCAGTCTCTACTGCAGTTTGCACATTGTATCCTACGACGCGCGGCATGCGGGGCGTCGTCGCCATGGATCGCGCATCAGGATCGCTTAGCGACACTTGCGTTTCGCCCGTCTCGTTCATGCGTTTCTCGATTGATCTGTAGCGGATGGCTTCTTTCTGGAGGTGTGCAAGTTTTCTGAGAGCCCGCTCCATGCGTGCTTCTGGCATGACCGTACCAGTTTGTTCGAACACCTCGTCGGCACGATCCAACTCACCAAGATAGCGTTCAATGGCCTTAACAATCTCACCCAGTTTTTGGCGCAGCTTGCCACGCGTGTAATTCTTGGCCTTCGCATTCACGGCCTTGAACCGGCTGCCATCAATTGCAACGAGATTCCCATCCAGCAGATTGATGTCGCGGCACAGGGCAACGAACTGCTGGCAGACCTTGCGGATTGCGGGTCCGTTATCTTTCCGGAAGTCAGCAATGGTCTTGAAGTCAGGCTTCAAGCGGCCCGTCAGCCAAATGAGTTCTAGGTTGCGACCACACTCGCGCTCCAACCGCCGAGACGACTGGATCTGATTCAAGTAGCCGTAGAGGTAAATGCGGAGCATCAGTCCGGGATGATATCCTGGTCGACCCGTCGTCGCCGGAGAAGCCTGAAAGCCCAGCTCTGCCAAATGAAGCATATCAACAAAAGCATCTATCGCCCGGACCGCGCTACTTTCGTCGACGTAGTCATCCAGGCATTCGGGCAACAAAACTGCCTGTTGTCGGTCAATTCCTTCGATAAACTGCCCCATGCATCACCTCCGCATCGAATGCAGAAATCATACCATAATTCAGGACACTGGGGGAGTTTTCACACAGCCTCCGGACAATCCTGTCATTCGTTTTTCGCGCTTCGCTGACGCAGCATCTGCTCGCTCTTGCGGCGCATGTGTTGTTGCAACGCAGCGAATGTAGCCAATGCGGTCATTGATGGGCGTTGTTCTGGTTGGGATTGAGATCGCGAGGGGGGCGCTGCTTTGAAAAGCGGCTTTTTGGTGACTGCAGCTTGAGTACACATCATCTAAGGCAGATCCAGAACTCTGTGGTTGCGCAAGCCCATTTTATTTCATGATCTTAGCAAGGATATACAATTTTGAAACCGAGTCTTGCCTTGAGATTGTTGAAGGAATTTCACTTACGCATTAACTAACTGAGGCACTTTTTTACTTAGGCTAAAATTTTGTTGACACATTGCCCAACTTCCTAAATAATTTTAGTCATGTTAAAAAAATCTTTCACCGATTCTGATCAGGCACTGGAACTAGGGCTATCCATTCGTGCTCGTCGCAAGGAGCTGGGATTGACGATGCTGGCTGTTGCCGATGCGGCAGGGCTTTCAGTTGGCTTTATCAGCCAAGTTGAGCGTGGGCTTTCAGCTCCGTCTCTCGCCTCTCTGGCCGGCATCACGGAAATCCTCCAAATGCCTTGTGGGTCGTTTCTTTCTCAACCCGATGCTGGCGATATGACTCGTAGCAGCAGGCGTGAATTG
>Ga0206129_10004947_pt1 | contig 14370 bp, 7 predicted proteins | sample Helgoland_Spring_8_FD_148616 | JGI IMG/M metagenome (GOLD analysis project Ga0206129, IMG submission 148616) | Pelagic subsurface seawater microbial communities from Kabeltonne, Helgoland, North Sea - Helgoland_Spring_Bloom_20160502_2 | ecosystem: Environmental > Aquatic > Marine > Epipelagic ...
TGTACCAACTGTAACAACGGCTTTAACAGTGAATGCAGTAGCATCGAGCTCGACGCCCGCCTTTGGTGTAAACACGTATACGTCAGGGTCAGCCGACGTATCTACGGCAGGCGTATCAAAATAGGTCGAGGTGACGTCGGTTGAACCATCGTAGATCTTGATGGCGGTGACACCGTCACTGTCATTCACACTTACGGTAATATTACCTGTAACATTATCGATTGAAACTGCCGGAGCATCTGGACCGACAAGCGCGAACAATTTGTCAATCGAAGCCTGCAGTGGAGCGATCGCATCTGCGATGCTGTCCGCGACCGATCCCTCGATCGAAGCTAGACCGTTCAAAATTTCAACCGCGGCCTTCAGTTCCGCAATCGAGTTCAGGTCAATCAGGTCGCTATTGCTGTTGATCGCATCAATTTGGGTCTGTAGATCAGTGTCCAGAACAAGTATCTGCGCAGCAACGTAGTCTGTCACTTTGCCCGTGATACCGTCCAGCTGCGCCTGAAGCGCGTTAAGCTCGACACCAACCGTTGAAGCGCCGTCTGCTGCATCCGTAATCGTGCCAACAAGCGTCGTCAGGTTTGTAAGGTTCGTGACATTCGTCGCAATGTCGGTATCGTTAGATGTTACCTCAACATCTAACTGCTCTATGAGCTTGTTAAGCGTCGGAATACCCGGGAAATAAACCGGCTCCACGAGCGCAGCCATTTCCGCTAGCGTCACCTTGGACCCGCCAGTAATTGCAATGTCAATTTCCACACTCGTGTCGGCAACTTTTGTGCCCGGGAAGTCTGCGGCACTCGACAGCGAATAAATGTCGCCAGACTCAACGTCTAGGCGGTAGTATGTAAGGGTCGAATTGTCGTCGACAACCTGCAACACCACCTCGGCGCCAAGATATTTCAACTCTTCAGTGACTGTGCCACTCGGCTTAAGGGCCGCCTCAAGTGCTGCGACTTCTGCCTCACTGTCAATCAAAATGAATAGGGAGCCGCTTTCGTCTAGACTTGAGAATGAGCCGTTTCCGGCCAGGTCAGTCGCGCGTACGGTCAGGGCGGACGCCATTGTAAAACTCTGCCCCCCGGCCAGTGCGCCCGAGCCGACGACGTGCCCGTCGTCTACTGCAATGATGGAGAAGGCAGACGAAATGACGCTACCCGCGGCAAGGGTGAGGGTGTCGTTATCAAAGTTGTTTGAAACAGCATTGTCCGCAGTTGATGGGTAGTCAAATGTCAACTTCGCATTCGATCCCACGACACCTGAGGTGTCAATTTTTAAACTTGTCTCGTCCTGAGACCCAACGGTCACGTCCGAGAGCGTCAAACGTACGCCAGTCACGCTTCCCAGATCGCCCGTGATTGTCAGCGCATCCACGCCATCCATTTTAACTTCGTACTCACCCACCACGTCGGAGCCAGTTAGATCAAGCACAAGCGCGACACTGTCTTCCGCGTCAAAGTCAAACTCGAGGAGCTGTAATTCATCTTTAGTATAAGTCTGGGTGGCACTCGCAGTCCCCTGCGTGAAGCTGGCCACGCCGGCGTCGAATGTGACGTTAATTGCGCCACTGGCCGTCCCGCCAAAACTGAGAACAGAACCGTCATCGGCCACTGTAAGGGTGATCGGAGCCGTAGTATCCACGGCAATTGTCCGCGTCGCAGTAACGCTCAAGTTGCCAGCCGCATCCGTCTGCTGAACTTGTATTACTTTGCCAGTTCCCTGGCCTATCGCGGCTATATCGGCATCCGTCAAAGTGTACGACCATTTATCACCAGCAACTGTGGCAGTCTTCGTCACCCCACCAAATTTCAGCTCAACCGTCGCCCCTGTCTCATTAGTACCAGAAATTACGGAGTTATCTTCCCCAAAATTAATAACGTCGTTCTCCGCGATTGCGTCGATAGTCGCCGCAGACACCTGAGTATCCATTGAAAGGCTGAAAGGCGAAGATGCAGCACTGACGTTGCCAACCACATCCTCAATCAACGCGGTGAAGACGTATCCACCATCGGCACCCAGATCGGTTTTGGTGACCAGAAAGTCCACATACCCATCCGCAAGCTGGGACGCGCCCAATTTGGTGGTGCCAAAGCTGGATGAGCCTAATTTGAGTGTCACAACGTCGCCTTTTTTGGCGTCAGAGGGAAGATTTACTCGCACGAATGAACCAGCACCGTCGGCATCATTCATGATCCCATCCGAAATGCCCTGCGTGCCAGAGATTGTCGGCGCACTCGGCGCAGTAGTGTCCAAAATGTAACGCAATTCATTTGAGGCAATCTCAGTCTCACCCCGCACATAGGCTGCAGTAATTAAGTTCGAACCCTCAACAACTGGGGAAACCGTCACCTGCGCGGACGCCTGGTCGTCGGACAAATTGTCTAATGTGTGGACGAGTGTGCCGCCCAAATAGACTTTTACGACATCAGTCGCCAAAACACTCGAAACGCCGCCCTCAGACGGTAGCTCGATATTAATTGTGGGCGTCGTATCCGCGCTCACGCCATCAGAATTTGAAGCGCCAGTGTCTGACGCACTGAAGATCGTTAGCACTGCACCCGCTTTAATCGTCACGTTAGTGCTGTTCGTGATGGGCACATTCACTCCCGCTGCGGCGCTGAGTTCCGCAGCCAAGGTCGCATCAATCAAAGTGTCGAGCTGCCCAGCCGACGTGGAGTTGGCATCGACACCAACGCTAATCTGCGGAACCGAACCCTCAGTGACCACATTCGCCATCACCGCCTTGAGCGCCGCGACATCGTCTGGGGTCTCCAATTTTACATCCAGGCGGCCCTCGCCCTGCGTCTCCACCTTTCCACTCAACTGCTGCAGCTGCGACACCGAAAGAGTGAGCCCAGAGTTAACGACGACGTTTCCAACATTCGTGAAGTCGGCAGCATTCGTGAGAATGTCTACGGTGCCGTCATCAATGATGAGCGTGCCACCGCCCAAGTCAATAGAACTCCCCGCAGCCAAAACGAGTGTGTCCAAGTCATCTTGTAAGTCGAAGGTGAGCGAGCCGCCCTCGAGGTCAACTTTTACGAGGCGCTCGATGATGTCGTCGGCACCCACAGTAACATCCTCGATTACAATGCGCACGTCACCAGAGCCCGTGATCGTGTCGGTGGCGCTTACCGCCGACACCTGCGAAGAAGTAAGCTGCAGCAGCGCCCCCGCCTCAACAGCAAACGTCACGCCTGAAAGGTCTGCACCCTCAGCGAAGGCAACCTTGTCCGTTGTCGCATTTACATCACCTGATACCGTAACGGAAGCAGATCCCAAGTCCGCGCTCGCGAGGAATGTGACGCCACCAGTCGTATCAATTGTCGCCGAGACGCCCGGCACGGCCAGCCCGCCGAGATCGACGTCAGTGTCCGCCTCAATATTTGTTACAACGACTGCGCCATCGCCAATGACTGAAAGCCCAGAGATGACATCCGCATCCACAGTCAAAGCGACGTCGTCGACTTTGATTTCTGCAACATCACCTGCTGCAATCGTCACAGCACTTCCAGAGCTCGGCGTGAATACAAAGTCAGCCAGCTCACGCGTCAGGGCGATACCACCATTATCAGTATCCACGATCCACTGCTTTGATCCGCTTATACTCTCGTTTACGTGAAATAGATTACTGAACGGCGTTCCGCCACCGCCACCGCAGGCCGCCAGAGGCAGCAACATAACGGGAACTAGGCCCTGCTTATTTTTCTTCGCGGCCTTTAACGCCCACTCCGCTAAAATTTCGCGGCGCGATTTTGCATCTGTTGGAAGGGCCAGAATTTCCACATCCGAACCATTTGCAATTTCGCCGTACTGCGCGTCATTTTCGATGACGGCCACTGAGGGCGCTTCGGCGCCTTCAAATATAGCGTCAAGAACTGGGTAAGGTAATGCTGACCCTGGAGACCTGTATGCGACAACAACCTCACTCAAGTTTGTTTCAATTACGGCGTCAAATGAAACCATTCCTAGTGGTGTGGCAGTATCTTTCATAACAAGTCTCCAGTATTAATACTTCTAAAGCAGACGCTGTAGCACTAGCCTTTCGGCCGGCGCTGCAGCAACCACTCCTCTTTCCAGGCCAAAATAGTCACTCCGGGCAGTTTGTCAAACTCCAAATAAGATACCACAGCTTTGTCTAAGAACATTTTTTTATATTTGAGTAAATCTTTGAAAGTCTCACATTGAGATTTCTTAATTTGATACAAATCTAATCACGCAGCGCGAGTTCGCTCACCTTTGCTACCGGCTGCCAGATATATTCAAAAATTGTTCGCTTCCCGGAGAGGACGTCTACACTCGCAGTCATCCCGGGCAGGAGGTCAACAGGCTCACCGTCAACGACCAATTCGCCTTCAATTGTGACCTCGATCAGATAATAAGCAGACACGTCGCTACGCTCATCTATCACAGCATCCGCACTAATGCGAGAGACAAGGCCCATTACGTGGCCATATTTTGATGAGTCATAGGCAGAGAGGCGAATGCGCACCTCGTCGCCGACGCGAATGCGTGAGATATCCTGCGGCTTAATTTTTCCTTCCACCACGAGTGCCTCACCAGTTGGGACTAACTCCAACACAATATCCCCGGTGCGCACGTATCCGCCGGGCGACCGAAAGTTCAGCGTATTGACGACGCCGTCTAGGGGTGCACGTATTACAGTCCTGGAGACGCGGTCTTCAAGTCGCGGCAAAGCCTGACGCAATTGCATCTTATCTGAAACCACCTGAGCCAACTCGTCGAGGGCTACCAGTCCGTAGCCACCACGCACATTTTCTATTTCGCGCGCGATCTCACCAATCGCTAGATTTGCCTGTTGAATTGCCACGCGCGCCCGATCAGCACTTCCGCGAGCCTCCTCGAATTCGCGCCGCAATCCCAAGAGCCGGGTAGCCGGTGCGATTTTCTCCCGCACGAGCGGCTCGACAACACTAATCTCCTGAGACAAGAGCTTCATTCTGTTTTCTGAACTTTGCAGGCTCACTTCACCCGCTCGCACATCCTGCACGCTCTGGGCGCGTCGCTGCTCGAGTACACTGACTTGGCCTAGGAGTTCAATCCGCCGAGCCGCGAACAGGCTCTCCTCGGACAGTGACACTGCGGGCACCATCGCGGAAAGCTCGGCCGGCGCCCGAAACGAAGGCTCCCCAGCAATTTCAGAGCGCAGCCGCAGCTCACGAACTTCTAGGGCATTCAACCGCTGCAGCATTTGATTGAGTTCGCTCTCCGCTTCAATCGGGTCAATCTCAAATAGCAAGTCACCCGCCGACACTGCAGAGTTTTCCGATACGTAACGTCGCAATATCACGCCGCCCTCGCCCGCCTGCACTGACTGATTTTGCGCGGAAGAAACGACGCGCCCCTCACCCCGCGTAACATTGTCAAGCTCCGCAAAATTGGACCACACAACAAGGCTTGCTACAAGCGCCAGGACGACGAAGAGGATCAGGGAGCCGCTCAAACCACTGCGGCCCGACATTTGGCGACTTAATTTTCGAAAATTCACGTCAGACATTATTTTTTGCCGCCTGCTGCGCCCGCAGGCGCTCTGGTGTTGTATCCGTGATAATTTGACCCCCATCGACGACGAGGACGCGGTCTGCAAGCTTAAGGAGTGAGTTACGGTGGGTTATCATAACCATTGTCTTACCCGATGACCAAGACTTAAGCCGCTCAATGACGGCTGCCTCTGTCGCCTGATCCATTGAGCTCGTGGGCTCATCCAAGATCAAAATATTTGGGTCATGCAGAAGTGCGCGCGCGAGATTGATTGACTGCCTTTGCCCACCCGAAAGGCCCTCACCGCGTTCCCTTAATTCCAAGTCATAGCCAGCTGGATGTTTAGAAATAAATTCGTCAACGCCCGCGAGTTTGCATACGTTGAGAATATGATCATCAGGGTATTCATAGTACCCCATCTGAATATTTTCCTTTACACTGCCCGAGAAAAGCCAGGTGTCTTGTAGCATCACACCCACGTTTCGTCGCAAATCAGAGGGATCGATCTGGCGGACGTCGACGCCGTCGACCAACACGGCACCTGCGGAGGGTTCAACCAGACCGGAGAGCATACGAGCCAGCGTTGACTTTCCCGACCCCATGCGCCCCACAATCGCAACTCTTTGACCGGGAGTAATCTTGAGTGATATACCATCAATTGTGGGCGAAGGCGCGTTCGGGAAGGAATAAGATAAGTTTTTAAGCTCAATTGATCCATTGAGGGTGGGTCGGCTGAGTTTAGCGCAGTGTGAAGCCTCCCCATCGGGCCGCATTAGGTCACTCAACGACCGGTAAGCCTGACGCGCGGAGTTTGCACGCGACAAGGCCGAGGCAAGTTGTGATAGCGGAGCAAGCGTGCGCCCACCCAAGATGACCGCCGCAATCATGGCCCCCATGGTAATTATGCCATCCTGGATTAAGAAGACGCCAAAAAATATTGTCGCGATCTGGGCAACTTGCTGCACCGATGCGGCGCTATTAATGGCGAACTGTGAAAGCATACGATTTCTGAGGCCTAACTCAGACTGCGCCTTCGAGGCGTCTTCAAAACGCTTGCGCATCAGGCGCCCACTCCCCGTAGCCTGTACAGTCTCCAGGCCATTAAGCGTCTCAATTAAGACACCCTGCTTCGACATGTTAGACTGCATGGAACGCTCTGCGATGCGCGCCAAAAATGGCTGAATGATAAGTCCGACAAAAATAACTATTGGCACCGCCACGAGTGGGACGAGTGCTAGCGGACCGGCAATTAGGCTGATCACCCAAATGAAAAAGAAAACAAATGGCAAGTCGACGACCGCCACCAAGGTGGCCGAAGTGAAAAATTCGCGCAACGTGTCGAATTCGCGAACCACGCTCGCCATCGCGCCCGACTTCTGACCCCGACGATCAAGGCGTAAGTTCAGTAGCTTGTCAAAAATAATCCGCGCCATGCGCCCATCCGCCCGCTGCCCCGCGCGATCGACAAACTGTCCCCTCAGCGTCTTAATTAAAAAATCAAAGCCAAGCGCAATCGACACACCTATTGTGAGGGCTATCAGGGACTCGATTGCCTCATTTGGGACGACACGGTCGTAAACAACCATGATGAACAGAGACGTCGCCAATCCCAAAAAATTAGTCAATGCCGCCGCGATCAAAACTTGAAAATAGAGCCACTTACTCTGCGCGAGTGAACCCCAAAACCAAGAAGCGCCAGTAGGATCCCCCGCGAAGGCTGGATCGCGCTCTGCTAGGACTACGTATTCGTCCACGAACTCGGCAAGTTCTTTGCGGGTCGCAAGTTGGGAACTCGTCGCAGCGGCAAAGTCTGTGTAACGTAGGCGGCCATCGTTCTCGAAGCCTTCCACGAGAACTGCGCCGCCAGATTTTGTGAAGGCTATGAGAGGGCAGTGCGTCGGGCGATAGGATCTTACCCGCAAGCGGCCAAAATTCGATTTGTAACCAAGTGCCGTAAGCGCGTCGACCGCATCAGGTGGCGTGTAGGATCCCTCAGTTGGGTTACCCAAATCTAGAATTGCCCCCACCGAAAGTGACTTGCCATCACGCGCAAGCAGAGCCTGCAAAGCCCTCGGCAGGGCATCTGGCCCAACGCTTTCTGCCTCTTCTGTAATCAAACCTTCAAAGTTTAAGTCATTTGCATCGGATTGATATAGATGAGGTTCTTGCTGGTCTTCTCCATTCACTGGTCTGTTCCATTTTCTGAGGGTAGTGAGAAAAGACCTAGCTCAGACGCCACCTGATACTCTGTGACGCGTAAATCTGCACGAGCCTGCCTTATGGAACTCTCCAATTGGTGTCGCTGCACTTTCACCTCAAATACTTTGGCAACGTCTGCCTGACCCGTTTGAATTTGGGTCTCTGCAACCGTTAGCTGTCGGTCTAATACGGCTAACTTATCAGACTTAAGGCGGATCGTTTCCAAAACATTCCTGCGCCTGTCGAGCAAGTCAGACAACATTTTCCGTGATGTCTCACGTATGCTCTCCAGCGTATATTCCGCAGCCACTACATTCTCTCGGGCCCTGTCCAAATCTGCGTCGCGCTTACCACCATCATAGAAATTAAACGCAAGGCTCACACCGATGCGGGCGCTTGTTTTTTCGTCACGATCCATGGGTGAATTGGCGCCAGCTTCCACTGACACACGCGGCGAATATTTTGCGGCCGCCACATCTTCTTGAGCCCGCGCAGTCATAACGCGCAACGCCGCTTGTCTCAATGCGGGCGTAATTGCACTGGACGCCCTCGCCTCCAAGTCCGCGACTTTGAACGAAGGCTTTGGGTAATCAAGTCGCCAGGGCGATTTTCCAAAATATTTTTTAAATTCGTAAGCGGCGATATCTGACCTATACTGCGCCTCCGAGACAGAGAGCGCAAATTCCAGCATCCGACCCTCTATCATGTCAGAGACGGACCGATCTATCATACCGGTGTTGGCCATGCGCTGGATCTGTTTCGCATGCGGCATCAGTTCGCTTTCCAATGCCTTCAACGATGCAAGGCTTGACTGCGCGTTCCAATTGGCAAGCCAGACCGCTGCAGCTTGAAATGCGACGCCATTGGCCACCAGGCTTGCACTGACTTCGGCCTCCTTTGCCTCCAACTCCGCAATTGAAATAGAGCCTCGCGCCGCGCCGCCATCAAACAGTAGTTGCGTGACCTGCGCAGCGATTGACGCTCCAGATTTCGTAGAGGAATCAGATATGTCGTCTTGGTAACCCCCAGCAAGTAGCGAGCCAGTTACTTGGGGCTGCAATAGGCTCTTAGCGGAATTAATGCCAGCCGACGCCGCATCACTCGCCCTTAGCGCCGAACGCACGTCTGGGTTTAGCAAGATTACGTTGGTGAGATTACTCGACAATGTGGAGCCCGTGCGAATTGGGCCGGGATCTCCAGCTGAAACTATCGCCGGCGCAATCGCCAGTGCCTCAGCTTCGGTGTCGTAATCTCGCACCGCGTCATCTACTGTAACTCCACACGATGCCAGTACTAGAGTTGTCCCGATGGCACTCGTCAATAACCATTTCATCAAAGTCCCCCGAAGGATTTTTCTAACCAAAATCCCTCATCTACCTTAGACGACTTATTTTTGTTGAGCAAGCGGACATCTCGGATGAAGAGCAATAATAGAACATTTCTGACAGAATAATACCCGGCTGTAATTAAGGCTTTATTAACGCGAGGATAGTTAACAACCGCAATGCGGTGAGCTTGACAAGTATGATTTAAAACGTTAATTTTTTATAAAATGATAGGAACGAGCAGTAAATGAGACAATTTATTCTTATTGTGGGGCTTATAACCCTTGTTGGCGGGTGTGGCACTGTCAGAAGGATAGTAAGCGGGACTGGTTCACTTGTAAATGGAGCGGGAGCAGTTCTTGAGGGCATGTCGCGCGACGCGCGATCAATTGGCGGCGCGCTTCAGTAGGCGATGAATTTACACGGGTCCCGAGCTGAGCCAAGTCCAGCTTTGCAACAAGGTTTTGTATCTCCCTAAAAGGCTAACTTACTTGAATGCGCTATGAGACTGTCAGCAGCGCACCGATAATACCACAAAGTCGGACCCCATAAGTCTTTGTCTTAGTGCGCAGATGCCATGACGCATCCCGTACTTGGATACCTAAGTATTGGAGTTGGAAGCAGTTAGTTCCATCACCCCTTGGCACCCTGTCCGCGAGCGTAGACATCGTCGTATCTGATGATGTCATCCTCACCAAAATAACTGCCAGTTTGTACTTCTATGAGTGTCAGGGTCAATTTCCCTGGGTTCTCCATCCGATGAACAGCACCGAGTGGTATGTAGACTGACTGGTTTTCAGTAATCGTTTGGACTTCATCATCGATCGTTACTTTTGCGGTGCCCTCAACTACCACCCAGTGCTCGGAGCGGTGGTTATGGGACTGCAGCGACAGGGCTGCGCCAGGGTTTACAACAATGCGTTTCACTTGGAAGCGCGGACCTAGGGCGATGCTCTCATACCAACCCCATGGACGGTAGTCGCGGGGGAGGGTTTCCGCCTGGGCCGCGCCCTTTAACTTCAATTCAGCGACGGCAGTCTTGACGTCTTGGGTGCGGTCTTTGTGAGCCACGAGCACAGCGTCCGGCATGGCGACCGCAATGACGTCTTCGAGGCCGATTGCGACGAGCTGTTGATCCTCGTTGGTCGCCTGAAGGAGCGTGTTCTTGCAGTCGAGCGCAGTTGAGGGGCCACTTGTCACAACGCCGTGTTGGTTCGCCTCACGCTCGCGCCAAATTGCTTGCCAGTCGCCGAGGTCTGACCACGCCCCACTATAGGGCATCACAGACAAGTTTGGCGCCCGCTCCATGACAGCGTAGTCGATTGAGATGTCCTCGAGCTTGGACCAGGGCTCCGCGGCAAGGCGGGTGAACCCGAGGTCGGTTTCCGCTGCACTGTGGGCACCGCGCACACCCGCAAGTGTTTCCGGCGCGTATTCCGCAAATGCCTGCAAAATAGTTGACGTTGAGAAGAGGAAAATACCCGCATTCCACAAGTGCATGCCGCTACTCAGTAGGGCTTCGGCAGTTTCCGCATCGGGCTTTTCGATAAACGATTTCAACGGCAGCGGGGTAGGGGGGGAGCCCTCGGCGGCTCGTGCCGTTAGCTCGAGCCAGCCGTAACCCGTCTCGGCACGATCAGGACGAATGCCAAAGGTTACGATCTGCCCCGCGAGTGCTGTGGGCGCAGCCGCCTCAACGGTGCCCCTGAAGCCCTCTGCGTCGGGAATGACGTGGTCAGATGGGGCTACCAGCATAAGGCTGTCACCATTCTTGGCATCTAATGCCACTGCCGCTGCACAAATTGCGGCCGCCGTGTTGCGGGCTGAGGGTTCAATCAAAATCTGATGTGGTGCAATCTCAACGGTTGCGAGTTGCTCAACAACCATAAACCTGAAGTTGGAGCCGGTCACAACGAAAGGGGCGGCAAAGCCCGCGCCCGACAGGCGGCGCGCTGACGACTGGAAGAGGCTCTCCTCGCCCAGTAGTTTAACAAACTGCTTGGGGTGCGACTTGCGTGAGAGCGGCCAGAGCCGCGTACCTGAGCCGCCGCAGAGCAGGACTGGGTGAATAAGATTGCTCATACTGTTTATCCCTTTACGTCCGTGCTGTCTGCGCATTGGTCAAATACCACTCGTAAGTATCGGCAAGGCCCTGTTCGAGCTCAATACTGGCGCTCCAACCCATTTGGCTCAGGCGCCCAACATCCATGAGCTTGCGCATCGTCCCATCAGGTTTCGTGGGGTCGGTGCTGATCTTTCCAGTAAACCCAGTCACCCTGGCAACCAGCTGGGCAAGCTCGAGGATGGAAATGTCCACGCCAGTGCCAAACGGTAATATGGCTCAGCATCGGGTCCGTATTTTCGTCGTAAGTTGCCTTCGGCAGGTCCAGCACAAAGAGCGAAGCCGCGGCCATATCGTCAACGTGTAGGAACTCGCGCCTCGGGGTGCCGCTGCCCCAGATGACAACTTCATTCAAGCCATCCTGTGCCGCCTCGTGGAACCTGCGAATAAGCGCGGGCATGACGTGGCTGTTGTCGGGGTGGAAGTTATCTCCGGGCCCGTAGAGGTTGGTTGGCATGATCGAGCGGTAGTCGACACCGTGCTGCCTGTTGTAACTCTCACAGAGCTTGATGCTGGCAATTTTTGCAACGGCGTATGGCTCATTTGTTGGCTCCAAAGTGCCCGTGAGCAGGGCATCCTCGCGCATTGGCTGGGGAACAGCCTTGGGGTAAATGCACGACGAGCCCAATTGCAGCAGCTTTGTGACACCGGCATCGAAGGCCTGATGTATCACGTTACACTCAATCATCAGGTTCTCGTAGATGAACTCCGCGGGGTAAGTGTTATTGGCGTGAATTCCGCCAACTTTTGCTGCGGCAAGAATAACCACGTCTGGAAGCTCCTCCTTCATGAAGTCGCGGACGGCCAGCTGGTTGGTCAGATCCAGCTCGGCATGGGTGCGGGTGACAATATTTTCCTCACCTGCGGCCCTAAGCTGCCTGGCGATCGCGCCGCCTACCATGCCGCGGTGGCCAGCAATGTAATACTTAGTCACTGCGTCAGCCTTAGTTCTCGAGTGAGACTGGCAGTTCCAGTCCATGCTCTTTTAAAAGTTTCGAGCGGCGCGCTGCCTTGTGGTCATCGGCGACCATCTCTGCGCACATTTCCTGTGCAGTGATTTCTGGAACCCAGCCCAAGTTTACTTTTGCCTTGGTGGGATCGCCAAGCAGGGTTTCAACTTCTGCAGGGCGGAAGTACCGCGGGTCGATGCGCACAACGACATCTCCGACTGAGATCGCTGGTGCCAGCTCGCCCTCAACGGCCGTAACTGTGCCAACTTCGTCGATGCCACTGCCGCTGAACTCGATGGTGAGACCCAGCTCACGGCCAGACCACTCAATAAATTCGCGCACGGAGTACTGCACGCCCGTCGCGATAACAAAGTCCTCAGGTGTGTCCTGCTGGAGCATCATCCACTGCATGCGCACGTAGTCCTTGGCGTGGCCCCAGTCGCGGAGGCTGTCTATGTTGCCCATGTAGAGACAGTCCTCAAGGCCCAGTGCGATATTGGAAAGCCCTCGCGTAATTTTACGCGTCACGAAGGTCTCCCCGCGCCGCGGAGACTCGTGGTTAAACAGGATGCCATTGCACGCATACATGCCGTAGCTCTCGCGGTAGTTCACGGCGATCCAGTAGGCATACATTTTGGCGACTGCATAAGGCGAGCGGGGATAAAACGGCGTCGTCTCACGCTGCGGTGTCTCCTGGACCAGACCAAATAGCTCGGAGGTAGAGGCCTGATAGAAGCGGGTCTTCTGCTCCAAGCCCAAGAAACGGATTGCCTCAAGGATGCGCAGAGTGCCAATGGCATCAACGTCGGCTGTATATTCGGGAGCCTCAAAGGAGACAGCCACATGGGACTGCGCACCCAAGTTATAGATCTCATCTGGCTCAATGTCGCGGATAAGTCGAGTGAGGTTCGAAGTGTCAGTCAAGTCGCCGTAGTGCAGCTTAAGGCGGGGATTTGAGGCGTGGGGGTCCTCGTAGAGGTGATCAATCCTCTGGGTATTCAAGGAAGACGCACGCCGCTTGATTCCGTGGACCTCGTAGCCCTTATCGAGCAGGAACTCCGCAAGGTAGGAGCCATCTTGGCCCGTGATTCCGGTTATAAGTGCTTTTTTCATTTTTTACGTTTGTCTCTACTTTAATTTCAGCCAGTGGCTTCATGCTGTCGCAATATCAAACTTTTTACGGTCCAAACAGTGAGATTTGTTAATTTTCGCGACTAGTTTTCTCTGTAAGACTCTTTTTTACGGCGTCGGAAAATTCCCGCTGGACTGCCTGTAATCTTAAATTCCCAGAACAATCAAACCCTGACCCCGCCCAACAAATCGGCGATGTCGGACACGCGCGCGGCGAGGCCGTCGGAGCCGCCGCGGCTCTCGATATTGAGGCGTACCAGTGGCTCGGTGTTGGAACGGCGCAGGTTAAAGCGCCAGTCGACGAAGGCTAGACTCACACCGTCCGTTTCATCGAGTGAAAGCGCCTCATCGCGGTAGGCGCCCAAAACGCGGTCGATTGCGATGTCTGCATCCGTGACACGGAAATTCGTCTCACCCGAACTAGGAAAGGCCGCAAACCGGTCACGCACCCAGTCGGCCAGCGACCGACCAGATTTGGACACCAGCTCGGCCACCAACAGCCAAGGGATCATGCCGCTGTCGCAATAGGCAAAGTCGCGGAAGTAGTGGTGCGCCGACATTTCCCCGCCATAGATCGCGCGTTCGGCCCGCATGGTTTGCTTGATAAACGCGTGCCCCGTCTTGGACTGAATAGCCACACCACCCTTGTCCGCCACAATGTCTTGCGTATTCCATATCACGCGCGGATCGTGGACGACTTTGCCGCCCGCCTCTTTATCCAAGAAAATAGCAGCCAAGAGGCCCACCACATATTCCCCCGGAACAAATCGACCCGCCCCATCAAAGAAGAAGCAGCGGTCGAAGTCCCCGTCGAAGGCCACACCCATGTGCGCGCCCTCGCGCACCACCACATCTGCCGTGGCGGCGTGGTTTTCGGGCAGCAGGGGGTTGGGGATGCCATTGGGGAATGTGCTGTCTGGGTCGTGGTGAACGCGGATAACCTCAATTGGTGCGCCCTGTGCCGCCAGCCGCCGGATTAGTGCGTCCACCGTCGGACCCGCCGCGCCATTGCCCGAATTGATTACAATTTTCAGGGGTGCCAGCGTCGCCACATCGACGAACCCCAAGACGCGGTCCGCGTATTTTTCAAGCGCGGCATCCGCCACATCGCGCGTTTCGCCCACGCGCGCGGGGCTGG
>Ga0206129_10004949_pt1 | contig 14357 bp, 10 predicted proteins | sample Helgoland_Spring_8_FD_148616 | JGI IMG/M metagenome (GOLD analysis project Ga0206129, IMG submission 148616) | Pelagic subsurface seawater microbial communities from Kabeltonne, Helgoland, North Sea - Helgoland_Spring_Bloom_20160502_2 | ecosystem: Environmental > Aquatic > Marine > Epipelagic ...
TGCCTTTCAATGTCGATCCATTGTGACTAAAAAAAACATCGTTGTTTGGACGAACACCAATGACGTTGTCCACATTAAAAATCTTTGCGATGTCAATTGCTGACTGAAAAAGATGCCGCTTGTTGAATGGACGGTCAGCGCTGAGCAACATGCCGTAGTCATAAAGTTCGAGGCCCGCAGATGTATCATTAAGGAGGTCCATTAAAACGTCATCGATGCTAGTGTTAATTTGCGACAACGCGAGCTCTCTGCCGTGCACCGAAACAGCCCCTTTATATTTCTTTGTTACATATTCAATCAAGCCCTGATCGGGGGTTGATACGATCACTTCGGCAAAGACTTGCGCCCGGACAACATACTCTAATACATGGTCAATTAAATATTTTCCATTAAGAGGCTGAAATGGTCGTGATCTAGAGTCTATATTAGTGCCCCTTACAGGGATTACACAAAATGTCGACGTAGATTTTGAATTTCTATTTTTTGCCACATCTTGAAGAATCGCCGCCCTGGTCGTCAAGATCTTATCTTCGTTAGAAGTTAGGTTATCTCCGTGCTGACGATAATCAAAAATCACACTATCGATACTTTTGACTTGGAACTTATCAATTATGCGGAACCAAAGCTCATATCCGTCTTGGCAGCTAAGATCCTCGTTATACCCCCCTACGAGTTCTAAGTAGTCAGCTCTAAACATTGTGCAGGCGCCATGCGCGGGTGAGTCTAGTAAGGTAACGTCTTGCTGAAAATCGTGACGCTTATAGCTAAAGAGGAACTCCCCTTCCTTGTTTACGACATTCCAGTTCCCAAAAACCATAGCGACATTGTCGTTGTCAAATCCTGACAGCAAGTTTGTAATAGCGTCCTCGTAAAACCGGTCGTCAGCGTCAAGTCTGACAATGAATTCGCCTTTTGAAACCGCTATTGCAGTATTATTGGTTCGAGTTAGCCCTCGATTTTCTTGAAATATCGCTGTAATACTCTCCACGCCACTGTATTTTTCTATCACTAAGCGAGAATTATCTGTGGAGCCATCGTCTATTATTAGCAGTTCAATGTTTTCGTATGACTGGTCCAGAACGCTGTTAATCGCGTCCTCGATATAATCGCCATAGTTGAAGTTGGTAATATAAACGGTGACTAGTGGGCGCATTTTAATAATCAATTCAACACCTTCGCGGGAATACCACCAACAACGGATTTTGCTTCGAATGATCGCGTAACAACTGCATTGCTCCCTACAACCGTCTTTTGTCCTAGGGTAACGTCAGGGAAGATAACGACGTGAACGCCAAGCCATGAGCCCTTACCGATAGTGATATCACCATAAACATATCCACCATCCATAATATCTAGCGGGGTTGTGTGATTGTGCATACTGGTCTGGAGATAGACGTAGCCGGAAATTAGAGTGTTTTCTCCGATGGTAATATTACCGCCGCCGTTGAAGACGCTACCTAGCCCGATACGAGTTCTACGACCTATCAAAACTTTAGTACTGTTAGTCGCGATTATTCGGATGTACCTGTCTAGTCGAACTTCCTCTCTGATTTCTAAATGTGAGTTGCGAGTTGCCCTTAATTCAATTGATTCCCGGATGGCCACACCCCTGCGAATGCAAATCGACGAGTCATTATCGATAATGAAGGTAGCACTCCAGGGTATGATAACGTCTGAGGCGATCGACAACCGGTCACGGAAAGTCGTCATAAGGTACGCTTTATAAAGCCATGACAAAAGACTTCGCATTAAGAAAAGTCTTCAACGCACAATCGCTCAAACTTCGTCAAAGCGCGTCGTGTTTTCTTTCCTACAATTTGATCAATATACCTCGATGAAAGTCCGTTACAGGGTCTAAGGAGCGTAAAGTCGGCTTCCGATACAGTTTGCCCTTTTGGAATGTCACGGGCGGGATAGACAGCTCGGCGGAAGCTCACCACATGATCATTGTCCAGTTCTATTTGCGTGGGCGCCTTGGTGTTAGAGCCCCTTAAAACATCAACCATTTTAATATGGTTAATGAGATCAAGGACTTCATCTTTTGTTAAGGAGACCTTATGATCTCGAAACTCCTTATTGTCGCGACAATCTGTGAAGTGAAATTCAAGTACCTCCGCGCCCATCGAGATAGCCGTCTTAACTGCACTTGCCCCCTCAGTGTGGTCGGAATAACCCACAGTCGCTTTGGTGAGGTGTTTAAGCCGCTGCATGACATCTAGATTGGCTGCTGACGGTGGTATTGGATACATGGAGGTGCACTGCAGGACCGATAAAAAATGAGGGTCGGTATATATCTCGTTCTGTTCCCGAAGAAACTCGACTGTCGCCATGACCTCTTCTTCAGTCGCCAGCCCAGTTGAGAGAATGATTGGCTTGTTGCGTGTTGCCAAGTGCGCAAGTAACGGCCACGTTAAGAGGTCCCCTGACCCTATTTTGTAGATCGGATTATACTTGTCGACCCAGTCAATCATCTCCACATTCCATATAGATGCCATGAACATTTTGCCTGCCTGGGTTACCATTTCAGCAAGCTCGATGTATTGTTGCTTGGACAGTTCGAACTTTTTAAAATGTTTATGTCTATCTGGCGCTTCCACCGGATTTACCAACGTGTTGCCACTGTACATCTGAAATTTTACAACGTCTGCGTCGCTATCAATTGCGAGCTTCGTTAGTCTTTTCGCGTACCCGAAGTCGCCTTCGTGATTTCCCCCAATTTCCGCAATCAATAGTGGGCCATATTTTCCTCTAAAATTCATAGTGCGCTCCGCTTGCTTGAACCTCTGAACGATAAGCTCAAGATCAATCTTGTAATCCATCTGATAGCCCTCACTAAGCATTTTTGAGGCCCTCTCAAAATCAAACTTAGTATCAATAGCTAGCTGAATACCTCCAGCGGTACTATTTTCAGAGCTCCTAAAATAATACTTATTAATTTTATCGTCATGCTGATATAAATAAGAGGTAACGTGCTCAAAATGCCCATTTTTATAAAAAAGACCGTACAGAGTGCGATAAAATCTCGTATTGATCGACTCAATACTCATGCCTTTTGGATAAGTTCTGTTCGGTACGTTCGAAACGAAATCAAAACCTTCAATAGACTTAAGGCAAATTGCATCAACTAACTCAGGGTTTATGAATAAATTATCGCCATTTATTCGGACAGCGTGCGTAAGATTGTGGGATTCGGCCGCCCCTAGAAATCTCTCAGCGACATTGGTCAGGCTTCCTCGGAAAACTAAAATGCCATTACTTTGACAAAACGATGCCACTGCATTGTCTTCGGGTTGATCGGACGTTGCGATAACGATCTTGTCTAGTGCCTTACACTTATTTAAGCCATCAACAATGTGTGCCAACAGCTCTTTGCCGGCTATTTTTCTTAAGACCTTTCCAGGTAACCTGTGTGATGTGCATCTAGCTAATACTATTGCTCCTATGGTCATCGGCGTACGCCGACCTTTCTAGCCGGAGCGCCCGCATAAATGGAAAAAGGCTCGAGTCGCCCTTTTACAACTGAGTTAGCGGCGACAATACAACCTTGTCCTATAAATGTGCCTTTTAGAATGACCACGCCTGTGGCTATCCAAACGTCATCTTGCACAACAATAGGCTCTACATTATTTGCCTGAGCATTCATTTTTTCGCCTAACTCTACGCCATGATCACTGTCAACGAGATATACGCGGGGCGCAATCATACAATCATCTCCAATTTGGATGCGACCAGACGCAAAAATAATAGAGTCGTATCCTATGGTGGTTCTATTACCCACCACAATTTCAGCTTGCTCGTTGCAAGGACAAAGGCGCGCACCTTGCTTAACATAAGTACCTGATCCGAGGTGAATATTCTTCGGATAACGCATTAGATGGACACCCGAGTCGAGAAGACACTCATCACCCGCCGAGCCAACCCTGCGTCGGTAATAAATAGACATTATCTTATCAATGACTGACCTTTTATTTTGGGCTTTAAACTGATTCATAAATAAACCCTTTAGCCGACACCTTTGAACCACTCCACGGTTTTTTGTATGCCTTGCTCTAACCTATACTCCGGCGAATAACCTAAACGATCTTTAGCTTTCGTAATATCTGCTTCCGAGTGACGTACATCTCCACCCCGGAAGTCACCATAGATGATCTCACTCGTGCTTGCGACCCCTTGACTCCGTAGTTGATCCTTTATGACTGCTGCTAAACGAGTTAATGAAGTGCGATCCCCCAGAGCAACATTGTAAATTTGATTTTTTGTCTCCTTAGGGGCGGTGGCAGCCAGGATATTCATCTGTACAGTATTTTCTATAAAGCAAAAATCCCTACTGGTCTCTCCATCGCCATTTATGACAACGTCATCGCCGTCTATCATTGCCTGTATCCACTTAGGTATTACCGCGGCATAAGGCCCATTAGGGTCTTGCCTTGGTCCAAAGACATTAAAATATCTAAGGCCAATTGTCTGGAATCCGTATACACGATCATAAACGCCTGCGTAAATTTCATTTACATACTTTGTGACAGCATAGGGTGAAAGTGATTGTCCTATATTATCTTCAGTTTTCGGAAGGGCCGGATGGTCACCATACGTTGAACTGCTCGCGGCGTACGTAAAACTACTTACGCTTTCCTCTTTAGCAGCATCAAGCATATTTAGAAAGCCGGTAATATTTACATGGTTAGAGGTTATGGGGTCATTAATTGATCGAGGCACCGAGCCAAGTGCCGCTTGATGAAGTACGAAGTCGACACCCGAAACGGCCGACACACAGTCCCGACGCGAGGTTATGTCGCCCTCAAAGAGCTTGAAGCGAAGCCATTGATCCCTCTCGACTAGCCCTCTGACTTCATCGAGGTTTCGAATACTGCCCGTGGCAAAATTGTCCAGCCCAATAACCCGCTGATCGAGTTTAAGTAATGTTTCAAGGAGGGTTGAGCCAATAAAGCCAGCAACCCCGGTAATTAACCAAACTTTAGGATTTACCCTTAGTTCGGCTAGAGTACCTTCATATTTAGACAGTTCAGTTAAGTCCGCCTTACTCATAATCGCATCGTCAAGTTTGAGTTGGGAAATACATACTTCAAATCGAATATAAAATGATTGGGTTTTCCCCATTCTTGAAGATCGCAGATAGACATTAACTTAAACTCCTCGTGCGCGACAGCAACTAAAATGGAATCATAGGAATTGGGTTTGGGCGAATCAATCAGATCCACGTTTAGACGACTTTTTGCCTCCTCCTTGGAGCACCACGGGTCCATAACATCAACATCTATGCCATATTCTTGTAACTCATGAACAATATCGATCACCTTCGTATTGCGTAAGTCCGGACAGTTTTCCTTAAATGTTAAGCCCATTATTAATACTTTCGCTTGATTAACTTGCGTTGAAAAATGTATTAAACGCTTGACAAGCCGCGACGAAACATACCTTGCCATATCATCATTAATACGACGACCGGCTAATATAATTTCTGGATGGTACCCCACGGATTGCGCTTTGTGGGTCAAGTAATATGGATCGACACCAATACAATGACCACCGACTAGCCCTGGCTTAAAAGGCAGAAAATTCCACTTGGTGCCAGCTGCCTCAAGCACTTCGGAAGTATCGATATTAAGCTTTTCAAAAATAATTGTCAGTTCATTAATCAAAGCTATGTTGACATCTCGCTGCGTATTTTCGATCACCTTAGCTGCTTCAGCGACTTTAATACTCGAAGTTTTGTAAGTACCCGCAATTACGATCTTGGAGTAAAGTGAGTCAACGAAGTTTGCCGCCATAGGAGATGATGCTGAAGTTACTTTAGGTATGTTTACTAGCTTGCGTTGTTTGTCTCCGGGATTTATTCGTTCAGGAGAATAGCCAACATAAAAGTCTTTATTTAAGGTCAAGCCGGATTTCCGCTCCAATATTGGAATACATTCCTCTTCTGTTGCTCCTGGGTAAACTGTTGATTCGTAGATAACATAATCGCCTTGACGTATACATAAACCGAGGGTTTCGCTTGCAGAGCGGAGCATGCTCAGATCTGGTTGTTTGTGCTGATTAATAGGTGTTGGGACTGTGACGATATACACATTACAGTCTTTAATATCCGAATGATTATTGGTAAAGAGCAAACTCTTATTGCTGATTAATTCTTCGGAATCGACTTCGAAAGTAGAATCAGTGTTGAGGCGGAGCTCTGATATTCGTTGTTGATCAGTATCGTATCCTAAAACTGAAAAATGTTTGGAAAACTCTACGGCTAGAGGAAGACCAACATATCCGAGCCCGATAACTGCGATTCTTATTTCGGTGATGGCCATCATAATTAACCTTTTTAAATATTACATTGGTCTGTTCGATACAATTCACGCGTTCAGTGCCCGCATGAAGGTGACTATGTGTCCCGAGTCACGCCAAGGAAAGCGCTCCTAGGTAATGATTTAGTGCCTAGCGTATGACGTTTGGTACTTGTCAAATCGCAGATTTTTGCTCTTGAGCCGATCTATGTTCCGCTTTTCTAACTGTTACTGAAGCGCAAGTTACAAAGTTATCAGTTATTTGTTGATTATAACTGTCGCGCAATATTTTGCGCAGAGCCCGTAACTTTTCAGTCCAAATATGATTGTTAAATAAAAAAATTTTTGTGATATCGGAGGAGTAAATTTTCTCGCACTAAAAAATCATGTGTCAACCACGCCCTTGATCTTTTTCGTTAGCCGCCCTGACAAGGTACCGACTTAAAGTGAATGCTATCCCCAGTATGCCGCCCAGTAAGGCCCCTAACACGCAGATTAAAAGGCGCGACGGCTTAGTTTTTTCCTCGGGAATTACGGCAGGGTCTATGGCCTTAAACACAAACTCATTTCTTACCTCAGCTAACATGATAGTTTCTGTCTGAGATTGTATGAGCTCAAAGAACATAGCCTTCAAGTCAGTAAGCGAAGTACTTTCTACTTGTTGAGTTAGGTAGTCGATTGATCTTGTGGCTTCGTCGACTACTTGATTCTTTACCTCGGTATTGACATCTTGAATAAGCCAATTGACCCATTGTGCGGCAACAATGGGAGATTGGTGTTCGATTGATACTGAGATATACCCAGTTTGTTTGTCCTTCGATACCTTTAGTATTTTGATGAACTCTTTGTGAGCTTCTAAAATGGATGGTCGAGCGTCATACGGTAGTTTGACCTTACGGACCCATTGTTCGGAGGCCGCGTCATATATTTTTGGGTCGTAGAGGAGGCTACCTGATTCGATATCCCACGACTTAACCGCCATGAGTTCTGGCAGTATGTCGTGCCGTTTTACAAATGCGCCAAGAAAACTACGTGACTTTATGAGCTCCATTCCGAGTTGCGCACGAGAACCTTCTCCGCCTGTTGGTAACGATAAGCCTGCAAGGCTTGCCAATCCTCCATACTGCTGCATCAAGCCACCTAGACCAGTACTGGAGGATTCACTGGGTGCGAGTATGGTGCGTGCCGTGTAGATATTGGGAAGAGATAGCGCAATCATAAGGGCAAATGTTACCGATAGGGCGGTCGTCAAGGTTATGAGCCATTTCCCGGCCCACAAAACAGCTAAAACGTGTTTAAAGTCAAAGGCTTCTTCTGAATTCGCGTGTAATCGGTCCTGCGGTTCAGTCATAGTTTTTCTCTAAGTTTTATCTGTGAATTAAAGTTTGGCAACCGCGGCTATTGATACAACCGATTGATAGATTATCTGAGTGATTTCGCGCCAACTTGCTAGGGACTCTTTGTACTGAGTGTTAATTGGGACAACAACCGTATCACCTGGATCAAGAACGGCGGTATCCGGCGTAAACAGCCAAAGCTCACGACTCAAGTTGGCGACCTCCCCATTTGCCCGGACAATATAAATTTGTCCTTCGTCTGCTCGACGCGTGAAGCCTGCAGATAGGTCAATATAGTCGTTTAGTGAAAGTTCTTCCTGAAAGGTGTGGGTTCCGCTTCGTTTCACTTCGCCAACTATTGTTACGGTATTGGATACCCTAGGCACCGATAGTTTATCACCGTTAATGACTTCTATATTGGCGCTAATGTTGCCCGACATTGCGCTAGGTAAATCAATAAGAAGACGCCCGTTACCCTCAGTCTCTTCAAGTGCAGTTATGATTTGAGATATGTCAGCCAAACTTTGTTTGGTGGTTTCTTCCGTGAGAAGCCGGGTCGCAAACGATGATTGAATTTCACGTGAAAAGTCAGCTGCTTGTGCGGCTTCTAAAGCGGCAAGAGACTCTCTTGTAAAGATCGCCGCTGTAAGCGAAGCTTCGGTCGTAAAACCACCGGCACGAGCGATAACCGTTGTTAGTGTTTCGCCTTTCCGAATGCGATAACTCCCCGGAAATTTTACTTCTCCTTCGATGGTAATTTTATCGGTGGGAGACCAGTCGGGTATATTTCGCACTGTTAGGTGATCTCTGCTAGCAAGCTCTAACGCTATACCCGCTCCACCGATACCGAGGTTGATCTCCTCATAGTCAGCTACCACTTCCCCACCCGAGCGCTCAGAAAGTCGACGCAGCTCCGCAGCTCCGAGAAACGCTGAGTCATTCAACCCACCCGCAATGTCTATCAGTGTACCGAGGGTTGACCCGCGAACAAGTGGATACGTGCCTGGTGCACGCACAGCACCAGAAACCGACACAAGTTGTACGGGTTGACCTTGCCTTGCTTGACTTCGGAGCTTGGAAATGACCGGCTCTATGAGGGCGGCGCGGGTGGTTAAGTCTTTGACATCGGCTTCTGACCCGATTGTGGCGATATCAGCACCTGTATCCTCGTTCGATTCTTCAATAAGGTCAGCAGTCACAAGGGAAAAAATAAGTACCTCGTCAAACTCCTTTAAGGCTATATCGCTTTCTGACCTTGGGGACGCGATGACCGTGGATGGGTTGAATGCCAGCACTTCTATGTCAAGTAAGTCGTTTATTTGGCGGATAACCATGCCTAAATTGAGATCAGCATTACGTGATAAGTCTCTGCGAGCATTACCTATCAGGTCTGAAACGCGCATATCTGCGTACCAGCCATAATTACCCGGACGAGTGACTGCTCCCTTGAGAGACACGCTGTTAGTGATGAGGTCACCTATTTCGGGAATATTAAATATGTCCCCGTCTTGCACGGGCATATCGAGCGCAGATTCCGAGTTGAGATCAACTGTTAAAGCCGATGCAAGCCCTAATTCCTCGCTGTTACGGGTCAGAAGGGTTGCTGAAGGAAATGCTGCTCGAGTAAACGAGCCAGCCATAGACAGAACGTCCGCAATCGTCTCGCTGCCGATCAATTCATAGATCATAGGCCGCTTAACTGCGCCCAACACATTCACTTCACCCGAGAAAGTGGGCACGTAAACAACGTCACCTGAAGTCAAGCGTACGTCATTTGACGCGTCACCTCTCATCAAAAGATCATAAGCATCGAATACCGCAATTACTTCAGGTCCACGACGAACCTGAACTCCTCTCAACGACCCAATGTCTGTAACGCCTCCGGCTTGGAATAGCGCTTGCGTTACTGTCGTAAGCGCACTCATGGAATAGGCACCGGGAACGGACACCTCTCCCGACATAAAAACATTGATCGCCCGGAGGCTTCCCATACTGATGACCGCATCCACCCCTATTAATTGCTGTGACACCCTCGTTTTGATGACCTTTTTCGCATCATCAAAGGAGAGACCGGCCAAGGTCATCGAGCCCAGCCGGGGAAATACCGCGTCACCTGAGCGATCTACTTGTAGATTAATCTGCTCGTTTTCTTTCCCGAAGAGCTGAACGATTAGTTGATCGCCAACACCTAAGCGATAGGTACTAGGGACGGGGGCGTTGTCAGTTGGCGCAAATGTGGATACTTCACTGTCAAAGAGATTTTGGCCATAGCGCTTCAGTTCTTCTGACTCGCTTTCACTCCGACCTTCCTCTGGCAGCTCAGTCTGGCCTAATATAGCTGCGAGGTCCCATTGCGCACCCTGAGCCGATGTCAGCGCCTGCCCTGGCGAAGCAAGGTCTTGTGTCACTTGATTATTAGCGTCGCCAGGAATTTCAATTCCATACTGTCGTGCGAGTGCTTGCTGCTGTTCAGGTGACATGGACTTGAGTCGTGTGACCATCTCAGGAGTTAAGTCTCCAGGAAGGGATTGAGCTGTCGCCAGGGCTGTTAAGAACAGTACGATTAGTCCAATTAAGCCTCGGTTGAGCTTCGGTTTTGTCAACATTTTAACCCCATAAATTACGACCTTAACCACCACAATTTTCCCCTATGTGGGACCCAGTTGGCCACTAGAAATATCGCCAATGGCCTATGACTTTCCTAGCGCTTTCTTTTGCCAAAGCCTCTTCGAAATTTGCGAGAACTTGGCCTGAGACGCTGAGGCAATCACTCCAATTTCTTAATAGTGTATTGACAACATGTTACGTGCTTTACGGTAACAGTTTTTTGTCTTGGGCGAATGCATCGTACCTGACAGCCCTAAGATCCCAAAAGATGTTGCCCGAATAACCATCTAGCCTTTGGCCGCCGTCTCGCTGAATGGGCCTTATTTGGTTTGCCACGCGACCTCGGGACTTTGAGTTAAAAAGCCCGTCTAACGGAATTTGGAAAAACATTCCTTTGTCAAAGGAGCCTTCTCCAAAATCATCAAAGGGTACGTCGGTGAGTGAGGCCCAAACACCAACTTGCCAACCGTTACGGAACGTGCGGCGCACCTCAAACGTCGCGCCCACGTCTTTTGCAAGGTACTGACCGGCGTGAACGGCCACATCATAGTTGTGAAAAGGTGTCGCCCAGTAAGCAGACACGTGCCCAGTCATGACTTGGTAATCCAAAAATCCAAATCCGCGATCGTATTCGCGTTGTTTTACGTAGGCGACGCTCACACCTAACGCGACCCGAGATTTATGGGGCCAGTAGAGCAATTCTCCCCCTGCTCCTGCATACATGGTTTCCAAGTATCCCCCAAAGGCTCGATAGTGAATTGATCGACCGATGGTATCCCTCCCTTCAACGATCAATTTCTCAAGACCTGAATCACCCTGTTGGAGATATTTGACAACATCAGATCGAACGTTTGGGAGCGAAGAACCTGAGTTCACACGCTTGCTTTCGTCAAAGTTATTGTAGAGGTCGATTGCGATAGACGATCGAATGGCCCAGTGGTTACTTAGCGCATATTCTGCCCCAAGTTCCGCAAAGATTTGAAAACGCGCTGGGTCGTCAGGATCAAAGAGCTGGAAGCGCTGACGAATATTTAGAACTGTATTAATATTTCCAGTTACGAAGCCTGTTCTGTGCTGAGGAGCGTTAAGTGTGCGCCCTGACAAAATGCGTACTTGCCGTAAGAAGCTTCGAGGATTCTCAGTGAAGCTGGCAGAGGGCCTAGGAACTACCACCGTCGATGCTCGATGGCCTGCCTCTTCCACGACAAAGTAAATTGATTTCACGGTCGCTGGAAGATGGAGGTCAGCAAGGGCGGTATGACGTGCAATTGCATCGGACCACATTGCATAAGAAGTATTGCCGACTACAAGCTTTGCGTGTTGACCATCCGAACTGATCGTTCCTTCGAGTAGCAGTAAGCCTGAGCGCTCGACGTCGTAAAGAAGTCTGTCGTACCAACGATTTTTATTTATTTGCGCCGGCAGCTGTTTAGACGAAAGGTAATAGCTCGATATAAATTGATCAGGCTCTCGTCGCGGAAACTCCCGCCTGCTGTTTAATGATGATCTAAATCCGACTCCGAATTCCTCTCCATGCTGCAGAGAAGCCTGCAAATCCAGTCCGGGTAATGCGTGCCAGGTCAGTCCCACAGACCAAGGCTTTTCGGGGCGAACACCTCCACGGCTGTAATCCCAGTCGTAGCGGTCGGGGTTATACTCCAATATGGCAGAGAGTGGCAGCGACTTGAATGAATGATTAATGCCCCCAAATAGGCCGATCTCAGGACCCGAAAAAAAATCTCCAAGTGAAAATTCTCCGCCTCGGCCAGTCTCTGCGGAGCGAGTAGCAAATCGATCATTGAGCTGAATAAGAGGGTTTGAAAAATCCCCATTGCCAGCAAGACGCCCCCACCCCACACCAAAGGTAATGTCGGATCGCCCAAGTTGTTTGTTGGCCACTACATACTCTGAACCAAATATTCCGGTACCGACAATGTCGCGAATGCCCACTGCAACCTGCGGTAAGAGCAGTTCTTCTTCCCAGAGTCGAACCTTAACCTCGTAGTTACGATCCCAGTGGAAGAAGTCGTTAAAGCCGGTATATCGGAAGGTACCTTGAAGCCAGGGTGTTGCTTGGTAGGTGATAGAAAATTGCCTGTGACGCTCATCAGTCGATGCCGCCACCGCAAAAATGCCATCCTCATCGAACCGCGCAGTTGGAATGTCAATGAGCCCCGTTGTTCCATAGTCACTTGCAAGCACCCCTTCAGCAAGAAGGCATACCATTAGCGTAGACATGAGAGTGACTTTGGGCCAAGGGTGCGAAGTGAGTGTCATAACTCGCTATCGACGCAGGGAACACTTTGCTTCTGGCGATGCATAGCAACTAGACAACTAAGCAGGTGAGTGTCATTTATTTTGTGCATGACGCGAGGCTGTGATTTAAGGACTTACGATATTACAGCGTTGGCTCTGATTTTTCACACTTGATCGCGTCAAATGACAAAAGGAGGAGGTTCTCGATTTGAGTCGAGGTGATGAACTTGTGGGATTCTCGCAGAGACCAAAACGTCGTCCTATTGAGGGGCTGTGATACAACTGTCACTGATGTACGGTTTGTGTCAGAGTTTGAAGGGCCTATCGTGTATACAGTGGTGCGTCAGATACTTTTCCACCGTGTTTCGGTTGCTAAGGGCACCGATGTGGATAAGCCGCGCAACCTCGCCAAGTCGCTTACAGTGGAGTAGCTTTAAGTGGTGCTTTAGAAGAGGGTAAACATGGAAGCAATGGGAATACTGGGATTTATTTTTGGACTGATAGCATTTGTCCGTCTAGAAAAATTAACAAAAACGTTAAAAGAAAAAGGAATCCTCGAGCAGGAATACAAAGAGGAATAATGGCTCAAACAAATTTGCACAATGACAGAGGCGTAGGTTTCACCCACTAGTTATTCGCTGCGTCGTTGTCTGTTCACTTAAGCCTCCTATTTGAAGCATTTGTTTAAAAAATAATAAAAGTTAAGTGTTTCGTCTGACCGGAAGTATTAAATGTCCGGCTTTACCGCCACGCGTAATTCCTCAACCGATAGCGAAATCGTTAACGTCAGAGACGCTTTGACGTCCTGGGCGCCGCACATTATCTCCTTGAGCAATTAAATGGTTCTGTGAACGTGCTTGGTTTCGTCTTCAAGTGACGATCGACTGTTTAGCGTGTCTTACAATGGGATCAATCAGTTGTGTTTTTTTCCTTGAGTAGACTCTGAGCCAATAGACATCCCTATTAACATCGAAACACTTTAATAATTTTAAAAATACACAAAGTGTTTTGTTTTTGTGGTGCTTAACGTATTAATCGCACCTCATAAGATGGAGTACGCCAGACAGTGATGTATTAAAGCCCATCGGGTATTCATTTGTAGTCACATCAAGTAAATACACTTTCGTACACTTATAAAAAACAATAGGTGTTTCATGCTACGCTGAGAGCCAAGTGACTGTGCGAGATTTTGTGATGTTGGAAAGGTGTAAGGTTGTTGTTCCCCGGAAGACGACGCAGACTAAAATGCGAAGGGTAAGACTGCCGGATGGTTCCTATGTCGAGCAACCCTACAAGGTCATGACGGAGGTTCGGTATGACCGATTTGATGGGTTCGGCAACGTCCGCGGGTCTTCAAGCCAAACACTGACTGCACCGATTCAGATGATTAGATTGTGGGGAACATATCTGCGTGTTGCACTCGAGTGTGAACAGAAGGGTATTGCGGTTGATGGAGACCCAATAGTGATCAATCGGGACTTCTACGAGGGCTGGGATATAGACGCTCTGCTTTACACGAAGTTCAGTGACTGGTTCTTTGGCAACGACGCGGTTCGTCGGACAGACGGTTGGTTGCTCGGCACAAATTCGCACCGACATCTATTTCTGGAGGAAGAAGTCGGCGTCTTGAATGCATTAGATTTTGAGGCCGAGCCATTTAGTAACGACCACGTGTACATCAAGGTTCCGAAAAATCGATACCGATCTCAGGTGGGCCGCGAAGTTGATATGGTATTAAAACCCCATCTTTTGGAGTTTGGCGTTGATAAACGTGTCGATCGTTTTAAGTTGTCCGGCGTTAAGACGCCCTATATCCATCTTCACAAGAGATACAACATTTTGATCCAAAAACTGAACGGCAAGT
>Ga0206129_10004966_pt1 | contig 14334 bp, 11 predicted proteins | sample Helgoland_Spring_8_FD_148616 | JGI IMG/M metagenome (GOLD analysis project Ga0206129, IMG submission 148616) | Pelagic subsurface seawater microbial communities from Kabeltonne, Helgoland, North Sea - Helgoland_Spring_Bloom_20160502_2 | ecosystem: Environmental > Aquatic > Marine > Epipelagic ...
TCGTGACAACCTCAAACCGAGTACCCGATGACCTTTACAAAGACGGGCTTAACCGGCAACTTTTCCTTCCATTTATATCGCTCCTGAAAGAGCACATGGTCGTCTGGGAACTTTCATCCACCACGGATTACCGTCAGGATCGTCTTGCTGGCAACCCAACCTATTTCACCCCGCTGGGCTCAGATGCAAGCGCCCAAATGAACTCTGTATGGAAGGATTTTACCGGTGGAGATACCGCTCCACTGGATCTGTTGGTGAACGGCCGCACTGTTACTCTGTCTCAATATCGCAGTGGCGTGGGCAGAGCCAATTTCTTTGACCTGTGCGCCAAGCCTCTCGGTCCAGCCGACTTTCTGGTGATTGCGAATGCATGTAAAGTGCTAATGATCGACGACATCCCAATGCTGTCACGGAGCAATTTCAACGAGGCTAAACGGTTTGTGACGCTTATAGATACGCTTTACGAAGCACAGGTGCGGTTGATTTGTTCTGCCGCTGCAAAACCGGAGATGCTGTATCTTGAGGGGGAAGGTACCTTTGAATTCGAGCGTACGGCATCGCGGCTGCGCGAGATGCAAAGCAAAGACTGGGCGAGCTGAACGCAGAGACCCTGCGTAAACAACCTTTCGCCCGAGTGCAGGCCAGTCAGCGTGCGGATCAACTCCAATTTCGTGCAATACGCTTTAAATCGCGGACCCTGCTGTCGTGATACTATCCGTTTTCGCGCAAAACGGCGCCCGCAAGATACAGTGAACCGCAAATGAGCACGCGCGCGTGCGGATCATCTGCAAGGATCGCCTGCAAGGCTTCAGTCACAGTGTCTGCGGTACGGCCTGCAAGCCCGACATGCCGCGCAGCTTGTGCGGTTTGATCTGCGGGCAATGTGTTGACCTCGCCGGGGATTGAAACGCCCGTCAAACTGGTGGCGACTTGGGCAAGTGGCGCAAGGTAGCCGCCGACATCCTTGGTATTGAGCATACCGCAGATCATATGCGTGGGCCGCTTTGGCAAGCTGCGCAACACCAAAGCCAATGCCGCCCCAGCCGCAGGGTTATGCCCCCCATCCAACCAAAGCTCTGCCCCGGACGCGTTCGCAAGGTTGGCAAGCGGACCCCTGCGCAACCGCTGCATCCGGGCGGGCCAGACCGCTTGGGTTAAGCCCGCCGTGCACGCGGCTTCATCGCAGCCCAAATGGCGCAACGCGGCCAGCGCCATACCCGCATTCTGAATTTGGTGCAATCCAGGCAAAATCGGCAATGGCAAATCCAGCAAACCGAGCTCATCCTGATAGATCATGCCATCCCGTTCCGGACCGGAATGCCAATGCTGTCCGTAGGCCAAAACCGGCGCACCGCATTGCGCTGCACGCGCTTCCATAACATCAAGACCGGTCTCACTCTGCGGGCCGATGATACAAGGCACACCCCTTTTAATTATTCCTGCCTTTTCGCCAGCGATTGCAGCAATTGTGGTGCCCAGAAACGCTTCGTGATCCATAGAAACTGGCGTGATAATCGTAAGCTCTGGCCTGTCGATAACATTCGTCGCATCAAGCCGCCCACCAAGACCAACCTCTAGCAACGTAAAATCTGCAGGTGTCCGGGCAAAGGCCAAGAGTGCGGCACAGGTTGTAATCTCAAAATAGGTAATATCGTCTGCGCCGTTCTTTGCATAACATTCGTCTAGCAAAGCTGTCAGATCAGCTTCGGAAATCAATGTCCCGGCCAGGCGGATACGTTCATGAAACCGCACCAGATGCGGTGATGTATAAGCGTGTACCTTATGGCCCGCAGCCTCCAGCCCCGCACGGACCATCGCCTGAGTGGACCCTTTACCATTTGTGCCCGCGATGTGGATAACCGGCGGCAGGTCATTTTGAGGATTCCCAAGGGCATCCAGCAAGCGCCATACCCGATCAAGCGTAAGGTCGATGACCTTAGGATGCAGGGCCATCATCCTGGCAAGGATAGCATCCGATGTCTGCGCGGTCATGTCTTGGGCGCATCCGCGGCATCCGGAATTGCATCGGGTGATGGAAGATCGCCCTTGATAGCGGGCGATAACCCCATGAGCATGCGCGTGATGGTGATCAACTCTTCGCGCATGTCGATCCGCGATGTCACACGGTCAAGCATACCATGATCCAGCAAATATTCGGCACGTTGAAACCCTTCGGGCAGTTTTTCACGAATGGTCTGTTCAATCACACGGGGCCCTGCGAAACAGATCAGCGCGTTGGGTTCGGCAATGTGAACATCCCCCAGCATCGCATAAGAGGCCGTGACGCCACCCGTCGTAGGATGGGTCAGAACAACAATATAGGGTAGCCCCGCTTCCTTCAGCATCTGGACTGCCACGGTGGTGCGCGGCATTTGCATAAGACTAAGGATGCCCTCTTGCATCCGCGCGCCACCAGCTGCGGAAAATAGAATCAACGGGCGCTTAAGTTTCACAGCTTCTTGAGCGGCGGCAATGATAGCGTTGCCCACGTACATGCCCATCGAACCGGCCATAAAGCTAAAATCTTGTGCGGCTGCCACGATAGGCGTACGGCCGATTTCACCGGCAGCCACCAACATCGCTTCTTCTTCACCTGAAACCTTTTGCGCCGATCGCATTCGGTCAGGATACTTCTTTTGATCGCGAAAATGCAGCGGGTCAGAAACTGGTGTTGGGACTTTGATCGATGTAAAGATACCACCGTCGAACATAGCAGTGAAACGTTCACGCGGCGAAATGGCCATGTGATGGTTACAGTTTGAACAAACGTTCAGGTTCTCGGTAAGCTCACGATGGAACAACATCGTGCCGCAAGCGTCACATTTAGTCCACAGGTTTTCCGGTGTTTCACGGCGCGAAAAGATCGAGTTAATCCGAGGCCGAACGTAGTTTGTGATCCAGTTCATGGGGTGTTCCTGCTGCACTGTTAAACTTCAGATAATCTGAGCGCCGCACAATTGCAATCAGGCGCGGATTGCAAAACGTGCTGCCAGCCAGCTGACAAACATGTATGCAAAGTCGACCGGCAGCCATTCGGCCATCTGTGCTTCATCCGCCACGCCAAAGGGCAAGACATAAAGCGCAAGGCCCGACATCTGATCTGGAGTGGCAACCAAAACCATGGCTGACACATTGTTAAAAAAGTGTACCGCGATCGCCGGACCAAGGGTGCCTGCCCGAGCTGTCAGGTCCGCCATCAGAATGCCAAACATCACCGCCCATAATGCAATCGTCACCGCATTGCTACCAGCGCTATCGGGCAGATAGTGACCCAGTCCAAACAGCCCTGCCGGCAACAGTATCCAGACCAACGGCGACCGAAATCGTGCGGCGAGCTGTTGCTGGATGTATCCGCGGAAAAATATCTCTTCTGCTCCGCTCTGTGCCAAAATAGCGACTAGGGCAAAAGGCAAAAGCAAAATCCAGCGACCAAAGTTCATATTTTTCTGTAAAGGTTCGCCAGAATTATAGGGCGGCAACACAATCAAGGCGACAGTGAGCAGTGCCATGGCAGCCGCAACAACAATGAACTGACGCAGTGCCAGCCCAGACGGACCCAAAAGTGTAGAAGGTCCACGTTTATGCACAATCACGCATACGATTGCAGATGCGGCGGCCAGCAACCCAAGCTGGCCCAACAGAACCAACATACCGACCGTTGTTTGACCCGAAGTCGCATCCAGAGCCACCCGACTTGCGATGTCTGGGCCCATCAAGCCGAACAGCGCGCCAAACAAAATCTGGCTGAGAACGAGGAAAAAACCTGCCACCAGAACAAGGCCAAGTGCAAGACGCCAAACCTCTGGGTGTACCCGCGCCGGTTCGACATAAAGATCATGAGAACGGTAGTTTAGGGACCAGACCTTCATGACTCGCTTTCTGACGTTAGCCGCGCTTCGTCCATTGGTATTCCGTCCTGAGATACTGGCATATTTGAGTGCCGGACAAAATTAACCACCCCGGTTAGGTGTCCAGCAACTGTCTGAAGCATGTTCATTAAAACGCTGGCGTCATTCTCCAGAACAGCGCGGAATTCTTTTGCTCCAAGACGAAGGAATGTAACCTCAGATGTCGCCGTTAGGTTCAACTGCCGGGGTTCATTAAGAATGATTGCCAGATCCCCGATTAAGCGACCCGGTTCAACATTGGATACCGGCTGCGTTTCGCCATCAGAACCTTGATAACTCAGCAGCGCGTTGCCCGAGACGCACAAATAGGCCGCATCGGCTTTCTCGTCGATTGAAAAGATGCGCTGCCCGGCTTCTGCTTTATACCATTGCGCGGCAAACGCCAAAAGTCGCTGATTGCGGCTTTCGAGCCCCGAAAACATCTCTGTCCGCGTGATAGCGCGCAATTTTCGGCTCAGGTCATCGCCTTCTTCGGTATCATCATGACGTTGCATCCCATCAATGCGTCCGTCCTCGATCTCAACATAAAGATCGTAAGCATCTGGATTTTCAAAGTTTTCCTCTAGAAATACCAACGTCGCTTCGGGGAGCAATTTACGCAGCTCGTCACGCGTTCTTTGTCGCTGCTGTGCGTTGTGACTGGCCAAAGCACGATCAAGCACCAGCACATCAGGGCGCTTGATCCCTGCCCGTGAAAAAGCCACACGCTCATGGAAAATAGTGGGCAGGCGTGCGCCGCCAAGACCTGTGGGGAGGTCAAAGTTTGTCTCAGCTACAAGCCTACGCATACCCTTCTTGGCCAATAATTCGGCCACAACGTCTTCGATCATGTCGGCTCGGGCACCTGCCAATGCTGACACCCGGCCATATAGTGCGTTTTCCAATAGAGTGAGACGTGGCAAATACTTGTCAGGCTCAATCGGGACAAAAAGACGGCCAACTTGTTTGCGCAGTGCTGCAGCACTGGTTTTTCGAATTTGCACAATCTCTTTTTTGAAGCTTTCGGGAAAGGCCGGACCAATCTGTTCAGCGGTAAAGGCAAATGGAACCGTCAAAAGCAGGGTGAATTCATCATTGGTCAGGGCCACATCGCCCTTTTCGCGCCGCCGGGCGGAAATCTCTACCAGCTGCTCGTAAAGCTCGGCTTCGATATTGAGGGACGTAAAAAGTGGATGTTTGGTGCCGTCCATGCCAAACGTCTGGTGCAGCGTTTCGATTAGCAGCTGCGAGATTGCAATGCCCTGTTCGGCCAGACCGTGTTCGAATAGCAAATTCATAAACCGCTTGTCTGAAGCAAGGCCTTGTTGGCTGATTTCACGCGATGGCGCGGCAAACAGGAGGTTGCCACCCAACGGCATTGCCGGATTGAATTCGTCGGGATCAAATCGGTAAACGGCATCGTCCAGTTTGGTTTCTCTTAGACGTTTCTCGACTTGCGGCCGCAAGTCTACAATGGCCTGTGCCAGTTCGGGATGTTTGGCAGCCTCCATTCGACTATCGAGCATTCGACGAAACATGAACTCATCGCTGCCAATGGCCTGCACTAGCTCAAACCACCATTTGCGAACTTCTTCTGTTGATCCAAGTTCAGCGAGGGACGGATCAAGCCAATCAGATCCAATCGGATCAATACTGTTGCCGGACCGACGCGCTTCATCTTCGAATTTGTCGGGCTTTCCTAGCATGCCATTCTTTGCTTTTGGCGCAGTCATCAGCGGCATCATCAGATTGCTGCCAAGCGTTCCATCGAAAAGGTAAGGGCGCGAATGCGCATAGCCGATTCGCGCGGCCACAATCGACTGGTGTAAAGTAGACAGATTATGCCCCGCAATTGTTACGGTGCCCTGTTTCGGCATAACCTCGCGGGCGAGAAGTTCCGCCAGTGCCGTCCGTTCGACCTGGCTTTTAACCTTGATGGCAACACGCGCCCCTTGCGGGATAGTCAAATCGATACGCTCAAGAATGGGAGTATTTTCGTCATTTCGGACTGTGACCCCGTCAATCACGATATCCCCGCGCAAATGCGGTATGTCTTTGGGTTCACCGTCAAACAGCTTTTCGTCAATCATATTGCGCGGTGCAAAACGCTCAGTCACGATTTCCCATCGCAGCGCCATATCTTGGGTCTGATTGTAATAGGTCAGCAGTTCTTTCCATGGGCTGGAAAGATCTTTGTAAGCTGCAAGCGCAGCCACCAGAGCGCCAACCGTAATATCCCCACGAATGGCAAGATATCCGCCGACAGAATAGAAAAAAAACGGCGTCAGCTGAGTAATGAAGTTGTTAAGAAACTTCATGAAAAATTTTTGCTGGTAAATCTTGAACCGAAGTTCAAAAATTCGGCCCAGACGATAGGTGAACTGAGCCAAGCGATACCTAAGCCCGCCATTCGTGCGCAGATCAGTTATGCCTGCCGCGCTCTCTCCAATTTCCGAAGAAAACGCGCGAACTTCTTTTATTCGCTCCTTGTTCAGCAGGTTGATCCGTCGTTGTAGTAACGGGATCAGCCACGCTTGTAGCGGGATAAGTGCAATAGCCGCCAAGCCAAACCACACCGACTGCATAAATAAAAAGACCACAATAATGAGCATTTGCCCGGCCTGAAAAACCGGCTGCGCGACCATATCACCCATCAACCCGCCCATGGGCTCAGCCTCGGACGTGACCATGCTGACCAGTTCACCCTGACTGGTTGAGCGGAAGTAATTGCGCGGAAACCGCAGCATGCGCGATATCAGCTGATACCGAAACCGACGCAATAGGCGTTCAGCAGCGATGCCCTTCATCGTGTTCAGACGCATTTTAAGGAGGCCATGCACAAGCACCGAACCCAGATAGCCAAAGCACAGCGCCATGAGGAATTGGACCTGACCAAGCTCGATGTCAAAGACGGTGATAGTGTCGCCCCTTGCACCGATTGCGTCGTTGATGATCCGCTTGGGCAACTCTAACGTCACAAAAAGAAACGGAAATGTTACAACGGTCAACCCCAGCAAAAACAGCTGGTCACGTTTGGAATACTTCCAGATGAAGGCGAAAAGACTGGCGTCCATGATTATTCCTGATCGATAGGGCCATACGTCAGGGCTGAAATTTCAACCCGGCTCGTAAAGTTTGGTCAACGTAGTGATCGCTCCGCAGCATTACAACCGCAAGCAGGCAGCTGGGTGCTTGCAGGTCTGTGGGTCAATGGGTATTCCAATTCCCAACGCTTTCAGGGAGGCAACAATGCTAAAAGGCAAGTTCGACAAATCAAAATTGCCCAGCCGTCATGTAACCGAAGGGCCAGCACGTGCGCCGCATCGGTCCTATTATTACGCGATGGGCATGACCGAAGAAGAGATTCACCAGCCTTTGGTCGGTGTCGCCACCTGCTGGAACGAAGCCGCACCTTGTAACATCGCACTGAACCGTCAGGCGCAATCGGTCAAGGTCGGGGTCAAGGCGGCCTCTGGTACTCCGCGCGAATTTACGACCATTACCGTCACCGATGGCATCGCCATGGGCCATGAGGGCATGAGATCATCATTGGCTAGCCGTGAAGCCATCGCCGACACTGTCGAACTGACGATGCGTGGTCATTGCTATGATGCGATCGTTGGACTTGCCGGGTGTGACAAATCCCTGCCGGGCATGATGATGGCTATGATCCGGCTGAATGTGCCTTCTGTCTTTCTCTATGGTGGGTCGATCTTGCCGGGCCGCGCGCCCAAGGACGCTCAGGTGCCAGCCGAATACGCCAATCGCGACCTGACAGTTCAGGACATGTTTGAAGCCGTTGGCCACCAGCAAAACGGCACCATGACAGAAGCCGAGCTTGAAGTTCTTGAGCGTGTCGCCTGTCCATCGGCTGGGGCATGTGGCGGCCAATTCACGGCCAACACCATGGCCTGCGTATCCGAGGCCATTGGCCTTGCCTTGCCAAACTCGTCGGGGGCACCCGCCCCATACGAATCGCGTGATGAATACGCCAAGGCCTCTGGTGCTGCTGTGATGAACCTAATCGAAAAGAATATCCGTGCCCGTGATATCGTTACACGACAATCGCTTGAAAACGCGGCACGTATTGTCGCCTGTACTGGTGGGTCCACCAATGCAGGCTTGCACCTGCCAGCCATGGCGCACGAGGCGGGCATCGATTTCTTCCTCGAAGACGTCTGTGACATCTTCCGAGATACGCCTTACTTTGTGGATCTCAAACCTGGCGGTCAATACGTGGCTAAAGATCTTTATGAGGTCGGCGGCGTGCCTGTCGTGATGAAAGAGCTGCGCAAGGCCGGATTGATCCACGAAGACTGCATGACCGCCACCGGATACTCTATCGGCGAAGAGCTGGACAAGATCGATCTGCAGGCCGACGGCAAGGTAATCTATCCGGTCGAAACGCCCCTCACCAAAACCGGCGGTGTTGTTGGCCTCAAGGGGAACGTGGCCCCCGAAGGCGCAATCGTCAAAGTTGCGGGCATGGAAGCCCAGCACCAGATTTTCACGGGTCCCGCGCGCATCTTCGAATGCGAACAAGATGCGTTCGAATCTGTGCAAAATCGGACCTACGAAGAAGGTGATGTTTTCGTCATCCGCAATGAGGGGCCTTCTGGTGGGCCCGGCATGCGCGAGATGCTGGCAACGACGGCGGCGCTGTCCGGTCAGGGCATGGGTAAAAAGGTTGCGCTGATCACAGATGGTCGGTTCTCAGGCGCAACACGTGGTTTTTGCGTCGGCCATGTGGGGCCGGAAGCCGCGCACGGTGGCCCGATTGCTCTTCTGAAAGATGGCGATGTAATCACGATCAACGCTATTGAGGGTTCGATAAATGTGGCATTGACGGACGATGAGCTGGCAGATCGCAAGGCAAATTGGACTGGCCCACGCGATACGATTTACGGTGCAGGCGCGCTTTGGAAATATGCCCAGTTGGTGGGTGCGACTTATCAAGGTGCCGTCACGCATCCTGGTGCCAAGGCTGAACGTCATGAATACATGGACCTTTAAAGGTCTAGTAACAACCCTTGCAACATGCCTCGCCTTAGCGGGGTGTGATGCAGTGGACGGATTGGCCCTTAGCGGAGCGTTCGACCGAGAGCCGTTGAAAACGGCGGAATTGGCGGACGGCGCGATTACACTTGTCCCGCCAGAAGGATTCTGCATTGATCCCCGCAGCTTGAAAGCACGTTTTGCGCTGATGGCTAGGTGCGACACTCTTGGTGGAGACAAAGGACAGGACGCTCCATTAGCTGTAATCACGGCAACGGCAGTTCCGCTCACCGCGAATGCTGTTGTAACGATAGATGATTTGGTAACAGAGCACGAGGCCGTTCTTTCTCGCGAGACATTAGATAACCTGACAATGGTTCAACTGCAGGGCAATCCACCGATAGAAAACGCCCACCTTGTCTATTGGCGCGGCGCCAGCAATATAAGCGGCTATGGTATAGGGCTTACTATATATGCTTCAGACAGTCGTCCCGCACTGAATCAGCGTGCACCAGCGCTTTTGACTCAAGTCGTGGAGCGCATCCATTCGCAAAAAATGCCTTGAAAACCACTGTTCGGAGATAATTCCGCAACGTCAGTTATTAAATTGTTCAAAAAATGCACATGCTTTGTTTGATAATTCTGTAACGATTACGTCGTACGCTAACAAATGGATTCGGCACAAGGAAAACCCAACTAAATGAGCAGCAGACGCATAGGCCTGTTTGATAGACTAGCACAGCGAAGTTCAACGCATCGTTGGGCACGTGCGGCCGTTGATGCCGATACCGCTGATCTGGGCGATCTGCATTCCATGCGAGCAAAGCTCGCTTGCTGCGCAGTCATCTTGATAAGCTCATAGGTAAGGCAGATGAACGACTGGCTATGCCAGCCATTGGCTCGGCGAACGTTGTCCGGCCACATAATTCAGATTGGGCATGGCGCCCTGAGCTTTGGCGCGGGTCCCTGCGCCAATCTGGCATTTCATCTGTTAAAACAAAATCCAAGCTAGGTCGCGAAGTCGCTCTGTTTCACGACTGTAAACTCAGAGAGCTTTCGCTGAGGCAGCTGCGCAACCTCAGAGAAAGAGACATCGCTCCGTATGGCCTGCGCATGGATGTTTTCCGGTTTGATGGTTCTTTTTTATCACTTGTAGTGGACCTGCCCCACGATGCCATAAAAGGGCTTCGCAAGAATCACCTGATCGGCATGAACACGATTGTCGAAACGGAAAAAGAGCTAGAGATTTTTGCGCGCCTCAATATCAAGCATGGGCCAAACACCGAACAAATCATATGCGAATTACCCCTCACCCAAGATGATACAACGGTCGAGTTCGATCTGGCCTACTCCAATCTGAACGAAAAGCGTGTAGATAGCGCTTGGGTAGACCTTATATTTGAAGGGCCTGAGATGAATCAGGTGACCTTGCGCGATATGACGTTCTCACGCCGCCCCCGCGCTGCGTTTTAGAAGGTACACCACGATGAGAGCCTTGACACTGACCCCAACGCGATTTTGCCAAGGTGTTTGGCACGGTATCTTGGAACACGCTGGGACTGATGAGCCGCAGGTCGCTGTAACCCACCTGAGTTCTAAGATACCTGACGTACAGGTAACCAAAGTTGACAATCAGTGGTCCATCAAGGTGCCAATCCCAATCGAGACTATTGGCGATGGCGTTCAAGTCTTCATCATTACTGATGAAAAAAATGACAAAAAGATCGGCGATTTTACCATCATCGCTGGTGATGCACCAGGCAGTGACATCCGCACCGAAGTCGAACTTTTGCGGGCAGAACTGGATGTGCTGAAACGTGCGTTCCGCCGTCATTGTGTCGAAACTATGTGACCGGTCAGGCTGAAAGGGCGCCATGTGACCTCAGGAAACTCTGAAGTTCCCCCTTTTCTGCCTGTTCTGGAAGGTTTTCGGTAGATAACAAATGAGCCTGCCGATGCCCAAGCAGCCAGCCATTCCCAGCCTTCGTTACGCGATTAAAAGTAAGGTAACGCGGCGCGAGATGTTCTTGATGGAGATAAACGCAATTGTGCCTTGGGTTCGGTTGATTGGGTTCATCAAGCGGCACGACCCGAAGGCGGGGCTTTAGGGCGGTCTTCGCCCGATGTCGTTAAATGGTGCTGCGGCTCTATTTCCTGCAAGATGGTGGCATCACGATGTCAGAGCTGAGTACCGCCCTTTTTGACGCAACGAGCGTTCAGGCATACCCCAACGCCATCGGTACATTCCTTCACAAGTTGTGCAAAACGTATAAAAAAGTCACTGATCGCCACCGACCGCCGCTTTGCCAAGGTAAGGCGGCAATGCGAGGATTGGTTCACGCACCGCATTCTAGCCGTATCCAAGCACCCGGAACGCGCTGTCTTTATTGATTAAAAATCAGTGAAGACAAACCTGACAAGGCAGAGAGAGAGTGGGCCCGTAGCGGAAACCGCCTAATCATGGACGCACACTTTGGCTCATGGAGCACCCAGACCCTCATAGCTAGACTGACGACAGGCGCGATGATCGCCGCTTCCCACAGCCTGCGCTGCCACTGCACACTGGTGGCGGCAGACAATTTCAGCCGTGCTGCTGCACGACCACTCAATCCCTTTACAGTACATTCTTGAAAACGCGCACAAAGCGCTGACGTCAATGCTGCTGACGTAAAACATCCTCTCAAAGAAGGTGAGCCACACATCAAGCACATTGGGTCTCCATCGTTTCACGTTTCAGCCGGTATGCTCTAAGTAGCCGTTGAAAACGATGTAGCGAAAAACGTATCTTTGCAAGAATTTCGCTGAAGTTGGTAGATCACCACGTTGATGCGTTTTTACGGCCAAACATGCGCACCTACATGTTTGACATCTAATGACCAGGAATAAATTTCCTAAAGGAGTATCTCGAGAGGTTGACAAGTATAAACGAGGGCTGGTGCGGAGGAAGCCAAATTTATCAACTTCGCGGCGATCTATTGTGTGAAGTAGACACGTCTCGTTGCCAAATTGATCAAGGACCACGACGTGCTTTTGGCCTGTTATGATTTCCCAGCTGAGCTTCGGAAGCATATCCGGACCATCAATCCTATTGAAAGGACCTCCTCGGCCGTCCTCCGCTGCACTGGCAAAACAATATGTACCCCAGCCGTAAAATTGGCCTCTCAATGGCCTTCTAACTGGTGCTGTCAGCGCAAAAGAAATGGTAAAAGCTAAATGATACAAATCATATTCGATAAATAATTCAGTGCATTACCTTCGTGAACGGGATCAAGAAAACTCAAAGAGCTGTCTGAGCAATCCATTACCAACTTTCGGGCGTAGCTTTTTTTTCGATTGAGATTGGGTGCTCTCCCAAACATAGGCTTTTATCTGATCATCCTTGAAATCTGGCATTGCTCAACTTAAAGTTCTTCAAGGATCGCAAGCTATTGTGATCCGAATTAGGATTCTAACTAAAGGCTTTTTTTTAAATGCCTCGTGAAGCGTTGGGTGCAGGATTACACGTCAAACTCTGTGGCCAATTTTCGGTTTCACTGAATGGACATGATGTTGTGATCCCAAGCCGCAAGGCAAAAGCGCTCTTCGCGATACTCGTGCTGGAACGCCCAAAACCACAATCGCGAGACAGCTTATGTGGTTTGCTTTGGCCGAACGTCGACCTTTCAAACGCGCGCAGTTCGTTGCGTCAGTCTCTAAACATTTTGCGCGGCGCCTTTCCCAAAGATCTGTCAAATCCAATTATTACGCCGAATAATCAAATATCGTTAGCGCAAATATCGCTGAATTGCGATCTGGATATTTTGCTTAAAACACAGGATTTGGATGCGGCGATCCTGCTCAGCGACTGTGTTCCAAACCTGTTTGACGATATTGGATATATCAGCGAAGATTTTGAGGAATGGGCACAGCACAAACGCACCCGCTACATGGCCGTTTTGCGAACCATGCTTCGACAAGTCTATGAATCACCAGACGAAAGTTCTGAAAAACGCATCTCGTTCGCTGAAACCGCTTTGCGTAATGACGAGCTAGATGAAAATGCTGTCAGAGCTTTGATGCGGTGTTACGCACAAACCAATAATTCTGCGGCAGCATTGCGCGTATATAATGCATACTTCAAGATGCTGGAACGCGAGCTCGACGCCGAGCCGTCTGGCGCCACACAGGATCTGGCGGTAGAGATAAAGCTAGCACAAAAGCCGCCGAGTTCAGGTTCGCCTGTTGCAGCAGCACCGCTTAGCAAAGATGTTACAATTGCCGTTATGCCATTTGAGTTGATTGGCAAAACCGAAGCGACTGACCATCTGCCCATTGCGCTTTTGGATCAAATTACCTGCTATCTGGCAGCCTTACGTGCACCCGCTGTTATCTCAAGCAATACCACGCGACGTTATCTTGGCCGTATGCCACGACCTGCTGACGTCACGGCTGAACTCAATTCCAAGTTCGTATTAACCGGCGTTTTACGTATTTCTGGTGCCAAAGCGAGTATATCCGCCCAATTGGTGGAAGGCAGATCAGAGCAGGTCTTATGGGCCCTCACGAAAATTTGCCCCATCGAGGATTTAACCGGTCTTAGTCTACCATTAGCTCAAGAGATTACACACGCAATTGTGCCAACAATTGAAGCCGAAGAGTTGCGACAAACGCAGAAAATTACGGCTCATGATCTACCACCTTACCATCTAGTGCTGCGCGCGCGGGACTATATTTTTGGGTTAGATCAGAAAGGATTTATCGAAGCTGGCCGCTTGCTCCGTAAAGCTGTTGAACTTGGTCCGTACTTTGCACCTGCACATGCAATGTTTGCACATTGGTACACTATTGCCCTTTGGGAAGGTAGGTCGGAAGATGTTGAAACTGACAGGGCCTCATTGGAACGTCATTTGGGGCAAGCTCGGCGCTTGGCACCGCGGGATGGGCGGATTATCGCCCTGACGGCGCACAATCGTATGATGCTGGAGCGCGACTATGATTCGGCGTTGTCAGGTCTAGACAAAGCGCTGCAACTTTTGCCCAGTGACGCAGAAGCGTTGGCGTGGTCGGTACCAACCCTGACCTGTACGCGCAATCCGGATGCGGCTGTGACGAACGGAAAAAAGGCTATTGAGCTTTCTCCATACGATCCATTTTTGGCTCGCAACGAACATTTCTTAAGCTTCGCGCTCTTCACAAAGGGTGATTTCGATCACTCGGCCGACTACGGGATCTCCTGTTATCAGCGACATCCAAACTTCTACAGCGGCAATTTGCGTGTCACAATTGCTGCCTTGTGCGCGGCCGGACGCAAACAAGAAACCATCTCTCTGGTTGAGCGCCATAATGAATTGTTGCCTGATTTTACAGTTTCAAAATTCAAGCAGCGACAGCGCCTTAGATATGCTGCTGACAGAGAGGCGTTTGCTTCCTTGCTTTTAGAAGCGGGGCTGTCGAACTAAATAATGACACTTCG
>Ga0206129_10004974_pt1 | contig 14321 bp, 9 predicted proteins | sample Helgoland_Spring_8_FD_148616 | JGI IMG/M metagenome (GOLD analysis project Ga0206129, IMG submission 148616) | Pelagic subsurface seawater microbial communities from Kabeltonne, Helgoland, North Sea - Helgoland_Spring_Bloom_20160502_2 | ecosystem: Environmental > Aquatic > Marine > Epipelagic ...
CGCCAATGATCAAACCCTTAATGAAGCCTTAGAACGGGTCACTGAGTTCCCTGAGCTTGAACAGTTGCTCGCCTCAGCACTGTGCGACAACCCGCCCATGACCACTCGCGAAGGTGGCGTTATTGCTAACGGCCACGACGCCGAGCTTGATGAATTGCGTGCCCTGGGTAATGATGCCAGCGAGTTCTTGCTCGCTTTAGAAAAAGCTGAACGTGAAAAAACGGGGCTCAATAGCCTTAAAGTGGGGTACAACCGTGTACATGGCTATTACATTGAAATAAGCCGCAGCCAATCCGATCGCGCGCCTATTGAATACCAGCGCCGCCAAACGCTAAAAAACGCCGAGCGCTTTATCACCCCAGAACTTAAAACATTTGAAGACAGAGCGCTAAGCGCCAAGAGTAAAGCGTTAGCCCGTGAGAAAATATTGTACGAAGCCTTGCTCGACACGCTGAATGAGCATTTGGCTGAACTGCGTGAAAGCGCTGAAGCAATTGCCACCATCGACGTATTAGCCACGCTCGCTGAACGTGCCGATAGTTTGCAATGGCGCGCACCTAAGCTTGAGGCGCGCCCCGGTATTGTCATTAGCCAGGGCCGTCACCCAGTTGTTGAACAAGTCTCGAGCGAACCCTTTATTCCTAACGATTTACATCTAGATAACGAGCGCAGAATGTTGGTTATTACAGGACCCAACATGGGGGGTAAGTCGACCTACATGCGCCAAATTGCGCTACTTACCGTGCTGGCACACATGGGCAGCTTTGTACCCGCTGAAGCAGCCACATTGGGGATCGTCGACCAAATATTTACCCGCATAGGCTCCTCCGATGATTTAGCGAGCGGGCGCTCAACATTTATGGTGGAGATGACTGAAACTGCCAATATATTGCACCATGCCACACCCAGCTCACTAGTCCTCATGGACGAAATTGGGCGCGGCACCAGTACATTCGATGGCCTATCGCTCGCTTGGTCTTGCGCCGAGTATTTAGCCGATCAAATTGGTGCTTTCACACTGTTCGCCACCCATTATTTTGAACTCACATGCCTGCCTGAAACCCACTCTCGCATTGCTAACGTTCATCTCGATGCCACCGAGTTTGGCGATGATATTGTGTTTATGCATACGGTCAAAGACGGCCCAGCAAGCCAGAGCTACGGCATTCAAGTGGCCAAACTGGCCGGCTTACCCAAACCTGCTTTAGACTTTGCACGGTCCAAGCTTCAGCAGCTTGAGCAAGGAGTAGACGCGTCTGCACCGCGCGCTGACACTCTAACCCAAACGAAAGAGCAGTCGAAAAAGACCAATGCAACACCACCGCAAAAAGATCTGTTCAGCCATAACAGCTCAGCCATAGAGCAGTTTGTAGAGGCGCTAGGAATAGACGATATGAGCCCCCGGGATGCGCTCAATGCGCTGTATGAAATGAAGAAGCTTTTATAAGGGGCCTAGTAATCAGCGATAAGAACACCCTGCATTCAAGAAAAATTTGTGACCTTTTATAAATAATGCGTGCGGTCATAACTTAAAAAACCTCTATTACGGCACTTTTCGAGCTTTTATCCGCGTGATAGAATCCCGCGCCTCGCAGCCTCGCAGCCTCGCAGCCTCGCAGCCTAGCAAGCCTAGCAAGCCTAGCAAGCCGATCTAGCGGGCTATAGGCGATTGGGGAAACTGAACGAAGCGAAGGCTCATGCCAAGTGTTTCTTCAGGTACCGGTCGATAGCGTCTGGTGCGAGAATTATTCATCTTAAAGGCTACCGCATAGCCCTTGTCCGGAGTATCTAAGTACCATGACATTTGTTGTTGGCGAAAACTGTATTAAATGCAAACACACTGACTGTGTAGAGGTTTGTCCGGTCGACTGCTTTTATGAAGGTCCCAATTTTTTGGTCATTCATCCCGATGAGTGTATCGACTGTGCTCTGTGTGAGCCTGAATGCCCCGCCGATGCTATTTTTTCAGAGGATGAGCTTCCTGAAGATCAACAGGTCTTTTTAGAGTTGAATGCTGAGCTTGCCGAAACTTGGCCGAATATAACCGAGTTGAAGCCGGCCCCTGCCGATGCTGAAGAATGGAACGGCGTGCCCGACAAGCTCAAATTACTTGAACGCTAACTGATAAGCTAAGAATTACCTAAGTACGAGTGCCTAAGTAAGTCGCTAAGAGTATATTCATAAAGGTAAGGCGATATAAGCACGGCCTTAAAAGTAAGACAATAAAATCAAGACAAAAAAAAGACCCCAACTAGGGTCTTTTTTTTGTCTTGATTAAACGCTTAGTGCGTGAAGACTTCCTGATTCGATAAGCCCTCAGCGCGCATAATATCCTTTAACCGGCGTAGTGCTTCAACCTGGATCTGTCTCACTCTTTCGCGCGTCAAACCAATCTCGGCGCCTACATTCTCCAAAGTTGCCGTCTCGTGCCCACGTAAACCGAAGCGACGAACAATAACATCGCGCTGTTTTTCAGAAAGATCGTCAAGCCAGCGATTAACGCTATTGCGCAAGTTGCTGTCCTGTAAAATCTCGGAAGGATCCGAAACCCGCAAATCTGCAATAGTCTCAACAATCGTGCGATCGGACTCATGACCAATGGGCGCGTCAATGGATGTGACGCGTTCGTTGAGCTTTAACATGCGCTTAACATCAGCCACCGGCCTTTCAAGTAAATTGGCGATGTCTTCGGCTGTAGGTTCATGATCGAGCTTTTGACTTAATTCACGCGAGGCACGCAAATAAACATTGAGCTCTTTTACAACGTGGATCGGTAACCGTATGGTGCGAGTTTGATTCATGATGGCTCGCTCTATCGTCTGACGAATCCACCAAGTTGCATAAGTTGAAAAACGAAAGCCGCGATCAGGGTCAAATTTTTCAACTGCCCGGATGAGACCAAGGTTACCCTCTTCAATTAAGTCAAGCAGAGTCAAACCTCTGTTTAAGTAGCGTCTAGAAATTTTCACCACCAAACGCAGATTCGATTCAATCATGCGCTTGCGTCCGGCCTCATCGCCTTTTAATGCTAAACGAGCATAGTGCTTCTCTTCATCGGCCGATAATAGCGGTGAAAAACCAATTTCGTTAAGGTACATTTGCGTCGCATCAAGCGACTTGGGGATTTTTTCAACCTTTTTGCGACGATCGTCCATCTTGCCGGCAATATCTTTGAATTCGCCATCTGATGAATCCTCTACCGCTTCAACAACCACATCTTTAACCGTGGCCTCGTCGCTATTTTTGGCGTCCAGCTTAGCCTTTGCTTGCTTTTTTTCGGCCGCTTTCATCAGTCAAACCCCTCGTTTTAATTGTCGCTCTAATGGCTATCTGAACTAAGCCAGATTACCCTCAGGCACTTATAGAAATGAGCATTTTTTCTACAACGTTACATCTTGTTCTACACCGTTATAAACTGCTTTACGAACTTAGTATTGAGCTACTACCGGTCGTTTTTTAGGTAACAACGTTAGCGGGTTCACTGGCACACCTTTTTTACGAATTTCAAAATGAAGGTGCTCATGCGACGTTCCACTTCGACCTAGCTCAGCAATTTTTTGCCCAACCTTGACGCTGTCACCCTCACCCACTATCAATCGACTGTTGTGAGCATAAGCACTCAAATAGGCATTGCTGTGTTTAACAATCAACAAGTTACCATAGGCTGGCAAACCTGCGCCAGCATAAACAACCACACCGTTTTGAGCTGCATAAACCGCCTGACCTGTGTTACCGCTAAGATCCAACCCTTTGTGCCCCGCATTTCCCGCCAGCGAGAAAACCTTGATAACTTTGCCGCTAGTAGGCCAACGCCAATTGGCGGCGGCTGCAGGCTCTGGCATTCTTTTTTTGGCCGGCACCTGCGCCATTATTTCTGCGCGCTTTTCTGCCAACGTTGAAGAAGAGCTGCCCTTCTTCGCTACAGCCTTCTTTCGAAAGCGCTGGCGCTCTTGCAATGCCCGCTGGATGTCGAGCCTCAATATCTGCCCGCGCGCTAAATAGAAATCATCGTTCAAACCATTGGCAGCAGCTAATTTTTCTGCATCTAAATTGTAGCGCCAAGCAATGGCATACAGTGTTTCTCCTTCGCTGACCCAGTGTGTGTTGATTTTTTCACTGGGCGGTTGCTGTCGCTCAACGACCGGGATGCTTGATGAACCCGCGCAACCCGTCAAGCCAATCATACATACGGTGCTGCTCAGCAACATGATTGCCGCATGCAACACCGCTTTACTATAGCGGCCAAACCACGATCGATTTCGATCGCTCACTTCGAATACCTAACCCTAAACATTGCCCTGTATACTCATGCTCATGTATATGATTATTGAGAAAGAGCCCCGGCTAATTAAGTTGATTGTTAGGACTTGAGCCTAATATAATGATTTTAAACAAGGTTTGTATACTTTCGTAGAAAAAATGTGCACTATTTCGCGTTATCATACTTAGGCCTAAGCTTACTAAAACAAAGGCAGCAGGCCTCAACCTTACTATCAACGCGTCATGATTGATTATTTAATCACCACTGCCACACCTGAGCAAGCAAGCATTAACGTCAGAGGCTTTGAGAAATGCGTTGATATAATTAAGAATCCGGCGTGCCACTGGTCGTTGGGCAAGCATCAAAAATCACTGTAAATCTCTAGCATCTCAAACGAAATCAAAGGCCTATGACTCAAGACAGCGATAACGCTTCAAATCCAACGCCCAGCATAGCCGCCGCCCCATCAATCAGGCCTCATGCCATTCGGCGACTCTATGATTGGGTATTACTGTGGGCCGAGCACCCACAGGCCACTTGGGCATTGTTTATCATTGCCTTTGCCGAAGCGTCATTCTTCCCCATACCACCTGACATTTTATTACTCGCCATGGCCATGGGCGCGCCCGCTCGCGCTATGCAATTTGCACTCGTGGCAACAGCAGGATCAGTGCTGGGCGGTATTGCCGGCTACGGAATGGGCTGGGGGCTATGGGGCAGTATGGATAGCTTCTTTTATAACTATATTCCAGGCTTTAGCGCCGCAACATTCGATCTCATGGCTCAGCAATTTGCGGATAATACGTTTTTAACTATTTTCACTGCCGGCTTTACACCTATTCCGTTTAAAATCTTTACCGTTGCAGCAGGCGCAGCTGCCGTGCCTTTTTTGCTATTTGTGGTGGGTGCGGTCATTAGTCGAGCACTGCGCTTTAGTATTTTGGCCGGCCTCGTCATGTGGCTTGGGCCGGCAGTAAAGCTTTGGATAGACCGCTATTTCAATATTCTGACTATTGCTGCCACAATTATCTTGATATTAATCGTCGTGGTTTTGCGCCACTAAGCCACGCCATAAGCTAAGAGATATGACACGATGGATGAAGCTTGCTCGAGCTATTTACAAGGCATCAAAAAAAAATATGCCGGGGCTCTCGATGCATTGCCAAACGATGACAAAACAGCCTTACAGTTCATCATCGAAAAAACTCACTCGCTGAATATTACTACCGCGCCTGCTAGCGATCTAAGAAACCTCAAAGCACAGTTTGCCTATCGCTGGGCCACAGCGCGGCTAAAAAAAAGCATTGCCGCTGAAATACTTGGACAACTGCAAACTGAATTCGCCCAAGCAACGATTAATACGGCGCTCAAAGCGGCATGGGCCGACAAGCAATTTGATCGAGTTGTACCTCCTAATAAACGCGAGCCCGATGGCTCGGTGCCCGGTCTCTTTATTTTAGGCCTAGGTAAACTGGGCGGCTTTGATCTGAACTTTTCTAGCGACGTCGACTTAGTCGCTTTTTACGATCCAGCCACTCTACCTGTGGCAAGTATGCATGGCCGCACGGACATCACTACGCGTGTTATTAAAAAGCTCAACCAACTTCTTGCAAAAATAATCGACAATGAATTTGTATGGCGTGTCGACTGGCGCCTGCGACCCAATGCCTCTGCAATGCACTTAGCGATGTCAACCACGGCAGCCGAGGAATTTTATTTCTTCCATTCCTACCCGTGGCATAGGCTGGCGATGATCAAGTCACGCGTGGTTGCGGGTGATTTTTCAGCAGGCAATGAATTCCTAGCTGGCTTGGAACCGTATTTGTGGCGGCAAAATCTCGACTATCAGATGGTCGATGAGATATTCCTGCTCAAACAAAAAATCAATCAAGAACACCCCCAGCTTAAGCATGCCCGCAGCCAGGGAACTCTCCACAACCAAGATCTAGGTGACGGCTTTAACTTGAAGCTCGGTCGCGGTGGCATTCGTGAAATAGAATTTATTGCCAATGCCATGCAACTTTTATGGGGCGGAAAAAAACCTCAGTTACGCTCGCCGCGCACATTAACCACGTTGCAACAACTGCAGCAGTGTGGACTGCTTAAGAATGATGACGCACAACGACTGTCTAAAGCCTACGATTTTTATCGATTGCTCGAAGATAGCCTGCAAATTCTCGACAATAGCCAAACCCATCAACTGCCGCGTGAGACTGAGCAGCTACAGCAGTTACTGGGTTTGCTGGAGCAATACGATACAAAACGGCTTTGGGCAGAGTTAAGTCAGCATCGCAAGCACGTCATCACTATATTTGACGGGCTACTAGACATAGGCAGTAGCGAGGACAAAAACTCGGCTGTTGATCACGCCGAGTCACTGACTTGGGTCTCTGATTTACCACCTACTGAAAAAGATATTTTTGAAAGCTGGAACAATGGCTTTGCCATGTATGGAATTAGTCATGCACAAAGTGACCCGCTCAAGCCACTGTTTATTCAGCTAGCTGAACTGCTCGACGCTTCTAGCATCGATCGTGCCGGCGCCATTATTAAACTCCATGATTTTTTCAGGACAATCCCTAAAGGCGGACAGTATTTACGCTTGCTCGCGCAGCATCCAGCGCTACTGAATGATATTGTGCAGCCGCTGTTGTACTCACCACATATGTCGAGCCTATTAGAGCAATCACCTCATATTGTTGACTTGCTGTTAGAACCTCACTCAACGCCATTACAACAAATAGCATTCGATAGTGAATTTGTACTGCAAACCACTAATTTTGAAACGCGCCTAGAGCGACTGCGTCGCTTTGTGAACGAGCAACTTTACCTGCACTGTTTGCAGCTTGTACACGGCCAACTATCCTCCATAGAACTCCAGCAACGCTTAACTGCATTGGCAGAGCACACTATTGAATTAGGCTTAGCCATCACCAATCAAGAAATGAATGTGAGTGATGTGCCCATTGCCATTATAGGTATGGGTAAACTGGGAATGCGGGCAATGGCGCCCAAGTCAGATTTAGATTTGATTTTTATCGCTCGTGATGGGGTCGAGTTAGAGCACGCTAATCAATACTCGAGTCGCTTTCAGCACCTTATGGAATTACGCACCCGAGAAGGTCGGGGCTATGAAATGGATATGCGCTTGCGCCCCTCAGGGCGCTCCGGACCGGTGACGGTCTCGCTGCGCAGTTTTGCCGACTATCAAAATAACAATGCTAAAACTTGGGAGCACATTGCTCTTAGTGCAGGAAGACCCGTCGCAGGACCTCTTGAGCTACAAAATAATATTAGTGCGATACGTGCCAGTGTGCTGGGTAAACCACGCGAGCAGCAACAGCTTAAATTTGATGCGGCAAAAATGTTGCGGCGCCTGCAAACTCAACGCATAGGCAACAAAAACAAGCCCGGCCTTAATATCAAATTGCGCTCTGGCGGACTTATGGAGCTTGATTATCTGTCGGCCTGTGCCTGCTTGTTAGCAGAGCCCGGCGAGGCATTGATTGCCCGCCCTTACGATGAGATGATTAAAAAGGTGTGCGATGCCGGCCAACTCGGTCATCAAATATTTTCAGTCGCCCCTCACCATGAACAAAGCCTCACTGATTTTTCTGCAAAAATCAGTGAGGCAACCAACTTTTGGCGCCGCTTACAAATTTGGAGTCGAGTGATGGGACTAGACGATATGGCATTATCACAACTAGCACCTCATATGCAGCCACATCTGCTTAAAGATATGGGCATGGAATCGTTAGAGCAGCTCGAGCATCGAATAAATGAAACCAGTGCATTCGTCAGCGCATCGATTGAAGCACTACAGCATAACTTTGAGCATGGAGCACCCACTGACTGGGAAGACTGGCAGGAGCTGCCAGTAAAGTGGCGTTAATGACTAAACTTCTGACAACTTTGCGCTAGAAAAAAGTGTTAGGTCGCCGCCCAAAGCTTACTAACTTTGCGCCAATAGGCGATCTAACTGATTAGCAAATAGCTGCCGGTCACGCCGCGAAAACGGTGCGGGGCCACCGAGTTGAGCGCCACCTCCACGCAACTCTTCCATCATGTCGCGCATTTGTAGCCGCTGGCGAATATTTTCCTTGGAATACAATTCACCCCGCGGATTAATAGCAACCCCGCCGTTATCCACAACTTCCGCCGCTAGCGGTATATCGGCAGTCACCACCACATCGCCGGGCTTAACCTGAGCGGCAATATAATTATCTGCCACATCGAAACCCGCTGAAACAACCACACTACTAATGAGCGCTGAGGGTGGCGTCGCCATAGGGGCATTAGCCACGAGCGTGAGTTTTAGTCTGGTGCGTTCAGCGGCACGAAACAAAATCTCTTTGATCACAACAGGACAGGCATCCGCATCAACCCACAAATGCATAGCTACGGTTCGCCCCGCAGGATCAAGAGCTTGGATTGGCTGTGATGATCTTTAATGAACGTGTCCGTGGGCAATCTCTTCCTCGCTTGCGTCGCGAACATCGGTAATGGTTACATCAAAATGCAGCGCTTGGCCGGCTAGAGGATGATTGCCATCAACAACAACGGTATCCTCACTCACCTCTGTCACTACCACACTCACGGCGCCATTATCGCTTTGGGCTTCAAATTGCGCACCCACCTCAATATTGTCAACGCCTTCAAAAGCGGCCTTAGGCACCGACTGCTTTAACCCTTCATTATATTCACCATAACCTTCGGCCGGCTCAACCACCACCTGCACCTGATCGCCTTTCTCTTTATCGGCTAGTGCTTTTTCCAAACCCTCAACGATATTACCCGCACCATGTAAATAGCGCAGCGGGTCGCCACCATCAGATGTGTCGAGCTGATCGCCGCTGGCATCTTTGAGTGTGTAATGGATGCCAACAACTTTGTCATTTACGATTTTCATGGTTTTTTCCTACCAAATAATTGAAATTAAGCGCCTAGGCTTGCTGATGTGGGCATTAAATCATGCGCGTTACTGGGATGCCAGTAGAGCGAACCGACACATTGACAGATTTATAGATCAGCAATAACAAGTGCTGCATCTGAGCGTCAAAACATTAGCCACCGGCTAACCACGGATAAAACTCAACTCACAAGAAAATTCTAAACCAATAGTCATCAACGAAGGTTAAGGACTGTAATACAATGCCTGACTAATCAGCCACTATGGAAGCGCACCAAATGAATGCTCAAATACCGCACTGGGACACTATCATCAGCAATGCACTGGTTTTCGATGGAACTGGAGCTGCCCCAGAGCAAATTGACATTGCCATCAAGCAGGGAAAGATTGTTGCTAAAGGTCAAAACTTACCGCTTGCATGCGCCAACGAAATCATTGATGGCAAAGATCAATGGCTTATGCCTGGGCTGCTCGACATTCATACCCACCTCGATCTTGAAGTTGAAATTGACCCAGGGCTATCCGAAGCCGTCCGCCATGGCACCACCACCGTACTCGTGGGCAACTGCAGCTTAGGTCTATGCTACGGTGCACAACAAAAAGATGGCGCCGACCCTATAGTGGATTGCTTTGCTCGCGTTGAAAATGTGCCTAAAAGCGTTCTGTCAAAATGTGTTGAGGCCGCGACTTGGAATAATAGCAAAGACTATCTTGACCATTTTGATCAGCTAGCATTGGGCCCAAACATCGCAGCGTTTATACCCCACTCGATGTTGCGCATTGAGGTGATGGGCTTACACGACAGTATTACTCGCGAACCGACCAACAAAGAGCTCGATGCCATGTCGGATTTGGTTAAGAGCGGCATTGACGAAGGCTACATGGGCTTGAGCACCGACGGCCTGCCCTTTCACTACCTCTCCAACAGCCCCAACACTGATGTGCGCATACCTACGCAGCACGGCTCTTTTGGCGAGTACAAAAAGTTGCTCCAAGTGGTACGCGATCGCGGCCGCGTTTGGCAGACCACCGCCATCATTGAAAATAAACTTAAAATGTTTAGGTACTTCGCGCTTACTAGCGGTTTACTACATGGCAAACCTTTAAAAACGTCGGCGCTCACTGCTGTTGAATTCCCACAATTCCGTCGTGCCGTGCATATTTTTCTTGGCTTTGCCAACCTAATGAACAATAAATTCTTTAAAGGTCGCATGCATTTTCAATCACTCGGTACTAAATTTCGCATATGGTCAGACGGCGTCGTATCGCCACTTTACGAAGAGCTACCGGCTACTTGTAAACTCATTGCTACCGACTATGACGACGTGGCCGCCAGGCAAGCCATGCTTAAGGACCCACAATTTATCAAAGATTTTAGGCATGATTGGTATCTTGGTCGCAAAGGTTTTTCTTTAGCCACATTAAAAGCAAAGATGGGTGCTCCGGATTTAAACGTAATACGTGAACCGCATTTGCTCACGTTTGATGGCGCCCCCATTGCCGATTGGAATGGCGAAACATTCTTACAAGTTATTGAGCGACTGCACGACTTTCAAAAAGGCAATCAAAGCGCTGCGCGCAGTGATGCCGAGCGCGAAGCTTTAGCCCTGTTTCCGAATCCTCTGCTCGACGATGCCGATTTCATGCTACATATGCTGAGCACTTACGATACAAAATTTCGCTTTTATGCCGATGTCGCCAATGACCGCGAAGAGGCCATCCTACCGCTACTATTGAACAAGAATACGCTACCAGGCTTCAATGATTCGGGCGCACACCTAACCAACCTTGCTTTTTTTGATGGCAATCTTATGTCACTTAAGCACGCTTTAAATGATTCGGTTGCTACTTTTAGTAAAATTGTAAAACGGCTCACTCGCGAGCCGGCCGAGTTTTTTGGATTAGACACCGGCACCATCGATATTGGTGCACAAGCAGATATCACCATGATCAACCCTAATGCACTTCGCCAACACGATGACATGGCAACAAGGATTTATGAACATCGAGATATTTTTAATCACAAACAACTCCTGTCACGCTCCGATGGCGTAGTCAGTAATGTTTTTATTAATGGCGAATGCGTGTGGCGTAACGATCAAGTGACCGACGCACTAGGCAAAAAAACTTTAGGCAGGGCTCTCCGCGCCCATGCAAGTTAAAACACACTATCAGTCAGCTGCCCTACTACTTGGGCTTCTATCTTCGCCGGCCAATGCTGATAGCATAAATACAAAAGCGGGGTTTATTGACTTCAACTTATACCCCTACTTAAACAGCGTAGATTCTGACAGCAGTGCAACCGTCAACATTGCTGCCTCTTTGGCGCATCGATTTTCTTACTTCAGCTTAACAAACTTTGCCAACCAAGCTGGCAAGAGCGAACTCGAAGAATTTGAAAGCTTTTATACAGAGCAAAATATTCGCTGGCAAATCAGTGACAAATCACCACTGGATCTCACACTGCAATTCAACCTGCGCTCGGGCCAAGACAATGATCGTCAACGACTCGGTTTTCGCTGGAGACTCAACGACACACAAGCTTTCAAAGCTACGTTTGATAAAATCTATCTTAGCTATTCGATTAATTTTCATGTTCTCCAACTAGACAACGATGATGGACATGCGTGGCAAATGGAGCATGTCTATCGCCTAAGCTTTCCACAACTAAACGAGCGACTCTATCTCTCTGGATTTATTGACCATACGATCAATCAGAAATCATCAGCCAATGTCCCTAGCGATCCAATAGTCATGGAAACACAACTGGGCTTTAGAATTGTAGAAAATTTATTTGCTGTAACCGAGTACCGATCGAATCAATACAGGAAAGAAGACGTCAACAACCTAGCTGTGGGCTTTGAATACAAAATCAAGTGGTAGCATAACGTCATCTGCCTTGCAGTTTTAAAAAGCGAGCCTCATTCCTACCGTTGCTGTTCTTGCTTTATTAGGACGCGCACCGTACGGCTGACGCCCCACGATATTCTCTTCGCTAGTTGCATTTTCTAAACGACAATATATCCCTAAATCATCATTAACCTGCCGACTCACAATCAAATCAAGTGTTGTACTGCTTTCGGTTTTTTCGTAAGCATCGCATGAGGGCTTAGTGCACACTTCGTCAACATAGCTCATTGACGCGTTCAGCGCCCAGCGATCCATTTCGAGTCCTAATGAAATTGCCAGCTGATTTTCAGGAATATACGGAATGACATCTCCCTTCGTTACGGTGCCAAAAAATGCAGTGTCGCTAAAGGATGAGTCGAATTCAGAGTGGGTGTGGCTATAAACCAATGATAGCGGCATAGAAATGTCGCGACCGATGTCATAAACATTGCTCATAGTAAACTCTACGCCGCGAACCATCGCTTTACCGCCATTGGATGTATCCCCAGGATCACAATTACTGCCTGATGATGCTGTACAAGTCCCTAATATATTTTCATAGTCGTTGTAAAAGCCCACAAGCTCAGCCGATAAAGTGCCATTTTTGTAGCGCGCACCCAATTCATAATTGACCGACGCCTCTTCATCGACGTCTGGCTCATTTGAAGGTGTGCTGAAGCCTTTATGTGCACCGCCCAAAATAGTCAGTTGCTCGCTAACATGATAAAGAGCGCCAAAACCCGGCAGTAAAACGGCTACATGATTTTTACGCGAGTCACGAAAGCTTCTTTGAGCGCCGTCGTTATAACGGGCTCGCTGTAGGTCGATATCTTCATAACGCAAACCTGGAGTAAGCACCCAATCACCAAAAGTGATCGTGTCATGCACATACAGTGAAGTCGCCTTCGCTTGCTGCACGCGATTACCCGCATCGCCCAACGCGTTAGCCGATAAAAAAACCAGCGAACCATTTTGCTGTGCATAGAAAAAATCTTGCTGTAAACGATCTTCCTCATCTTCGTGATGGCGGATACCCATCTCTAATTTATGCTGAACAGAATTCCCGCTTAAGTCCCAGTCGAGCTTCACCTGCACACCCCTTGAATAGTACTCACGATTATTATCACGAAGTTGAATACTAGTATTGTCTGGCGTATCTCCCCCATCAAGAATGGCTTGTAAATCTGCAGAGGAAAGCCCTCCCAGTGTGAGGCCTCGATTAATTCCTTGAACGATATCAAACCAACTGTCGAAGTCTGTTGTTACATCGGTATCAATATCAAACTTCTCAGTTTTAAACCAACTTCGCTTATGGGTATTCTCGTAAGCTGTTGCAGCAATGCGCGCCTCTTCACTTATGGAATATTCATACCGCAAAATAAATTGGTTATGTTCAGTTGCAATGTTATCTAAATCCGACAAACCATAGCGTCGATAGGCATTGTTAGAAAAATCTAAATCAGTTAATCCTAGGTAGCTTTGATTAGAGTTTTGCTGAGCATATTGATATTTAAACTCAACCGCATGGCGTGAATCATCCGGCGCATAAGCTAGTTTCAATGTGTAGTCTTCAACATCCAGTCCCGTATCGTTATTACTTCGATCAATTTTTTGGTATCCATCTGACTTCCATTGATGCGTCTCAAGCATAAAGCCAAAGCCTGACTCATGAGTCGATCCATAAACGACATGGCTGCGTGTTGTAGAGTCACTACCCACTTCCAAGTTAACTTTGCCTTCAGTCGCTTTTGGAATAGGCGTCGACACAAAATTTACCGCCCCCCCAACCGTATTAGGGCCTTGAGTAATTGCGGAGGGGCCTTTAACGACTTCGACGTTGTACATACGACCCATTGTGGGAAAGTAATAGGCAGACGAGGCAGAGTACGGGGCTGGAGCGACTAAAACGTTGTCCTCTAACAAAACCACTCGAGCACTTCGCTCGGTGGGTACACCGCGAATACCGATATTTGGCCGCAAGCCGTAACCATCTTCTACCTGAACCGACACACCGGGTACCGTTCGCAAAATACGTTGAATGTCGGCATATTCAAATATTTCTAGATCATCATCACTCAAAAGATGGGCCGAACCAGTAACCGCCTCCAATCGTTCTTGATTACCCAAGATGGTCACCTCTTCAAAGAACTCGGCTTGCTCAGCATGATCGGCATAACAAAAAGTAGCAAATGTTGGTAAAAAGACGGTAAATGCGGTCAAAAGCGGTCTATTGTTCATAATATCAGTCGTCCGATGTATTTT
>Ga0206129_10004985_pt1 | contig 14294 bp, 12 predicted proteins | sample Helgoland_Spring_8_FD_148616 | JGI IMG/M metagenome (GOLD analysis project Ga0206129, IMG submission 148616) | Pelagic subsurface seawater microbial communities from Kabeltonne, Helgoland, North Sea - Helgoland_Spring_Bloom_20160502_2 | ecosystem: Environmental > Aquatic > Marine > Epipelagic ...
TGTAGTAGCCGTCGAGCGATCACGCAGGACGTATGCTCGTCGCTGAGTTCGACGATATGGCGAATTGCTTCGCGCATCTGCCGGCTGAGCTCTCGCAGTAGCACCGCTGAGAGCACCGGATAGGTTCGTAACAGACCCTGAAACAGCGGCGTAGCGATTCCGAGGACTTCGCTGTCGACCAACGCCTCGGCACCAGCCGGCCGTGGCCTATCATCAAGTGCGCCGTGCTGCCCGATAATGTTGCCGACCCCTCGCAGAGCGGCCACCGACTGGCTCCCGCTGCGCGAAACGACCACAAGCTTCATGACCCCGGCGAGCACCAGATAAACGGTATGAGGTTCCTGGCCTTGATGATAGAGCGTCACTCCAGCGCCCAGTTGTTTCACAGACCCGGCCTCGTGCAAGTCTGCAAGTACGTGTCCTGGAATCCGATACGTCGTGAGCTCCGACATTGGCAGACAGTACCGCACTCGCATTAGGTCCGCTGCGTAACGATACTCACAGCGAACGGCCTGAGACGCCAAGGACCACTACGACCCACAACGCAGCAACCGTGCCACCAATGCACTAGTGCCAATGTGTTCTTCCGTTACGGCCACAATATGTAGAGCGCTAGGAGCGGTTCGTCGTCGGCTACCACGCTGTGTACGTCACCGGGATTGTTGTACACCAGCGCGTCATTGGCCAGCACACGAAAGTTTGCTTGGCCGCCATAACGCCAACTGCCACCGCCTGCAATCGGGAGGTAGACCTCTTGGGGCGGATGCGAGTGCTCGGGATACACCGCGTTCGGTGCCAAGAGCATGAGTCCACACGTCAACGATCCGAGATCTCGGACGTCGTTGATCGGAGCGAGGGCAACGTCGCTGCCGCCGTCGGTGGTGCGGGGTGAGGCGACCCACGACAGTTCGGGCGCAGCTTCGTGCACAGCGAGCGCTAGCGCCGAGGCTCCGATGCCGGCAAGGTGTTGGGTCACCGGCACCGTCCGCTTTGGCACCGGCACCGTTGTAGCTGAACCAAGCGCCGAGCGAAACGCACTCGCACCTGAATCGAAGACACTCGGAGATGGAGCCGCGAGTGCAGCTCGGCGCTCGATCTCGGTGCACGACAAGTCTAGTAACCGGTCGAGCGGACTCTCAGCCACGACCGTCACGTCCGTCGCGATTTGTTCGGCTCACCCAGACTCGACACATGTGTGAACGTACCTCAGATGTCATGCTGGCACCATGACAGAACTCTTGGACCGGCACCGTCGGGCGATGGGCCATGACGCGCCACTCTTTTACGAGGACCCCGTCGAACTCGTGCGCGGCGACGGCGTATGGCTCGAGGCTGCGGACGGCACTCGATATCTCGACCTGTACAATAACGTGCCGTGCGTGGGCCATGCGAACCCGAGGGTCGCTGCTGCGATAGCAGAGCAAGCAGCCACGCTGAACGTGCACAGCCGGTACCTGCATGCGAATGTCGTCGACTACACCGAACGCCTCGTCGGCCTGCACCACGATGGGATCGAGTCGGTCATCCTGGCATGCAGCGGGAGCGAGGCCACCGAGATGGCACTCACCATGGCACGCTCGCTGACCGGGAAGAAGGGCGTGATCTGCACCGATGCCACCTACCACGGCAACACATCGCTTGTCTCCAAGCTGACAGGACTCCCGGTGGGCACCGACCGTGACGGCGTGCGTTCCATCTCTACACCCCAGATGTATCGGCCTCTCGCCAACGGCCTAACCGAAGCGGAACTCTGTCAGCGATATCTCGACCAGTTGGCAGCAACCATTGCTCAGTTCGAGGCGGACGGTCTTGGGTTCGCTGGCATCATGTTGTGTTCGATCCTGGCTAACGAGGGTCTACCTACCGCACCCGGTGGCTGGTTCACCGAGGCCACCCAGATGGTCCGCGATGCTGGTGGGTTCGTCATCGCCGACGAAGTGCAGGCCGGTTTTGCTCGCAGCGGCAACTGGTGGGGATACGACACCAGCGGGTTCACCCCCGACATCGTCTGTATGGGCAAACCCATGGGTAATGGTTTGCCGGTGTCAGGCATGGCTGCCAGTCACGACATGATCACGTCCTTTCGTGGCAAACAGCGGTACTTCAACACGTTCGCAGCGAGCCCACTCCAGGCTGCAGCGGGCATGGCAGTCATCGACGAGATTTCCGATCGCGATCTTGTGGCCAGCGTCGCCTCGGTAGGCGCCGCCCTCAAGACTTCGCTGCTCGCACTGCAGGCGGACCATGCTCGCATGGGCGATGTGCGAGGTCATGGTCTCTTCATCGGCATCGACTGGGTCGTGCCCGGCACCAACGAACCCGACGTGGCTGGCGCTGCAGCCATGGTCGAGGCACTTAAGGCACGCGGCATGTTGCTCGGCAAAGCGGGCCAACATGGCAATGTGCTGAAGATCCGGCCACCGCTGGTCTTTGAACACACCCACGCCGACGTATTTCTCGATGCGTTCCGTCAGGCCGTGGCCAGTGCTCACAACTGACGACTATCTCGAGGCGGCATCACTCGCAGCGCCGATATTTGGGTTGGAACCGTCGTCGATCACCTTGTTATCGCATAGCGAAAACGTCGTGTGCCAACTCACGTTGCCCGATGGAGCGCATGCGGCGCTTCGGATACACCGCCCGGGCTACAACTCGTTGGCTGAACTTCGTTCCGAGGTGCTCTGGGTCACCTCGCTAAGTAACTTCGGAATTCCGGTGCCAACAGCGCTCAGTACCGACACAGGCGACCACTATGTGTCGCTACCTGTTGGCGGACAGGCGCACCACGTCGGCGTCGTAGACTGGGTCCCGGGCGAGCCACTCGGCAGCCCGACAGGTGTCAATGGCCCTGAGGTCGTTCAGCACTATGGCCGGATCGGCAAGCTCGCAGCCCAGGTGCGGGCGCATCACGCAGGGTGGGTACCACCCGCTGGTTTTACCCGTAGGGCCTGGGACCACCGTGGGCTAGTTGGATCCGCGCCTCTTTGGGGCCGGTTCTGGGAGGTCGACGCATTGTCAGACGCGCAACGCCGACTCTTCTCGGCGTGTCGAGATCAGCTACTGCTCGACTTCACTAACATGTCGTTCTCACCAGGCGAGTTCGGCATGATTCATTCCGATCTCCACCTCGGCAACTTGATGGCCGATGGCGACTCGCTCACCATGATCGATTTCGACGACGCTGGCTTTGGCTGGTTCGCTCATGAACTGGCGGTGGCACTGCACCCAGTTCTCGAGGAACCATGGGAAGACGACGCCCGATCGGCACTGATCGACGGCTACCGAACGGTCCACCCATTGTCCGCCGCCGACGAGGCCAGCATCGACACCTTCGTCACGATGCGATCCTTGATGATCATCGGCTGGCTCGATGCTCGACGTGAGCTACCAGCCTTCGAGCACTTCGGTGACCTCGCCACACAAGCCGAACGGATCTCCGCTCGATACCTCGCTGCCACGTAGAGCCACTCGGCACGAGAACAAACGTCGTATCAAGATCTTTGCTGGCCTCGGGTGCTGCTCCTAACGCCCAAGCTCTTGGCGCGCATGAGCCCGAAGGGTCTTGTAATCGACCTTGCCTGATGGCGCTCGCCCGATCGTGTCAACCACCACAACATCACGTGGTGCCTTGTACCCAGCAAGTCTGGTTTTGACATGGGCTATGAGCGCCTCATTGGCGACCGATGCTGCACCGGCTGCTCGCTCAACCACCGCACACACGGTTTCGCCGAACCGTTCGTGAGGAATACCAACACATACGGCATCGTGCACCTGGTCATGCAACTTCAGGACCTCTTCGACTTCCTCTACGAACACCTTCTCGCCGCCGGTGTTGATACAGACCGAACCACGGCCAAGCAGCTTCATGGATCCGTCGACTTCGACCGTTGCGAAGTCACCTGGCACCGACCATCGTTTGCCCTCAATGGTGCGAAAGGTCTCGGCAGACTTCTTCTCGTCCTGGTAGTACCCAATCGGCATCGGCCCGCCGAATGCCGCAAGACCCACCTCGCCGGAGCCCGGCACGACGAACCCGCCTGTTTCACTGATCACTTGGGCCAGCGCTCCGACCATGAACGACGCTGTTTCTGCAACGTCGTCTTTTGTCGACACGGAACTGCCCATGGCCGCAGCCTCGCTTGAGCCAAAGACGTCGACCATCATTGCATCGCTGCGCAGGTGTGCGAAGAGGCCCACTTTGACCTCGCGGCTCCACATCACACCAGCGGAGTGGATGACCTTCAGGGAGTCGAGTGACCACCGATCAGGCTGCGCGTCGAGTTCAGCAAGTAGAGGCCGGGCGAACGCATCACCCACAATGACGAGCGATTCGGTCTGTGTGCGGTCAACTGTCTCCCACAGGCCCGGTGCGTCGAACTTCTCACCTGGCAACAGCACGACGGTGCCGCCGATCATCAGGGTGGAATAGGCATTGCTGAGTGCGGTGGCATGCATAAGTGGGCAGGCGAGCATGACCACCGGACCGTCGGGTCGACTCAGCACCCCCGCCGCAGCATCGGTCACCGAAGTGATGGGCGGGATGCCCATCAGTGCATTACCCCCGGCCCCCATGGCCTGGAAGAGATCGGTCTGTTGCCACATCACTCCTTTGGGCATCCCGGTGGTGCCTCCGGTGTACACGAGCACCACGTCGGTACCGCTGCGTCCCTCGGGGCTCCGTGGCGCATCGATCCGTTCGCTGGACGCGACACTCTCGAACGGGGTGGCCCATTCAGGACAAGAGTCGCCGATGGCATACCAACGTTTGACGTGATCGAAGCGAGCTCGCAGCTCGTCGACGACATCGGCGAAACGCATGTCGAACACGACCGCCTCGGTGTCAGCGTTGTCGAGCAAATAGGCGATCTCCTCGGGGCCATAGCGATAATTCACGTTGAACGGCCACGCGGAGATCTTTTGTGCTGCGTGATAGGCCTCAATATATTCGGGCCTGTTCGGTGCGTAGACAGCAACCTTGGACTGGGCTCCGAGGCCGGCCTCGGCCATGTCGTGACCAAGAGCGTTCGCCCGTTGATCGAAGCTTCGCCAGCTCACCGTCTGGTCGCCATAGATGATCGCAGCACGGTCGGGAACCGCTTCAGCGATTGCCTCGTAGATGTCTGCGAAATGCCAGTTCGTCGCGTCAGTCATAAGTAACGGTAACCCGAGTTCTAAGATCCATAGCAATGGACTTTGCACGCTCACCCCGGGCCGACGATCTCGTAGATCGACTTGGCGCCTTCATCGACGACCGAGTCATGCCGGCGACAGACACGGCAACAGCCGAAAGAAACGCAGCGCCAAACACCCAACCTCCGACTATCGAGCGGCTGAAACAAGAAGCCAAGCACCTTGGTTTGTGGAACCTCTGTGTCCGCAATCCTGACTACGGACCGGGCCTGTCCTTCGTCGACTATGCACCGCTCGCCGAAATGATGGGTATCCATCCTGTTGCCCAAGAAGCCACCAATTGTGATCCGCCATCGAATATCAATGGCGATGCCATGATCATCTACGGCTCAGAGGTGCAGAAGGAACGGTGGTTGGAACCCCAGCTCGATGGCCGAATCAAATCGGCTTTCGCTATGACTGAACCAGCAATTGCCTCGAGCGACGCCAGCAACATTGCAACCACCGCAGTCCTCGACGGCGATGACTGGGTTCTCAATGGTCGCAAGTGGTACATCAGCGGGGTGCTGCACCCACAATGCAAGTACCTGATGACCGTGGCTAACACTGACCCAGCCGGCCCTCGCCACGCACGCCACACCCAGTTCATCGTGCCAATCGATGCTCCTGGCCTCACCATTGTGCGCAATCTGCCCAAGTTCGGCTACCTCGATCATGACGGCCATGTCGAGTTAACACTTGAAGATGTTCGGCTGCCGGCCGAGAGCGTGTTGGGTCAGGTCGGCGGCGGGTTCGGCATCGGCCAGGCTCGGCTGGGACCCGCTCGGGTGCAGCACTGCATGCGGATGATCGGCATCGCCGAAGAAGCCCTCCGGCTTATGTGCGAACGAGCGCCAACACGGACCACGTTCGGAGCCGCAGTGTCAACCCGCTCGAACGTAATGGATTGGGTCGCCGAGGCTCGTATCGATATCGAGGCTGCTCGGCTGCTGACGCTTCGAACTGCTTGGCTCATGGATCACGAGGGTGACAAGGCAGCAGCTCCTCAGATGTCACTGATCAAGGTGCAAGTCATGCGCACCGCTACGACTGTGGTCGACCGAGCCATTCAAGTCTTCGGTGCCGCTGGCGTGTCCGACGACACTCCCCTGGCTCGTTGGTATGCGTCCATGCGGTCGCTCCGCATCGCCGACGGCCCCGACGAAGTCCACCTCATGGCCGTCGCCCGTCGCGAACTCCGGCGCCACGAACCCGAATCAGGCTCCCGTTAATCTTGCGCCTTTGCGTACGCAGCTAACGTCGTAATCGCCGCCAAAGTTCGCATGCCGCGCCACGCACGGTGTGCGTCCTCGGTCGGTGGTTCCCATGCCACGGGCCAGCCCCCATCGTCTTGTTGAAGCGCCGCTAGTGCGGCGAGATGCGCGTCGAGTAGCGCGTCGGGAAACCACGAGCGAGCGAGCGAGTTGGGCCGGGGCGCAAAGTCCAGTGGCGTGACCCCATACGAATCCGACGATGCGTCGTACTTCACAAACGAGGCAGTCTCGATCGCTGCAGCAACCACCGGAGCGAGCGGTGCCACCCGATCTTGGTCGGGTGCGTAGTCTAGGAACTTGGTCACGGCCAGCAGCTCGTGGCCCTCCTCGGGCACATTCCCGGCTTCGATCTTGGTGAAACAATACTCGGTGGCCAGATCCAGCCACCGTACTCCACACATAGCGCCCCTCTATCGTGAACGGCCCAGACTTACGCTATAGCTCGATGACCACGGGCCGATCTCGTCGGTAGACACGCAGCGCTATTTCGTTCTCACGCTTTACAGATCCTCGCACCATCCCTCGCCCCGGTGGCTTGAACCGCTAGCTCGGCGGGGAATAGTTAAACTTGTCGATCAACAGTCGATCGCGATGGCCAATCAAATCAATCGACTCGCTGTCATAGTAATCAAGAATTGACAGGCTTCTCAGGGACGCGTTGCTCCTTTTTGCGTCGAGTATGAGCTTCTTTTCTTCCATCGTAAGCTGCCGGATTTTTTCGATGGCGCTACAAAGATCGGTTTCTAGCGATTCTTGTCGAACAAAGAAATCGATGTAGCAGTTCGTGCGTTCAAAGCGAACGAGATCAGAGTAATTCCCAATCACTCTGGCGTCATTCAAATGTTTAGCGTTTTGGCAGCACAAATAGAGATACCTATAGGTCATAAAGCCACAGAATCCCGTAATCGTCGTGTTGCCATATCCTTCGCCCAACTGATTGGCACGTCTGGGATCGTGTAACAACTTGAGCCACTTACGGAATGACTCGACGCTGTCGGTGCTGTCGTAAACGTCTTCCCATAATCCGATGCCCTTGAACAATTCACGGACCACACTCGACAAACCACTTAGCGGATCTCTGGCTGCCGACTTGAGTGCACGCGAATATTGCCTGTTGGTGAGTCGACCCCTGAGGCCGCCATTGCCTGCAACGCCAAATGTCCAGAGCGACAGATACCAGTCCCAGGGATTGCGGATCGATGATACAAAATATTGATCTGACGCTATCTGATCCGGTTTTGCCGCATTGTGCTTTCCTATCCGTTCGCCATCGAACAACTCAGATAACAGCGATGCAATATGGGTGCACCCAGTTTTTTGCATTTGAATGTAGGTGAGCTGATCACATCGAAACATCGTTAATCACTTGTGAAGAAGACCCGCCGGCAGCCCGGTAGCGATCGACCCCTCGACGGATTGACTCGTCGTCCTGGCCGGGTGAGCCATACCAACAGTCACCAAGTCGCGCTGCCCGGTCGATGGCAACTTCGGCGGTGCCCCCAACCCACCGCCGCCACAACATACCGCCACTCATTGTCGCACCAGACACCGATGTCTCGGTTCAATCCCCAGATCAATAAATAGCGAGCAGCTCCGCAATCACAATCAGACTAGTTACCGCAACATTTACTATGCGGAACACGACGATTGGCGCCTTTTCCATCCGCTTACCCATGGCGGACTCGGCGAAGCCGGTGATGTCACTTGACGCCGCCATCAAATCCTGCATTGCATCATCTAAAAAGGCAATGCACCAGAGTGAGCCGAGGACGATCCAAGTCGCAAGTGCAAGTTGGACTCCAGAGTCCTCAAGGCCAGCGCCACCTAGTCCCAAGACCAGTGCGAGTCCGACGTGGGAAATGGTGAAAGACATCACGATCATGCGGGCGTCCGCTGCACGCATTTTCATCAATTCAATTGGAGTGCTCGTTTCCACTTCTATCATTCCTTCGTTTAAAGATCAACTGGGCTTAAACTTCTTAACACACGATGCTCCGATGACAGGCGATACTGGTCGAGAGTGACCGGCTAGTGACGGGTGCATCACACCTATCGCATGGGCATGGCCGGCAATCGCTGCCGTTGGGTTCAGTGCTGGCAGATAGGCCGCTGCATTCCAGTGAGCAGCCCGAGGGTGTCTGTTCGAGTTGGGCATCAGTATGGGTACTGCACCTCGATCGTCGGCAATCGTGGCCAGCCAGTCACACGCCGGTGCAAGAACTTCAGGTGCCAAGGCGCCAGCAGTGGCCATCCGTTCGAAGGCGATCTCCACGTCGAGTGCCTGGCTATCCGGTACCTGCTTGTCCGGTTCAAGCCCATGGCCGAAGCCGCCGTCGTCGTTGCGATATGGCAGAAGACTGTCAACCACCGCTGATGGGTCACCGTTTCCGAACAACACTGCATGGACGGCTTGTTCAACCGGGCGAGCATGTTCGCGAATGAAGGTGTGGGCGGCGTCCGAGTCAAAGGCAGAAGGGTCAGTCAAGGGTTTCTCCATCCATCGCCGGTGAGGACTTTAGGCAACCAGCTGACTGACCCAAAACCTATGCTGGCCGCAATTCCGCCGCTCGGCATCGTAGGTAAGGCACCATAGTTGTCCGTCACGAGGAGCCCCCCATGTCCCACGCCCTGTATCGCCTCGGCCGATTTGCCGCCGAGAAGCCGTGGACCGTCATCGGTGCGTGGGTGGCACTTGCTGCTCTGGTTATTGGTATGTCCGCCGGTTTCGGCCGCGAGCTTGAAGACTCGTTCGCAGTTCCGGGTCTCGACTCACAACAAGCAATCGAGCTGCTGAGCGAAGCACAATCTGATCGCGCCGGATTGACTGCCCAAATTGTGGTCACACCGCTCGACCCAACGACAACCTTCTTCGAGTCAGCCTCTGCCCAAGCCGAACTGGCCGAGATTCAGGCCGGTGCAGCGGCACTCGAGCACGTACTGTTCACCACCGATCCAGCAGCTGCACTTGCCGCCGATCCAGCGAGCGCGGCCCAGAGCGGTGGCGTCTCGGCGGATGGTCGGGTTGCACTCATCCGGGTGCAGTACCCCGTGATCGAAGAGCTGAGTGCCTCCGATCTTGAAGCACTCAAAGAGTTCAGGCTCGAAATAGGCGCAGATTCACCGCTCCAGGTCGAGATGGGTGGTGATCTGTTCTCGTCATTCCAAGAACCCGAAACAGGTATCGGTGAAATGATCGGCCTGGTGGCAGCGGTAATCATCCTGCTCGTCGCGTTTGGTTCCGTGATCGCCATGGGTCTACCGATCGGCATGGCGCTGTTTGGGCTGGCACTTGGCATTAGCAGCATGTCGTTGATCAACTATCTCGTCGATATTCCAAGCTGGGCACCACAAATGGCCAGCATGATTGGCCTGGGTGTCGGGATCGATTACGCACTGTTTCTGGTCACTCGCCACCGCGAGTTCCTTGGTCAAGGCATGACGGTTGCTGAATCGGTCGGCCGTTCCGCTGCGACTGCAGGTCAAGCCGTGATCTTCGCCGGGGGCACCGTCGTGATCGCGATTCTCGGCCTAGCCGTTTCTGGTGTGCCGTTTATGACCGCTGCCGGTATCGCAACATCGGTCGTGGTGTTAATCATGGTCGCTGCGTCGATTACCTTGCTGCCTGCCTTCCTCGGGCTTGCCGGACACCGGGTCAACGGTCGGACCTCTAAACGTGTTCGCATGGCCGCCAAGGCCGACGCCGCTGCAGCAACCGATCATGTGACCCCGGGCTGGGAACGTTGGGGTTCGCACGTTGCCAACAACGCCTGGCCATATGCCATCGGCGTGACGGTGTTGCTGCTGGCCCTCACCGCGCCGGTATTGTCGCTGCAGCTTGGTTTCCCTGACGAAGGCACACTTCCCGATACTCGCACCGAACGGCGTGGCTACGACCTGGTTGCCGAGAGTTTTGGGCCGGGCGTAAATGGTCCTCTGGTGATCGCCATTGACACCTCGCAAGATGCCAGCCAGGTGCAGAACCTAAGCACACAGGTCCTGGCTGACCCCGGCATCGCTGCGGTATTGCCTGCCGACATCAACACTGAAGCTGGTGTTGCGACCATCGTCGCCTTCCCGAACACGGCACCCCAGGATGACGCCACGTTGGACACCGTCCAACGCATCCGCAGCGAGATCATCCCTCCGCTGTTCGACAGCAGTCCGGCCCGAGCTCATGTAGGTGGTGCCACCGCGGGGTTCGCTGACATCGGTGATCGTGTGAATGACCGACTGCCGTTGTTTATTGCTGCGGTGATCGTGTTGTCGTTCTTGCTGCTGATGTTTGTGTTCCGGTCGATTCTTGTGCCGCTCAAGGCGGCACTGCTGAACCTGCTGAGTATCGGCGCGGCCTACGGCGTGTTGGTGATGGTGTTCCAGTGGGGCTGGGGTGCTGGTCTGATAGGTCTGGAGTCCACGGTTCCGATCGTCTCGTTCATACCGATGTTCATGTTCGCCATCTTGTTCGGCCTATCGATGGACTACGAGGTTTTCCTTCTCAGCCGGGTCCGTGAGGAGTACCTCGTTACTGGCGACAACGACTCCTCGGTCATCCATGGCATTGCCAGCACAGCGCGGGTGATAACCTCGGCAGCGCTGATCATGATCTCGGTCTTTCTAGGTTTCGTGCTGGGCGACGACCCGACCATCAAGATGATGGGTCTTGGGCTGGCGACGGCGATCTTCGTCGATGCCACCATCGTGCGAGTGGTACTTGTGCCGGCAACCATGAAACTCATGGGCGATGCCAACTGGTGGATACCGGGCTGGCTCGACAGGATTCTGCCAACCATCGATATCGAAGGTGAAGGCGGCCTGCCTGAGCCTGAGATGGAAACCTCTGCCACCCGCTAACGACATCGGCCAGTTCCACGTCATTCATTCGGGCGGTCGTCGCTCTATCGCCTGCGGATGAGCCGACCCGGTCGTTCGCCGGTGTCGGTGTCATGGGCTCGGGTCTGGACGCCGTTCACGAACGTGGCCAGGTAACCCGATACCGGCTGCAGAAATCGCACACCGTTGGCGGGTAGATCAGCGTGGGTTTCCGGTCGGCGGACCTGCAGATTGGCGAAGTCGATCACATTCACATCTGCTCGCATGCCCACTTCGAGCGTGCCTCGATCTTCGAGGCCATAGAGGCGGGCGTTACGGCGTGTCTGTTTCTCGACCAGAAACTCGACTGGGATCTGCTCGCCCCGAGTCCGGTCTCGTGCCCAATGGGTGATTTGAGTGCTGGGCATCGACCCGTCACAGATCAACTTCACGTGTGCACCAGCATCGCCGAGGCCGGTGACCGTCTCAGGATGCACCAGCATCTCCCGGATCGCGTCCAGATTTTGGTCTACGAAGCCGGCACCAAGCATGGTGGCTACGTTTGTACCGTCACCAGCACACAAGAAGTCATACGCAGCTTCGAGCGGTGTCTGTCCCTGGGCCGCCGCTATCTCAAGGAACGACTGGTCCGATGTTGGTTCGTAATCGACGATCGGCGCAAGCAGGTACATCCCCGGTACGCGCATCTGTAGCGCTTCGTACAACGCCTCCATCGATCCGGGGTTCTCTGGAGGAACATCGTCGTCGCCCAAGATCCGAGCCCGGAGCTGTGGATCCCGCATGGCCTTGGCTCGTTCGGCAACCGGCAGATGGGCAATCTCCAAGTAACTACGGCGCCGCATGAACGCGTGATATCCCTCGAGACTCGACAGCAGGCCAATAGGCCGAGACGCCACCTGGGGGTAGAGCTTGGTACCGGTTGCGTTGTGGTCGGACACGAAGTCGAGCACCTGGCGCCAGTCATGGGGACGATCGCGGTTCTGCACCGTGGTGAAGGTGATCTTCTGCCCCGTTGCTCGTGAGATATCTGCAAGTAGCTCGAGTTCGTGGAGTTGTGAGAACCGTTCGCCGCCCAGCATCTCTAGGTCACCGATCGATTCCGATGTAATGGCCTCGAACACTGCGCCACCGCCGTCGGCCATGCCGTGGGCTAGTGCATGCAGTTCGTTTGCGGTTGCATAGGTGCCCGGCACTGCGCTGCCGTCGAGCGACCGGTGAAAGATGGTCCGTGACGTAGAGAAGCCAATCGCTCCCGCAGCCACGGCTTCGGCGGTGAGCTTGCGCATAGCGGCAATGTCTTCCTCGGTAGCGTCCTCGTTACGGACACCTCGATCACGCATGACGTGAAAGCGAAGCGCTCCATGAGCAAGCTGCGCTCCGATGTCGAGGGAATACGAACGCTGGCCCAGGAAGTCGAGATACTCGGGGAAACTTTCCCATGCACCCCACGGCACACCCTCGTGTAACGCCGCGCCGGGGATGTCTTCGACACCTTCCATCAACTCGATCAGCGTTTGCTGTTCACCTGGCGGGCACGGCGCGAATCCGACACCGCAATTGCCCATAACGAGCGATGTCACCCCGTTGCTGAACGACGGGTCAAGTTCGCTGTCCCACGCGGCTTGGCCGTCGTAATGGGTATGTACATCTACCCAGCCGGGCGTGACCATCGCGCCATCGGCATCGATGACTCGGTCGCCATGGAGACCAGGGCCAACCGCACTAATCACGCCGTTGTGAATCGCGACGTCAGCGGTTCGGGGCGCAGCACCGGTGCCGTCTACGACCTCGCCGCCCTTGATAACTAGGTCGTGTTGAGCCATGAACCGACAGTAGTCGGCCCAGCTCGAACAGGGCGCAGCTGGCCTCGAGCCCAATAGGGCGGCTAGGCGGACGCCCAGTCCTCGTTGGCGTCTCAGCCGTCAGGGGCCAGTTGTTGTCGTGGATAGAAGGCGAAGATCGTCACCGCTCCGAGGGCTGTCGATACGAAGAAGAACAGGAAGACTCGGTCAAACGCTGCCACGATGTCGGGCCGGTCAGCCGAACCAACAAACGCGACAGCTGCAGCCACACCAATGGCACCAGCCACGTTACGTAACATGTTGAACGCCGCATTCATCGAACCCCAGGTCGACTCGGGGACGGATTCGAGTGCATAACTGTTCATCGTCGGCGACGAAAATCCCCAGCCGAAGCCGAACGACAAGATGCCAGGCAGAAACGACGTCACGTAACTGCCGTCTTGGTCCAACACCAGCCAACACCAGCCGACCGAGAACACCATAATCAGGCTCCCGATATGAATCGGCCATTTGTGACCAACCCGGTCAGCGACCCGCCCGCCAGCCAGCGTCATTGTTGCCGCGGCTATTGGTCCGGCGGTCAATGCAAGCCCAATCTGCAGATTGGAGTACCCCCAGATTCGCTTCAGGTACAGCGGCCACACCAGCCAGATGGCCAGGCTGGAGACCGAGATCAAAGTGTTTGCTGCATTCGCCATCCACACCTCGCGTTTGCGGAATAGAGCCAGATCGATAAGCGGGTGTGGATGACGTTTCGACTGTGCCAGGAAAGCCATGATCGCTGCTGCAGCGACCACAAAGGAGCCAACGGTCAGTGCGCTGGTCCAGCCCCAGTCCTTGCCTTTCCCGACACCAAAAACCACGAGAGCGATACCAGCGGTGCCTAAAATCGCACCGACAATGTCAAGCTTGCCGGTTGCGTCTGGCGCGGCAACTTCGTTCAGCCGACGACGCCCGACCAGCCACACAACCAGGGCCACGGGTGCGCTGAGAAAGTACAACCATCGCCAACTGCTGAATTGCAGAATCGACGCTGATGCACTTGGGGCCACCGCGGCAGAGAGCGGTCCCGCTGCGGCCCATGCTGCAACCGCGGTGGAACGGCGGGTCGCGGGGAACAGCGGGAGCACCATGGAGAGCGACGCTGGAATGACCAGCGCTCCTGCAATGGCTTGCAGCACTCGAGCAGCGATCAACACCCACACATTGGGAGCTAATG
>Ga0206129_10005005_pt1 | contig 14254 bp, 13 predicted proteins | sample Helgoland_Spring_8_FD_148616 | JGI IMG/M metagenome (GOLD analysis project Ga0206129, IMG submission 148616) | Pelagic subsurface seawater microbial communities from Kabeltonne, Helgoland, North Sea - Helgoland_Spring_Bloom_20160502_2 | ecosystem: Environmental > Aquatic > Marine > Epipelagic ...
TCCAAGTTTCCCTTTCAGAGTCTATAAAAACCGGCTGTGCTTGCTGATAGGTGATTGGATTTGACGAACCTATGAAGGTAAAGGATTGACAAAGCACAACATCATCTTTGCCTACATCCAGCAAACGAAGTGCTAAATGAATTGCAGCTGTTCCAGATTGAACTACCGCCGTATGTTTTGCTTTGGTATAATCTGAAAGATTTTTTTCGAATTGATTGATAAAAGGGCCAGCTGGAGCAACCCAATTAGTTGCAAAAGCTTCTTGAACATTTTTAAGTTCCTCAGTCCCCATATGGGGGGAGGAAAGCCATATTTTAGATTGCCCCATCTGAATCGATTATTTTTCCTGGATTACCAATAACCGTTGAACCGTCTGGTATGTTTTTAGTAACTACTGTTCCTGCTCCTACAGTTACGTTGGCTCCAATTTTTACTTGAGGCAAAACGACAGAACCGACTCCAATTAGGGTTCCTTTGCCTACATGAACTCCTCCGCAAAGGGTTACGTTAGGTGCTATGTGCACAAAATCTTCCAATTTACAATCGTGGTCAATGCTGCTAGATGTATTAACTATAACATGTTTTCCAACCGTTGTTCCTCTTTGGATTACGGCATGGTGCATTACAACCGTCCCTTCATCGATTGAACTTATGCGATCTATACTCGCAGTCGGGTGAACTAAAACATCAAAATTATGTGTTATTTGGTAAGCTAATTTTTCGCGAATCTGATTGTTCCCTATGGCTATAATTGCGCAGGAGTTTGGAAATGAATCAGCAGTATACGTTCCAAAATTTTCAATTCCATCTAGTGATTTAACTTCTGAATTGGAATCAAAAAGACCAACAACAGCTGCTGACTTTTGTGCTTCAACAATACTAGAGATTACTCGGGCATGACCCCCTCCACCTATAAGAATGTACTTAGTTGTTTCCATTGAATTGCTCCATTGTGTTTAGACCCGAAGCATTAACTTCTTGAGTCTTGAATATTTTACCCACAGTAAACAGCAGTATTTTCAAATCTAAGATAAAGCTTTGATTTTCTATATACCAAAGGTCATACTCAAATTTTTGCTGCCAACTTATTGTGTTTCTTCCTTTTACCTGAGCCCAACCTGTTATTCCGGGCTTGAGGTTATGTCGTTTTTTTTGATCTTTATTATATAAAGGTAAGTATTCTGGCAATAAAGGTCGTGGCCCAACAAAGCTCATGTCTCCCTTTAGCACATTCCAGAATTGTGGAAGTTCGTCTAAAGATAATTTTCTGATGATTCTACCCAAAGGAGTTATGCGTTGATTATCGGGTAATAAAACACCTTGATCATCTCGGATGTCTCGCATGGTTTTGAGTTTATAAATGGTAAATAGTTTTTCTTTCAAACCCGGTCGGACTTGACTAAAAAATGGAGTCCCACTGTTTTGTAGAAATAAAAGGAAACCCAGAATAAAGAGCAGGGGTAATGTAATGCACAGAATTAAAAATGCAAAACAAAAATCGAATCCTGGCTTTATGAAACTCCTATACATTATTTTCAAATGTTTTATATTCTTCTAACAATAAATTCCACAAAATTTGTCTTTCAAATTTAGCGCTTATTCCTTTACGAATCTCCGCCTTAGATGCCTTAAAAAGGTTACTTTTTTCAAGTAATAATTTCATTTTTTGTTGCAAAATTTCACTGTTTTTAGTGGGAATAATTATGCCGTTTTCACCTTCTTTTATTATTTCATTACACCCATTAATATCCGAGACTATACATGGAATTCCCATTGCATTTGCCTGGAGCACTACATTTGGAAACCCTTCTCGATAACTCGGAAAAGTAAAAACATTAGTTAGTGCTAGATAGGGTCGGATATCTTTTTGAAAACCTACCTCGATTATGTTCTCATCGAATTCTATACTGTGTAAAGTTTCTGGAAGTAGGGGGTCTAATTCTGGTTCGGTATGTCCAACTAATATGAGCTTTGCGGAAGGGTGTTTTTTTGAAACCGCACCAAAAGCTTGAATCAATTCGTTGATTCCCTTATCACCTACCAAGCGTCCTACAAAAGAGAAAACAAAGTCTGTAGTCTCAATATTCAGTTCTTTCTTGAGGTTCGCTTTCTGGGTTTCAGTAACCTCTTCTGGATTGAAGTAAGCAGTGTCAATTCCATTGGATGATCCCGAGCCAAGTGTTTTTAGTTTTGATTTATCACAAAAGTTATTTTCACTTATAAAATTTTCAAGCCCTTTTGAATTTGTGTAAACATTAGTTGCGCAAAAATAAATTATGCGCTCGACCAGGTTCAGGAGTATTCTTTTAAAACCGGTCGCTTCCATTAAAGGTAATCCTGCAACCGTATGCATGCGTACAGGAACTCGTGCTATATAGGCTGCAAGCATTCCTATAATTCCCGCTTTAGGGGTGTGGCTATGAACAAAATAAGGATTCTCTTGACGCAAAAAACTAACCAACTGAATTAAACATCTAAAGTCTTGTAATGGAGTTATTTTTCGGGTTATTTCTAAGGGGAAATATTTTACCCCTTGTTCGTTTGCAATTTCCTCTAATTTTTCTTTATCTGAGGAAACTAGGGTAACATCGAAGTACTTGCTAAAAAAACGGGGTTGGTTCTCTAATAATTTTTCTAGAGATAAGGGAACTGTAGTGATTCGGATTAACTTTTTCACTTAGTAAAGATAGTAAATCTTAGAGTGTAATAAACTCCTTATATTCAGTAACCGTAAGAGAGAAATCTAATTGCTTTATTTGTTTTTGAGCTGCACGTATTTTTTGATCTTTCGAAGGTAACTCGTTAGTTAATTTATCTAAACGATTGATAAATTCAGCTTGAGTATCTTCACTGTACCCTAGATCGTAAGCGTCTAAAATTAACTTAGAGTCTCCTGCTTCAAAGCCTACGATGGGAGTTCCGAAAGCTGAAGCTTCAACCAACACATTGGGGTAGCCTTCTGTATAAGAAGTGAAGAGTAAAACAACGGCTTGCTGGTATAGTTCACTTATATTACTCACGTTTCCAGCCAGTAAAACTTTGCCCTTAAGGTCTTGAGGGATCATCGCATCTTCCCATCCACTTCCTGCGATTGTCAAGCTGTAGCTTTCCTTATTTTTAAAAAATTCTTGGGCTATTTTAATTAATCTATCGGGTCCTTTTACAGGATCATACCTACCTACATAAAGTAAGAAAGGTTTCTCTTCTGACAGAAATTCCGATGACAGCGACATCATTTTTTTGGCCAATCGATTTTGAATAACCGTTCTGTTTTTCTTTGAGAAAAAATACTTTTCATGAACTTCCTTAGAACTGTACGAGCAATAAATAATCTTAGGGTCTTTTAAATGAGACCAAACAGCAAATCCAAATAAAGCTGCCTTTTGATATAGCTGATTCCATCTAAAGCTAGAATGACGAATGTTCCAAGTAATTGGATTTTGAGTTTTGAGACGACGCTTAAGTTTATGAGAAAAAAGAATGGCAGAATACATCCAAGCCAACATGGGTGCATCTGGGTTTTTAAGAATGGCTTGATCAACTAAACTGGGATCAGTCTTCCAATCCAAAACCTTTGCGTACTTTGTTATTTCGGAGTAGTGGAAGTCATTAGTTGCTCCTTGAAGTGTAATTACATATTGCATAACTCCGCTCACTGAAAATTCCTCAACAAGCCTAGAAAGTACAGTTTCTGCACCTCCATTTTGTAGCGTCGGAATGATGTGAATGAGTGTTTTCAAAACAATAAATTAAAGGTATAAGAAATCAGGGTCTTTATAAAACCCTTTTACGTCAAACACAACCCCTTCTTTCACGATTAAATCTTTTGGATTAATTGTTTTGAAACTATCGTGAGCAACTGCCAAAATAACTACATCGTATTCGTTGTTGGATATTTCTTTTAGTTTGTCGAAACCATATTCTTTTACAAATACCTCTGCATCAGCCTCAGGATCATAAACCTCCACTTGAAAACCAAATTCACTTAGTTCTTGATGCACATCAACTACCTTTGAATTTCTAAGATCAGGACAGTTTTCTTTAAACGTAGCTCCCAAAATTAAAGCTTTAGCATTCTGACTGTTCTTGTTTTGCTTTAAGAGTTGCTTCACTATTTGACTTACAATAAAGGTTGGCATAGAATCATTGATTCTTCGTCCTGCTAAAATCATTTCTGGGGTATAGCCCAATTCTTCCGATTTAAAAGCTAAATAATAGGGGTCTACCCCGATACAATGTCCACCAACTAAACCGGGAAAGAAATTTAAAAAATTCCATTTGGTACCAGCCGCTTTAAGGACTTCGTTAGTGTCTATTCCCATTTTACTAAAAATGATAGACAGTTCGTTGACAAAGGCAATGTTGATGTCTCTTTGGGTGTTTTCAATGACCTTTGCTGCTTCTGCAGTTTTTATGGTTGGTGCTTCGTATATTCCGGCTTCGATGATGGAACCATATAAAGCAGATAACTCTTTGAGTGTTTCGGGAGTGGATCCCGACACCACTTTCGTTATCTTGGTTATCGTATGTTTTTTATCTCCCGGATTAATCCGTTCCGGACTATAGCCTACAAAAAAATCACTATTGAATTTTAAGCCTGTTTTTCCTTCTAGAATTGGCACACATATCTCTTCCGTTACACCCGGGTAAACGGTAGACTCGTATACCACAATATCTCCTTTTTTCAGAACCTCAGCTACAGACTCTGTTGCTTTGACAACTGGGGTTAAATCAGGACTTTTACTGGAGGTTACTGGTGTTGGGACAGTGACAATAAAAGTAGTACAGTTAGCGACATCCTCTAGAGCTGTAGTTAACTTTAACCTAGTTCCGACTACTTTGCTTAGTTGGTCTGGGCTAAGCTCGTTAGTAGAGTCAAAAGCTGCTTTTAATTCTTTTATTCTCTTAATATTTATATCAAAACCAACTACCTCATATTTAGAGGCAAAAGCTGCTGCTAGTGGTAATCCTACATAACCTAACCCAATAATACCTATCAATGGTTTTTTCATATACTTATTTTATAATATTCCTTATACCAGGAAATGAATTTTTCAATTCCAATTTTAATACTCGTATCTGGTTTGTAATTAAAATCTCGAACCAAATCATCAACGTTGGCGTAAGTGCCTGGAACATCACCTGGTTGAAGTTCCATCATATTCATTTTAAATTTTCCTCCAAATGCATCTTCTATAGCTTGGATAAAATCCATCAACTTAATGGGATTATTGTTTCCAATATTGTAAATTTTATAGGGTGCTTTTGTAGGGTTCAATGTAGTTTTTACTTTTGGCGTTTGTGCTGGATTCAAAATTACGTTGACTATCCCTGTAACAATATCGTCAACGTAAGTAAAATCTCGGAGCATTTTCCCATGATTGAAAACATTAATAGGTTCTCCTTTTCGAATCGCTTCCGCAAATAAGAATAGTGCCATGTCTGGTCTTCCCCAAGGTCCGTAGACTGTGAAAAAGCGTAGCCCTGTTGTTCTGATTCCAAAAAGATGCGAATAGGTGTGTGCAACTAATTCATTCGATTTTTTTGTAGCAGCGTAAAGAGATATTGGAGAATCTACCCGATCCTCAGTACTAAAAGGGAGGTCTTCATTTCCGCCATAAACAGATGAGCTTGACGCGTAACACAAGTTGTCAACCTTATAGTGCCGGCATGCTTCAATGATGTTTTGAAAACCAATAATATTGCTCTGAATGTAAGCATCTGGATTTTCAAGGGAATAACGAACACCTGCTTGTGCAGCTAGATTACATATGGCATCTGGTTTTTCCTTATCAAAAATTGAGTTAACTCCGACTTTATCTTCCAAAGAACATTTATAAAATATGTAGTTCTGATGTTTTGTTGATCGAACTCCTTTGTCGAGCGCTTCATTCCAGATAATTCCTGAAAAGGCCAAACGATCTTTTTTTAAGTCCACATCGTAATACGCATTAACTTGGTCTACACCAATTACACTATGACCTTCTTTCAATAATCGTTCTGCCAAATGGAATCCTATAAACCCCGCGGTACCTGTGATTAATATTTTCATCGATCTACTATTTTTTGAAACAAAGTTTCATATTGTTTAATGATTTTTTCTGATCTGAAGCGATTAAAAGCATCCTTTCGGATTGCATTTCTATCCCAATGATTGTGAATTGTTTTTTCAATTATTTTTGGTGCCTCTTCTTGATTTTGAACAATGTATCCATTTTCGCCTTCAATAATCATTTCTTTATGCCCCCCTGGAGCATCATACACAACACATGGAATGCCAAAAGATAACGCTTCCAACACAACATTTGGAAAACCCTCTACATAAGAACCTTGAATCAAAAAGTCTGCAGAGGTATAAATAGCCTCCATGTCTTTTTGAAGCCCTTTAAAAATGACTTTATCTTCTATTTTTAATGCTTTACTGTTTTCCTCAAGTTCTTTTCTCAAAGGCCCATCTCCAATAACTTCTAAAACAAAATTAAATTTTATTTTTTCAAATAACTCAAAAATACGTTTGTGCCCCTTATTCACAACTAAACTTCCAACAATAATAAACTTAAAAGGAGATGTTATTTTTTCTGATACAATTGAGTATTTGTTTGAATGATACGTTATTGGATTATGAATTAAATATCCGACTGAAGGCAATATTGAGAATGTATCTTGAAAATCCTTTTTCATGTCACTGGATTGATATACTATAGTATCTAATTTGTGGTAAAATCTTTTTAAGAGTATGAAAGGTAATTGTCTTCTTTTATTGAATGATTTCATTTTTGTATATACACTTGCTTCTCTAGCGATGAATTTTATTTTAGGGAAGAAAAACTTCAAAAATCCTAGGTAAATATTAATATGCCCTATACTTCCAAAAACAATTGCTGGCTTTAATTGCGCAATCTTTATAACAATATCTAATAATGCAGAGCGTAATCTTTTCTTATCTAGAAAAATGATGTTTTTTCCTTCAATAGCATATTGAGCCTCTTTTTCAAATCCAAGTACTATTAGGTAGGGCTCAAAAAGATTTCTATCTAAGCTTTTAAAGATAAAAGAGATCACTCTTTCAGCTCCACCGGCTTTTAGGTGAGGTAAGAAAAATATAATTTTAATTTTATTCTTCAACACGATTGTTTTTAAACCATTTACTCAATACATAAACCCTCCAAATATAAGCAGAATAGTCTCCCTTATTTGCAAAATGTAATCGCATGAAATTTTTGACCCTTTTTACATTTAACCCTTTTATACTGTCCAAAAACTCTTCAGTTAAGTGTGATTTTATATCTTCTTTCAATTCATTTCGCATCCAATCTGCCAAAGGAATTGCAAATCCTTTCTTTGGAACATCAAAAACATTTTCTGGGATATATTCATTTAGAATGTCTCTCAAAATCCGTTTCCGTTTTCCATTATGAAAACGATATGAAACTGGGAGTGTTCTTGCAAACTCAATTACCCTGTAATCTAAAAAAGGGCTTCTTACTTCCACCCCATATGCCATACTGGCACGGTCAACTTTTACATTACTATCGTTTTCTAGCCAGAGTTTAATGTTTAAATCTGCTGCGCGTTGAAGTGGATAGTCTGATAAAGTTTTGAACAACTTGAACTCTTCAAGCCAACCTAAATTCTTATGCTTTAAAAGAAGTGGGCCAAAACCTGTGAAAATTCCTTCTATAAAATTGTCTAAGTTCTTGTATTTTAAAATATTTTTTATGCCTTGGCCCCTTTTACCTAGCCACTGAAAAGGAAAGATTATACTTATTAATCTTCGAAAAAAATAAGGTGTTTTTAAAACAATTTTAAGTTTATTTGACCAATCAAAGTGATTATATCCTAAAAAACTTTCGTCCCCACCATCACCTGAAAGTGCGACTGTAACATGTGGTTTTGTTGTCTTGTTAAGCAGTAATGAAGGGACAGCAGATGAGTCTGCAAAAGGTTCGCCATAGGTCATAAAAAAGGTAGAGAACAACTCAATTAAATCTTTGGCTGAACAAATGGTTTCATGATGATTTGATCCTATAATTTTTGAAAATGTTTTCGCAAGGGCGCTTTCGTCGTATTCTGGATTATCAAATCCTATCGTAAAGGTTTTTAAGTTTCCATTCTCTGTCTTATTTGCTATCGCAGAAACCAATGCGGAATCAATACCGCCCGATAAAAAACTACCATAGGGCACATCGGATTGTAGACGGATTTTTACAGCATCCTTTAAAAGTTTATGTAATTCTTCTTTCGCATCCTGGTAAGATAAGTTTGTTTCTTTAGGTGATTGTAATTCCCAGTATTGTTCTAACTCAATTTCTTGCTCAGTCAACTTCATGGTCATTATAAAACCAGGCTTGAGTTTTTTCACTTCTTTATATATACTCCAGGGACTGGGGACATATCCTGTTTGAAGGTATATCTCAATGGCTTCCTGATCAATGGTTTTCCCTTTTGATAAAGGTTTAATTTGACTACAAATCTCAAACACACCTTTATCCCAGCTGTAATAAAAGGGCTTTACCCCTAAACGATCACGCGCACTAAACACTTCTTTTTTTTCTCGATCATAAATAGAAAAAGCAAACATACCGTTAAGTTTAGGGACTAAAGCTTTTCCCCAATGCTTATAACCAACCAACAATACTTCAGAATCCCCTTGGGTAGAAAAAGTTTTTCCTAATTCTTGAAGTTCTTTTTTGATTGTTTTATAATTATAAATTTCTCCATTAAAAACTAAAACATAATCTTCGTGGATCATAGGTTGGTTCGATCTTGAATCTAAATCTAGAATTGACAAGCGGGTATGACCGAAAGACAGATTGTCTTGCTGAAGTGTACCCGTAAAATCTGGTCCTCGATGGGAAATCCATTCAAGCTTAACTTCTAACTTCTTCTTTTCAAGAGGGATGTTGGTTAGGTATATTCCGCACATTATAATTTACTTTATAAAATTAGATGATTTTTAACCATTGTTCAGCAATATTTTTTGTCAAAAGTTTTTTTACGCTCTTTCTCGCCTTAGATCCCAATAAATTTCTTTTTTGCTTGTCAAAGAATAATTCTTTCAACTTTGAAGAAAACATGTTGTATTCATCCATTGGTATTAGATAGCCATTCACTTCATTATCAAGTATCTCACCTATCCCACTTGGGCAATCATAATGAATACAGGCTAAACCTGCATTCATTGCTTCAATAAGCGCATTAGGGTAGCCTTCATAATTTGAAGTAGATGCGAAAATCCAGTCTGATTTAAGGTATTTATACACATCTTTCTGAAGGCCAACAAGGTGAATTCTGTTTTGCATATTATTTTTAATTATATATTCTTCTAAATGTGTCTTCATGGGACCATCTCCCAAAATATACAAGTTGCACATTAAATTTGCATTGATAAATGCATCGATCAATGCAAAGTGATTTTTTTGCTCAGCCAAACGTCCAATATTAACTATATGTACTTTATCATCTACTGATGAATTAGGTGCAATTTTTTCGATAGGATTATTTATAATAACTAATTTATTTTCCTTTACTTTTTTGATAAAATAGTCGTGTTGTGCATTATTTTGAACAACCAATTTATCGGCTAACTGATATAATAAGTTCCTTAAAAGTCGAATTTTAGGGCTCAATTTATGTGCTTTTGGATCGACTCTTTCACTGATAATTAGCTTTCTATTCAGGAAAATATTTGCAATTATTGAATATAGATTCATGATGGTGGTAAACGAAATAATTACATGTGAATTTCGCTCAATAAAAAGCTTCTTTAAGGCGCTAATTCGAGAGTAAGAATCCCTCCATCTTTTCAAAGGAAATTTTTCAGCTTTTTTGTAGTGGATCGTTTTGACACTAACTTCGGGAGATAACGCATAAAAAGCTGGAGCTTCTGAAAAAACGATAATTTCAACATCATGCTTTTTTGATAAAAAATTAGCCAGTATACTCACAACCCTTTCAGCTCCTCCCGCTTCGAGCGAATATATAATGAACGTTATTTTCATAAATTAGACTTTTATAATGAATGCACTAAAAGGCGTTTCTATAACTTCTTCCTCCTTATCTGCGAAAAAATCATCAACTGCTTTTTTTACCCCAGGGCAAGATGTGAACGTATAATCATCAAATAGCATAATGCCTCCAGAACTTAATTTATCGTAGAAAAAACATAATCCATCTTTAGTTGGTTGGTGTAAATCAAGATCAAAATGAACAAATGAAATTGATAAGTCGTCAGAAATATTTTGAAAAGTGTCTGGGATCCATCCCTCATAAAATATTTTTATATTTTCTTTAAAAGCTGAAAGGTTGTTTTTACAAAAAAAAAGACTCGAATTTAAAGACCCCTTTTCCCAATAAGTTCCATCTTCCAAATCTGGTTGTGAAATACCTTGCCATGAATCAAACATGTGGTGTTTTTTTTCAGTTTGCCCTATTGCTTGTAATATTAATTCGGATGAAGCACCAAAATAAACACCTAATTCAACTGTATCTCCTTTAATATTTTTTGTTAGTTTTATGAGTTGTTGTAAAAAGTATTTTCTTTCATAACTCCTAAAGTTAACATCATCATATTTACAATAGTATTTATAAAAAACTTTGTTTTGAAGATAAATCTTACCCCATTCTCCAATGAAATAATCCGGGTAAATTATATTGAATATTTTCTCTGCTAATCTAAATCTAGCATGATCATCCCCTTTAAATAATCTAATTGTGAATCTAAACCAATAGTATAATCTATTCATGTTTTAAAAGAATTTTAAATAATTTGAAAGTTTCCCTTTTTCTTTTCTCAAAATGCTAAAGATCAATAATTGTGTAAATACGGTCCCTATTGCAAAATAAATTATTTCCAAATAATACCCTATTAATGAAAGAGTGATAACGCTAATTACTGAAGCGATAGCGGTGACTTGAAACAACAGTCTTTGCTTTTGGTTAATCACATAAATGATTGAATAAAATGAATTTAAAGAATTGAAGGGTATACTAATAGAAAGTATGATTAAAAGGTAAATTCCTAAGTCAAGTTGTGTTAAATCCGAAATGAAAAAAGAAATAACATGTTCAGAACTAAATACAATTAAAATTGACATAGTCAAGAAAATAAAAAACAATATGTATGAAAACTGTTCTTTGTTTTTAATATACAAGTTTGGGTTGTTTTTATACAATGAGGATAGTCTGGGGTAAATTGCATTATTAAAAGGTACGGATAGTTCATTTACTGCTTTGATAACCTTGTCTGCAATTGCATAAATCCCAACAGATTTAATGTCGTAAAAATTACCAAGCAAAATAAAATTAAATGAAGAAGAAAAATATACACTAAGAGTGGCTAAAAAGAAAAATATATTTTGTGATAATTGTTTGTAAATATCTTTAAGTTTAGGAAAAGAAACAAAAGTAAGATTGTATTTACTTATTGCATAAGTTGTGCCTAAAAAGGATAAAACAAAAAAACTTAAAGAAGAAATAAGCAAGGCTAAGTTTAAATCATCTGGTGTTGAAATCATGCTAACTATAGCAATTAAATAGCCGACTCTAACTACAAACGTTAGAACCATAATAAAAAGCATTTGTTTTTTACCGTGAAAAAACCATTCTTGATTTAATACATATCCAAATAAAAATGGAATACAATAAATTAATATTTCACTATATTGAAAAGGAAAAAAAAGATTGTAAATAAAAATGATGAAAAGGGAGATTAATAATATGAGCCCCTTCAATGAAATTATCTTGAAAAACAAAAAACTTTCTTGCTTTATATCATCACATAAAATTAATTCATTGACTGCAGTTGTCTTAAATCCAAAATTAATTAAAGTATCAAAAAAAGCTATTGAAGCAAGAGCAAGCACATATCTACCATAATCTGCCAATCCTAAATTATTGGTCAAAATTGGAACCGTGATTAGAGGAATTGCTTTATTCAAAAAACTTATGGTTGTGAAAGAGAAAAGTAATTTTAAAAACGATTTCATATTATTACTTTTAGTCTAAAAATTATTTTTAGAATGAAATAAAAATGTATTTCGATCTCTTCCTTGTTGTAGGATTTCAAAATTGTTTTGTAATAAGAAATTGATTACAGCTGGGGAAGTTGTCTCTTCATTCTCTCCCCTTTCAAAACCAAGATCAGCAGAAATATATTCTATATTCTTAATATACTTTTTGCAACTCATAATAATTTCTGGTTCGTAACCTTCAGCTTCTAATTTGATCAATTTTATTCTTCTATCTTGAATTCCAAGTTCTTCAATAATTGTATCTAAAGTCTTTACTTGAACAACGGTTTTCTCCGTGTAATCTGCCATTTTAACTAAAGACGAATCTCCGTTTTTTGGCTTATAATAGAAATTTTTGTTTTCATTTTTGACTCCTAATGCAAGTTGGAATATTTTATATGATGGCTTATTTTGAACATTTCTTTTTAAACAATAATATTCATATTTTCCAGGTTCAAAACCAAAATAAGATATTTTAGGTTCTATGGTTTCAAAATAGAGACTCAAATCACCTAGATTAGCTCCAATATCAAAAACTATATCGTTTGATGAAAACTTAACTAAATTCAACATATATGTGTTTACCCCCAAGTCTTTCGCACGGAAATCAAATCCATTATGATAACTGAGATAGCCTTGATTTTTAATGATAAAACTCCTTTTTAAATCTGTTTTAATATTGGAAATTTCAAAACCATCAATCCCTTCTATTTTTATTTCTTTGATTTTTAATTCACGATGATTCCAAAAGAATCTCAATCTAAAAAATTGACAGAATAATTTGTTTAAATCATTATCAATAGATAACCTTAGAAGAGTATTATAAATTTTACTAACAATTACCTTTATGTAAGATTTCATAAATGAATGATTATTTTGTGTTTTCTTGAATTTTAACTTTTTACCACCTTGATTAGCTTTTGGCCATTTTCTCTTACTATTTCTAAACTCAATGAACGTTTTTTCCCTTCATATCTATTTATTTTTTAGAAAAAAGAAACTCATTGCACCCTTTACCTCCTCCACAGGTTTTGAGCTTTTGTAAATTATATCCCTTTTTTATGAAAAAATGAATGATTTCCTCAGGTTTAGAAACCTCAAAAGGATAACCTCCTACCCAATCTACTACATCTTGTCTAGGGGACATCCCTCTTTGTCTACCATATTCTTTCCAAGTATAAAAGGGCCTAAGTTTAATGAAATCTTTGATTGTTGTTGGACCCCACAATCTGAAATAACATAGAAATAAGATAAGTTGTTTAATCAAGTATGGAGAATTTACATAAGTTCTTTTTATGCTGTGCCAGAATTTAGAAGTAAATCCCTGATCATTATACAGTGAAATAAAAAGTTTTCCGTTGTCCGCAACATTTTTTTCTACTAACTCAAGCGCTTTATACATGTCTCCTGTATGATGCAAAACACCCCAAGAATATACAATATCAAATTTGCCTAAACTTTCGAGATATTTTGCATCTAAAGCAGATCCTTGTTTTATTTTCCATTTAGAATCATCTGAAAAGTATGTGTGTTTTAAATGTTCTGTATAGGCGACCGAATCAATATCATAATCAAATGAATAAACGTTGGCTCCAGCTGTTTTTGCGGCTAATGATGACAATCCACTTCCACTTCCTATATCAAGAAATGTTTTGTCATTTAAATCTTTCTCCTCTAAGAAATCTAAAAGACATTTCTTGGCAAAATTGATTTTCTGTTGATTCAATGATTTCAAAAATTCTTTCCAATTCTTCCCAAATTTAAATCTATTTTTCTCTTTTATTTTTGGAGTTAAGTCTTCCATTTTATCGTCCTGTTTGAATCAAATTAAATTCCCCTCTTGAACTATTTTCTATAACATTCCTCCCATCAAAAATCTTAGCTGGTTGCATCATTTTATCTGCAATAGCATTCCAATTATAGGATTTAAATTCATCCCACTCGGTTAAAATAGCTGCTGCAAAAGAGTACTCTAAAGCTACACTATGTTCATGATGTACAACACAACGCTTTAGTTTGGATTCGATTTCTTTTTTTGAATCATTTCTGGCTTCCCAAAGAGCAGTCAGATCTTGGTGTATTCTGGCTTCTTTTACCATAGGGTCAAAAACATGTAGCTCGGCTCCTTCTTCAAGTAATACATCGGCTACATAAATGGCTGCAGATTCTCTTGAATCATTGGTGTCTTTTTTAAACGCCCATCCCAACAGAGTTATTTTTTTTTGGTTGACGGTTTCGTTTAA
>Ga0206129_10005013_pt1 | contig 14240 bp, 17 predicted proteins | sample Helgoland_Spring_8_FD_148616 | JGI IMG/M metagenome (GOLD analysis project Ga0206129, IMG submission 148616) | Pelagic subsurface seawater microbial communities from Kabeltonne, Helgoland, North Sea - Helgoland_Spring_Bloom_20160502_2 | ecosystem: Environmental > Aquatic > Marine > Epipelagic ...
AGCCCATATCCTAAAGAGATGGGGAAGTACCGTTCTTATTAAGTTTCTGGCCGCTGACACCTATCTTTTTGATATTGCCATCCGCGTCATTAATCATGTAGAGGTGCTGCTCTTTAGTACTCGCTTTCGAGTTGCCGTGTGTCTTCTTTGCACCATCCCCAGCCTTTGGTTTTGTTTTTAACCTCTTGGCCGCGTTTAGTAATCTTCCAATCGACCCAGCAGCAGCACTTGGAACCACCGCTGCAAGAATTGCGCCTTCAAGAGCAGCTTCTCCTATGGCGCCTAGATCAGTAATTCCTCCACTCGCTAACTGACTAACAGCTTCCATCAACCCTTCGGAGACTGCGCCAATTATAGCTCCTACAAAGCCAAACTCACCATAAGGTCAGCGGTGAATCCGCCATCAGGTCTAGGTAGCTTCTTTGCAACATTAAATTAGTTCCAAATTACAGGAGGCTCACCTTCTCTTATCAATGCCAAAGCTTCTGGCCCTTGATACGCTTCATCAGTTAGATCTACTTTTAATACACCACTATCGTTAATTTTAATTTCAATATAATCTTGAAGCTCGGTGACACTGACAACTTCAGCATTCGTAATGTTAAACAATACACCACCATCATAACTGTAAGAATTAAATACATTCAAGATGATGCCATTATCAAAACCTATCTGAATATAGTCTTCGATTTGGGTTATTTGCTTGATGAGCAATCCAATTAATATATCTAGCGCCATCATAGTCATAATCTCCTAATCCAATGGGAAGTGACTATCTTTATTCGATAGCGTTCTGCCGGTATTAGGATCTACACCTTGGCCAGCCTTATTCTCATATTTAATATATCCATTTGGATAACCCGGACTTTTTCCTCTAGCTGGAGTAGCATCCATAATCCTCATGGTATCAACTTGCCCGTTCGCACCACCCTTTCCACCAGTAAATGCACTTCCAGTTGTTTTGCCCTGAGGGTTCACTACTGAAGTTGAACCTTTTGAACCTTTCGGTACAGGAAATGCTGTTCCTCCTTTAGAAACTATGAAGTCGGGAGCTTTTTCTGCTCCCTTTGCAACATTAGTTTATGCCCATATATCGTAGGCACAAAAAAGCTCCAATTAAGGGGCTAAAATGTTAAATACTAAGCTACAGCGTCAAGCCACTCAGTCAACACCTGTTCGAGTGAGTCAAATTCATCAGTTAAAACACCTTGCTCATCATCCCATTCGTAAATTTTTCCACTTTCTTCCCCTACTGCATAAACCCCGATACCTGCCTGGTACATGAAAGGAATAACACTCTCGGGGAAGCTTGGATTCAGTTGATTCACCCAATCTTGAAATTTTGACAAACTCTCAACTAACTCAACATTTCCAACGAATTTTGGGGTGAATATTGATGCGATCTTAAATGTACTTGAAAACAAGTCGGCACCATCAAAGTCTGTATACGTATCTCCAAGAGACTTAAGTGAGTTCATCGTACCTGAATAAGCCTCTGCATTCTTGAACACTGTGGAGTGCTCTCCAGATTGATGCTCTATCTCAAAACGATCATCATATTCGGAGACATTACCGGGTCTATTCGCTTTAATCCAATCTAGTAACTTCATCTTCAATTTCCGTTCATATGATTATTTTTGAGTTGTCTGCGATTCAGCAGTGAGCCAGAGGAACCTGCTTGAGTACCATTAGGGTGATACTTGCTGACGTGACCTGCGTTTCCTCCCCTTGAAGGTATGACGTTATCTGCCACATCTGCCTGCCCAGGATTTCTTTTAACATCATTTATATGATGCCAACGGGTATCACTTGGGAATTGACCAGTCTCTGCGATACGCTTCCTTTCAGCAAATGACCATCCACCGTTATCAGCAGTTCCTGGATGGCCGCTTTTAACAAGATCTCTTTCAGCTGATTTCGCTCTATTAACCCCACGTTGGCGGGCATTCTTAATCGCCTTTGCATTGTTTGTAACATCAAGAAACCCTGATGTTTACGCCGTACTAACCCGCCAGTTTCCCTAATGCCTTCAGTACCTTAAAGAGCCTGCACCCTAGGTATCGTCGCAGCTTAACAACTTTAAGCTCTAGAGGCACTTTTGTGCCTACGAATCAAAAATCCCTCGGGTACGCCGAGGGATTTTAATGGGAAAGGCAGACCTCACAGAATCTTATACTTAGAGATTAAAGCACTGCAAGCATCGACAATGGAAGGGCGGGCAAGAGCAATATAATCAGATACTTCCCCATCAATTCGTTTTAAATAATCCGAACTAAAATTCTCTCGAATACTTAGTTCAGGGTAGTCATCAGTTTCAGATGCCACACCTACAAAAGGTAAAAAATCAGAGTCATTTTCTAAGTTAAGTTGATTCCTCAGTGAAACCAACAGTCTGCAACCTTCAATAAAATTAATGTCGTCATTAACCAACGATTGGCAAATATCTATGATTTTTTCCTGATCCTTTACATCCATTACTTTGGCCCCTTAAGATAATCTTCAACAATTGTCTTCGGTTCTACCCGTTGTCCAGTCGCCGAATTTTCAAGTCAATGACCTGGCGCAGCGCGGTTTGGCTGTCGGCATTGGCGGCTAAGGGAGGAGCTAGTTTTGTCGTTGTGTTTTGCTTGGTCGCCTTGGTGCCGCCTTCCAGCACAAGGCCTAAATCTTTTTGCAGCAACTCACAGGCAAAGCGGAACGATACCCCCTGAGTTTTCATCACCCAGTCAATCACGCTGCCACCGGTGCCACAACCAAAGCAGTTAAAGAGATTCGTCTTAGGGCTTATCACACAGGAAGCGGTCTTTTCTTCATGGAACGGGCAGCTAAGGACATAGTCTTTTCCGTGCTTTTTCAGCTGATGTCCTTGCGACTCAACCAGACGTACCAGTGAGACATCTGTTTTAATTCGATTGATAATTTCATCAGCAAGACGCGCCATCTCATTTCCCCCTAAAACCTTGTCAAGACCATAACAATGGATTATTAAGGTACATACTTATGTATTTCATGGCAACAGGGTAATAAACTAGGGGTTAAGATAATGGCAACGTTAATCAGAACACTTTTGATGATGAGCCTAGCTAAGAGACTTATTACCCTACGCAAAGAGAAAGGGCTAACCCAGCAGCAGATGGCTGATGTACTGAGTGTGCATGTGAACAGTTTGAAGAAGTATGAAGCTGGTCAAGCCCAACCATCTCTGGACGCCATTAAGAAGATTGCTATCGGACTACATGTCAGTACCGACTTCTTGCTATTTGAAGAACATGAACGTGGCCCTAGTGACGATCTTGCCTTACAGCTAGAAGCGATCAGTCAGATGCCTGAGGGTGAGCAGATGGTGATACGGGAAGTGCTGGAGAGTTTGATAATTAAGTATCAGTCCAGAAGGTGGGATTCAGGGAGGCAAGCAGCTAAGTGAGTACTACAGATATTCAACCGCTAATTGAACAACTAAATAACAAAGCATCAGCTAAACGCCGTTCAGCAGCTAAAAAGCTGAGAAAACTTAAAAATAAAGACGCAGGCCCTGCGCTACTCGAAGCTCTAAAAAATGAACTCAAGGATAAGCGCACTTGGGAAACACAATACCAGATGATTATGGCATTGGGTGAATCAGGCCATACGGATGGACTAGATTTTTTACAACAATTAGCTAAACAAGATTTTGAAGCCACAATGCTCTACGTGGCAATCGGAGACTCTACAACACGGCTTATTTATCTAATGGAGAACAGCGTTCATAAAGCTATCATTCAGATGCTAAGCAACACCGAGAACCCTTTATTTTCTGACGGGATTCTAAGAGCAATGGCTATGCAAAAAATTGTTCCAGAGGAAGAGGATATAAACAAACTGCTTAAATTTGCAGACAGCATCGGTACACCTGATAACAATATCACCTGGATTGCCTCCGCTTCTGCTGGCTGGCACAAAAATGAAAATACCATTTCATTTCTAGAAAAACATGCGGATTCAGAAAACCAACAAACAAAAAAAGCAGCCGAAGCTGCTTTAAAGAAAAAATATATTAAGTGGTCAATTTTATAGGAAGCCTAAACAGGCTTCTTCATAATCCCACTTGCCATTGGACTCACCCTCATCTAAATAAGAACGTATATCCTCATAAGCAATAGTTGGAGGAATATCGACAGCGACTAACCTAGGCTGATCGCTCACTTCCGAACTACAGCCCATAGATTTCAAGGCCTCCCTTACAGGCTGCACTTCCTGCTCACTAGCAAACCAGAGACGAACCGTACTATGCCCCGAAGGTTCCAATAGCTCCTTCATACACAGACAGCCTCCCACTCTTTCAGCACTCACGACATCTCCAAACGAAACACCTTTAACGTAAAAAGGAATATTGTCTAGCTTAAAACCTTCCCCGCAAGGCAAGGCCCATAAAGATTCAGTTTCACTTTCGTTTGAATCACCAACGGAATATTCGAAAAATAATTTTACGTGCTCACTCATTATTAATTATTACTCTTATCTAAATTACACGTACGACAGAGAACCTGACCATTCTCAAGTGTTCCGTCACCACCCTTCGATTTAGGGATAATGTGATCTCTGTGCCGCTCGTTCGCTGGCGGGGTCACTCCTCGCTGATGTCTTTTCGCAGGAACAACTTCGTTGCCGCAATTAGTACAGCGGTTTACTCCACCATTTTGTGCTGCGTTTTCTGCGTCAATTTGTCTTTTGGTTTTTTGGGTGAAAGCCTTACCTGTTCGATCAACGCCCGCCGATCCTGCTTTCTTTGTAACACCCCCAGCCTTTGGTTGTGGCTTACTTTTCTTGGCTAGCCGTTTAACAACAGCCCTGCTGGCGTTTTTGAGCGTAGGAGCCGGCATCCCTGTGGCCTGCTCAAACGCCTCTCCAGCAGCCTCCTTGGCAATAAAAATTACCAGCGGTATTAAAAAACCAGCCTCACCACTGGGATCATTAGCATTAACCGGATCATTGCCAACATAGGCATACCAGTTCATACCATCTTTATAACCAATGGGGTCAGTCTGCAAAAAACGCCCAAGCGAAGGATCATATACCCTGGCTTTATAATGGTAAAGTTCCGTACCAGGCAACAGTATCTGACCCGTATAACGAAACCTCGAATCACTGTTGTTCTCAGGCTCACCATAGGGCCCATATTGGTGTGTGGTGACTACCGAACCACCACTGTTGGTCTCAGCAACAATAGAGCCGCGCTCATCCGCTAAAAGGTAGCGTGCGTCACTTGTACCTGACCCCTGGTACCATACCAGAGGATCATCTGACCCTATACCATGCACATAGCGATTAAGTAGACCACCGCTGTTGTTGTACTCGGCAACCAGTTCATCACCATCGTACAAAAACAGAGTTTTACTGCCATTGAGTGTCGAACTATTTAGACGACCTAGGGCGTCATATGCTAAATCGAGGGTTTTTCCCGGCTGGCTTGCACGGGTTAATCGATTATGTGCATTGTAATTGTAATTCCAGCCATTATGAGCAGTGAGGTTGCCAGCCTGATCATAACTTAAGGGTGTGCCATCAATATTGGTGTACTGATTGAGGTTATTAGATACGTAGGTTTGCTCGCTAATGCTGGGTATTTGTATCTGGAAGCTCGGATTGGTGACCACGCGATTAATGATTTGGCTCGCAGGGTTATAAAAAAAACTGGCCGTATTGATCCCACTATGATCATAAGTTTGAACCTGTCCAGCATCGTTATAATGAAGATGTGAGTCTCGACCACTATACCGCTGTATATCTGTAAGACGACTATAGTCATCAAAACTGTAACTGACCAATGTTTTTGTATTGTTTTCTTTAATCCATATCAGCGCCCCAGTATGGTCGTAACCATAAGTCAGAAAGAACCCATCGGGATGAGTTAGCTGTGTACGCCGACCGGCAATATCGTATTCGTAACTGAGGGTTCTGCCATTGGTGCTAGTGCTCTTTAGACGACCTAGCCCATCGTAAGCTGTGGTTACGCTGCTATTACCACGATTAGCTGAGATCTGCCTACCAAGGCCATCGTAGCCATATGATAAATCAGCCTCACCTGCAACAGTTGTGCTTGTTTTAAGATTTAATCCATCGTAGTAGTGGGTCAGGGTCTTACCGTCACGCTTGCGCCAGATTTTAAGATTACTGTTGCCATCATAGGTGTTGGTTTCGTAGGTATGATCAGGGTAGGTAGTCTTGTACAAACGATCTATGCCATCATACTGGTACTCAGTCTTATTGCCATTACCATCTTTTCTAAAACTCACTTGGCCGTTACTGGTATAACCCATTTCTATGTCAGCACCAGCACTTGCCGTACCATAACCTGAGATGGTTTTGGTTATACGCGACAGGGCGTCATAGCTATGGTGGGTAATTCGATCAGAACCAAACTCACCAGCTATCCCCAATGCGCATGCCGAGGTAGGCAGCGCAGAAAATTTGGCTGGGTTCATGCGCTTGACAGTACACTGCAAACGATTGCTGCTGTCATAGGTGTTCTGCACAACTTGTTGTAAGTCTGAGTTACCACTAATCTCAGTTTTGACCACTAACCCAAGACTGTTGTACTGATTGTCGCGCCTTATGTTGGACTGTAGTGCATAGTCGGCAATTGACTCAATGTAACCAGATTCCATCGCCAGCACCTGGTCATCTTGGGTGCGATAGGTTTTTCTTGTGGCTTTGCGGGTACCATTTTGATTAAGTTCGCCAATCTCCCAAGTACGACGACCTGAAGCATCATAACGGTAATATTTAGCATCATTGGTACCAGCAAGTGGGCCATCCTCTGAGAGTAACTGTCCTTTATTGTCGTAAGCAAGTGTTACCGTTTGAGTAAGACTGTTAATACCATTGGTCTTAGTAACGGTTGCAGGCAATTTAGTATTGCCCCAATAGGTATACAGTGTAACCTGCTCTTTATCAGTACCACATTCAGCAGTGCCGCAAACAGAGCTCTTCTGAAGTCGGACAAGCGGACCCGTCTCATCATAAATATAAGTGGTCACTCTTTTTTGCCCGTTAGCACTTACAGGCTCTGTTTTAGTCAACATACCACCGTGATTTGTATCCCAGGTGAAATCGGTCTTTGTACCATTAGCATCAACGATATAGGCAGGCCTAAAACAGGCTAAACCGTCGCAAGTTAATGCGTTGTAATTTGCAGATGACACAATGTCGGGCAGATTTGAGCCAGGCTTGGCAATGAGACGTTTTTCAATAATATTACCTAAGGCATCGTAGGTATATTTTTCTTTATTGCCCTCTGGGTGGGTAACTATCTCCAGACGATTACCTTGGGTGTAACTGTAGTGTGTTGTTTGCCCCAGACTATTGGTATCACTTGTGATTAGCTGAGGATGTGTATCACTCGCATAATTAACATCCAAAGCAATCTGCCTGCTATAACCACCAGGACCGGTAATAACCAACTGAGTATATTGCGCGCTAGAATCGTAGCCAGCACCAGATTTGGGTGTATAGGTATAGTTGAATATTTGCCCATCACGAATTACCTGAGTAGTAAAATTATCATGGTATTGACCGGCATAATTGAGCCAAGAGGAGGCCACTGAAACAGCATTGGCAGAGTCACCAGGACGTTTGAAAGAGTAGTTCTTTGCCGTATCTTGTGATCCCAAACTATTAGTGAAACCAGTATAGTTCCATGAACGATTATCAGGGCCAGTCAATGAGTTTCCTATATAGCTGTAGGACACAAGGGTATAATCTGAGTGATTTTTAATCGCAACAGAGCGGACTCGATTAAACCCCGCCGTACCCAATGTATCGGAGTCATAGTCAATCACTAATTTAAAACCAGTATTTGATGAAACTGCCGTCGGTCGGTGATAAACAATAGTCGATCCGTTAATATTTTGACTTTCTTTATCGTAGGTAAAACTTACGACCTCACCATCCGGATAGATAATACTCGAGGCATACATTGTTACTTGGCTCTGAGCACCAGTAAACTGCGATGACAGCTGGTTGTATACCACCTTAATGCCAGTACCGCCCTGCGTGTAGATAAATGACGATCCATTCATCGTTCCAGTAATTTCGGAGCCGTTGTTGCTAGCAGGCTGGCAATTATTCGCAGGACAATGGAAATAATCTGAACTTCGACCACCAAAAGTCACTGAATAGGTCGCACTCTCGAGATTTCCAGATATGTCAGCAGACGTACCCTGCCCAATTAGCTTTGCCTCAAGTTGATGTAGTGTATGGAATCTCAATCGAGGCGCTGCCGGTATACTTAAAACTGGCAGTTGAGGACTGTACTTACCTGACAGTAGGTCCACATCGTTCACATCGGGAACTAATTGTAGTGGCTTAATGGCCGGCACATCCTCAGCGGCACTATTCACGTAAACGATCATTAGAAGGGCGGTTAAACTGATTTTCAACCGGACTGCTATGGTATTCATGGTATAAATTTCCTTATCAACGTCGGTGTATGGGTCCGCTCGTCAGTAGTCGTATAAATTTTCCTTTCGACACGCTAAGATCACCGTTGTAACAGGTTATTGTGACACCAGTGCTTGTATAAATTTGAATAGTCTTAGTGCCAGATGATGCAAGATCCGCATAGCTGGCTTGATCCTCTTCCAACAGACAATGTGTTGTATCCGTAGAAACCCAAGTAAGTGTTGCGGGGGAACCTGCAGAGCTAACGCTTGAGGGACCAGTGAAGTTGGTAATCTGAGGGTTGGCTAGTTGGGGAGGCGTGTCAGATACCTCTATTCGGTTTCCTGCGGCATCAAGTGTGTAATACAACTCTTCATCCAGGTTGTTGGATACCTTCACCAATCGCCCTCTAGCATCATACTCATATTTGATCACTGGGTCTGTTGCTTGAACACTGCTAACGCATAGCGCACTAACAATCAAAAAAATGACCGTGGACCTTGCCCTAAAATTACTCGCTAGAGTCTGTTTTACCATGACTATATTATCCAATCATTAAGTGTTGGTAGATGCAACTGAAGAGACAGATCTTCACGGCAGTCACTAAGCACCGCGAGGCTCAAGTTATCTGCAGATACACCATGTGATATTGATCTTGCATTAACTTACAATAACCTGAACGCTAGCACAAAACAAATTCGCCAAAACCTGTCCTATGGGACAGGTTATAGTGGAGCGTCGTTTAATTGTGATCCATTGACCTTTCTCCATCTTTAGCACCACTGGCTTGATGAGATATTTAAAATTTACGTTAATTGTTCTGCAAATGTAACCGGTGGCAGATAGCTCAAAGAACTATGTGGTTGAACAAGGTTGTAGTGATATCGCTATTGATCAATTTCGCAGCGAGCCTGATCGAGACTTCTGAACCAGTGCCGGTTGAGGCATTCGTTTCGACATTTGCCATTCAAACTTTCCACAAAAGCGTTCTGAGTTGGCTTCCCTGGTTGGATAAAACCAAGACCTACACCTGATTCTTGACTCCAAAAGAACATTGCTTTGCTAGTAAACTCAGTGCCGTTGTCACTGAGCAAGCGCGGACGATGTTGAACCTTTACTTGATTGAGCTGGGCAAAAGCCAAGGCATCATCCAACGTATCAGAGACATCACCCGCACTCATCGTCCTACACAAGCGCCAAGCAACAATGAAGCGAGAGTAGTCATCCAAGACGGTCGATACGTAATACCAGCCCCAGCCTACGATCTTGAAGTACGTAAAATCCGTTTCACGTAACGCAAAATCAATCAGCGCTTGACGATGTTCAGTCGGCACTTTATTCCACGCCATCGATGGTTGTGGCTTTTTATCGTCTAAGGCATCAAGACCGCCATCGTGATAACGACCAAGCCAGTTATAAAAGGTGGACTTATGGATATCCAATCGAGCCAGTGTACGGGTGCCCGACAGACTCGATTGTTGTACCAATTTAATCCAACTAGTGTTGACGGGATACACTTTGAAATCTATCACTCTTAAATATGCGCTTGAGGTGGTTTGATTAAGGACTCTACCGGAATACCCAAGCCCTCATGCAGCTTCCAGATCATTTTTAGCGTGAGCGAGCGGTTGTGATTGAGAATTTCATAGACTCAGTTGCTTTTTCCAATCATGGGTTCAATGTCTTTCACTGTTAAACCTTTACGTTCCGTCTCGAACTTGATGCCTTCAACAGGATCAGGCAGATCCATAGGGAAATGCTTGACCTCATAAGCTTCGATGAGCGTGACCATGACATCCAGCTTCTCACCTTCGGGTGTGTCAGGGCCAGCCATCATCAGGCTTTCAATTTCTTTTGATGCCGCTCGGTAGTCGGCATCAGTTTTAATCGGTTTGATGTCCATAATTTTTACCTCTCGGTTCTACCTTTGGGGCAATTAAATAGTTTTTACGTCAATTCTATCATATTGCACATGGGTACCGATGAACCCATTAGTTTTTTACTTTTTTTTAGCAATCGGAATATCTTCCAGATGCTTGTCGATTGCTTCAATCGCGTCGCTATTAAGCGCCAGGTTGGTCTTTTCGCTCTGCCACTTTTCGTAGAAAAGCTCTACCGTTTCACTTGCCGTATACAATACAAGCTTTTCTGGCAACCGTGCCTTTGCCGCCAAATGAGACAGTTCATCCATGGTGAAGTCAGCGAACTTCTTACTCCTGCTGACTTTCAAAGCAGCTTCCTTATCTGGCATATATGGAATTGTTGAAACGAAGTCATAGGCTGGCGCAATAGAGGCTGAGCGCTTATCGTTATAGATGAGCGACCAGTTCTTCAAATGCATATCCGCATTGCCTATAAGCGTGTTAAATACCAGCCTGCGAGTAAACTCAGCAATATCGTCTTCCTGCCCTTCTATTCCTATAACTTCTGCAATATTGCGCATACTGGCTTTCTTGTATTTGTCATGTGGATAGACACCAAACACTTGCGCAAAGTCTTCAATATGAACAGAACCACCACCATCTATTCGATCAAACCGCTTGATCGCGAAGGCGCTATTTCCAAACCGCCCAATTCCATCAGGAATATTTTCAATATCCCCAATATTGAGTAATTGCGTGTCGGGAACATCCATACCGATTTTTCGTGCCAGCTCCATCATGGAAAACTCATTTTCAGGCACGCCCTCAAACTTACTTGAGGGCAGTTTTACAATCCACGACCCACCCATACCACTAGCGGGGATCGTCAGCCCTCCTGAGGCATGCTGAACGGCGGAGAATTTTAGTTGAACTCCAGCCAAAGAAAAACGCATCGCACCGTCTTTATATTCTTCACCTCCATCGACTGGCTCACTGATACTAGGAGGAAGCTCTTCTCCATCAGCGGGCTTGATAGTGATCGCTCCTGTTAAATCTTGACCCAACACCCAGAGCAAGAAGAACTCACGCTCGGGATTTACATTGGCTCTTTCAGCCAAATATCTACGCATCTCATCTTCGGGTAAAAGATTTGAGAAGAACGGTAGGAGCTTAGTTTGCGTGGGCTTAAAGTCCGTGATCAGCTCGCCAAGGGAGTCTTTTAAGCCAAGACTTAGCGTCGAGCGGTCGTTATCCTCAATATAATCTTGGGTCAACGCAAACAAAGAGCGGTCATTACCCACATTGGTAATCGTACCGATCAACTCACCATAGAGAAAAATATTGAGGGTTGAGACGTTACTACTCATCATCGCCTCCGTCTAAACTGTAGGCTGGCATCGATGCAATAGCCTCTTGAACAGGGTTGCTATGCGCCAATGAATTCCGAAGAGAGCTCATATGACGCACCGCCTTTTTGATTTCATCATGAATATCAGAGTTTTGCTCCATAGCTTTCTTTAATTGATTTAGAGGGCTTTGCTTCATAGCCTTTTCAATAGCATTTCTTGAGGATTCAATCGCCTTTAGCGCTGAATTATCGAGCTTGAAACGGCCAATATCAGCAACAGCTTTTCTTAGCTTCTCTAAATCACTGTTTGCGACGGAAGAGAATTGAGTTGCGGACGCGATAGCCTTCCTATATTGATCCATTTCTCTCTGAATCATTTTTTGTGCATTAGCCAAATCTGCACTCGTACTACTACGCACGATAGATTTCACCGCAGGAACTGTTTTCTTCGGAACAAGCTCAAGCTCTAAATCCAAAACTCGCGCTAGAGCGACCAGACTAGACACCCTCAAATCCACAGCCCCACTCTCTATCTTGGAGATATGACTCTGCGGCACGCCAGACTTAGCGCTTAGCTCTCTTTGGCTAAACCCCTTTCTTTGGCGAGCCTCACGTAGGCTTTCGAGTATCTGGTCGTTTAAATAAGTCATTTTGATCTATTTTTCTATATCTATATAATTAAACAATATACAATAATATATCACAATACCCGAAACCTCTCAACACATATGATATATAATATCATATCATATAAAATTCTTGATCTACCTTAATAGATCAACCCCCCCCCAACGACTACAAGATAAGCAAATACCTTCTCCAGGAGCTCCATTAATTATTTAATAGTTTTTATCTATATTATATTTATTAATGTATTTAGCACTCAATTTCGCCTTATAATATGCTAGACTATCTGTTATATAATGCTTTTTATATAAAATTAATGGTTTATTTATTATGCTAAATACTCTCGAATCAAATGAAGAATACGTATTAGGAACCGCTGTTCTCCAGTCCGGGAAGTTCTTGGGCTTGAGCCAGTCCTTAGTGGGTCAGATAATTGGGCGAAGCCATATCACGATTGCTCAAGCAGGCATTGACCCGAGCTCTAAATCAGGAGAGATGGCATTACTGTTAGTGAGGGTCTATAGGTCACTGTACGCCATTTTGGGTGGTCACAAAGACGAAATGAAGGTCTGGATGTCTAGCCCTAACGCTCACCTGAACCACCAAATTCCGCGAGATTTAGTCCTCACTGTTTCTGGGCTTGTGTCTGTTGTTGCGTACTTAGATGCAATGCGAGGGAGAGCGTGAATACTTGGAGCGCTTGTAATGGTCCTTCACATATCACCAAAATAGCTTCAGAGGTTTTTCGTGTCTGTGAAAGCCAAGAAGATGTGGCCACAATGAATCTTGTGGGTAGCCTCGCCGATCAGTCCCTTTTAGAATATATGATTGAAAGATCAAAACCAGGTCGTTTGGTGGGGCATTATTTAGTATCGACCCCATTTAGGTACCCTCCTCTGCAGCATGGTTCCCGCTTTGGCAGCAAATTTGAACCGTCACTATTTTATGGCAGCGAGTCGCTACTGGGTTGCTTTACTGAAACTGCTTACTATCGCTTCTTATTTTTGAACGCTTATGCTACCCAGCATGACTTACAAAACCGCTATACGAGTTTTTCAATTAAGGCTGTGAGTGAATTCAGTATAGATCTCACTAAAACGCCCTTTGTTGCACTCTCTAAAGATCTACGATCGCCTAGTGATTACAGTGTTACTCAAGCGCTGGGGACTGAAATGCGCAATGCCGGGGTAAAGTTAATTCGATTTCACTCTGCCCGCTCTGTTAAATCAGACATTATCAATATAGGTCTTTTTGATAGCTCCCCCGTGATCACAACCCCAAACTCCGTTTCTCAGTGGTCCTGCCACACGAGAAAAGGTAGTGTAGAATTTTTAGCACAAGACCGCTCTGGCGGCCTCTCTTTTTCGTTATCTGATTTCTTGATAGGTGGCATTTTGCCTACGCCTGGCTGATCTGACTTGTTGAAGCTTGGATGCCATGACGATTATTGAACTATAAACTCGGTTAAATACAGCTCTTCAACATGCCTCGCACCTGTCCGCTCTTGCAGAACGCCCATAGAATAAATTTAAAAGGAGAATCGATGCGAAAAATAAATCAGAGTTGACTCAAATTGGACACTTAGGGTAATAAAGACTTCACTGATGCGAGGAACACAACAGGTGTTCAAATAAAACCGGAATCTGCAAACTGACCTTTACTCATTTTTAGTACCAATGGTGTGATTACAGCCTCACTTGCAAATGCTTAAAGTATGATACTTTTTTGTTTGACATTTGGAGTGAAATCTATTGATGCCTAAGAAAAGTATGATACTTTTACTATTTGATGAAAATCACTAGCCAATAAAAACAATAAGTTACGTATGTCAAAGGATGATAGTTTTTTGTCAATCTACAGATGAATCAGTTTTCCAAGAAGGTAAGAGTCAAGAAAGTATTGGTCGTTCTCGGAGTGTTTTTTCTACTCCTACAATTCCAACCGGGAACCAAGTTACTAAATCTATTAACAAACCACACTACCCA
>Ga0206129_10005020_pt1 | contig 14223 bp, 17 predicted proteins | sample Helgoland_Spring_8_FD_148616 | JGI IMG/M metagenome (GOLD analysis project Ga0206129, IMG submission 148616) | Pelagic subsurface seawater microbial communities from Kabeltonne, Helgoland, North Sea - Helgoland_Spring_Bloom_20160502_2 | ecosystem: Environmental > Aquatic > Marine > Epipelagic ...
ATCAAGTAGGAGAAAAGTATACTTTTTTTAATCCGAAATTTGGATTGACCTATGCACTAAATGCCCATTTTCAGCTCTACGGATCCTTCGCTGTAGCCCACCGAGAACCTGTACGTACTGATTTTATAGATGCTCCGGTGGGAGACATTCCCAGTCCTGAGCAACTTCAAAATTTAGAATTTGGATTAAGGGGTAACTTGGATAACATCCATTTGGAAACAAATGTATATTTGATGGATTATACCGATCAGCTGATCCTAACCGGAGCCGTCAATGATGTTGGCTCATCTATCAGGATCAATACCCCTGATAGTTATCGAACAGGTCTAGAAATGGTCTTGGGTATGAATTTAACTGACCGATGGAATTGGGGCTTTAATGTGGCCTTGAGTAGAAACAAAATCAATAAATTTACGGAGGTTGTTTTTGATTATGCCTTCACTGATGACCGCTATATCGTAGAAAATGAATTTACAAATACCGATATTGCCTTTAGTCCCAATGTCGTGATAGGTAATGACATCACCTTCAGCCATCAAGGATTCAGCGCACAATGGCTTAGTAAATTTGTGGGAGCGCAATTCCTAGACAATACGTCCAATGAAGACCGCATGATTGAAAGCTATTTTATCAATGACCTAAGATTAGCTTATCAATTGCAAGCCTTTGGAATGCGAAAAATAGAATTTACCTTCTTAATTAACAATTTGCTGAATGTCACCTATGAATCAAATGGATTTACCTGGGGCTTTCTTTATGATGGATCTCTTTATCAACAAAATAATTATTACCCGCAAGCTGGGATCAATTTCCTGACGGGTATTTCATTGAAATTCTAGTAATGGAGCAAAGCTTGAAAGGGGGATAGCTCCTTTCAAGCTTTGCTTTGGCTTCCAGCCCTTTTTCCATTACAAAAAATGCTTTTTTTAAAAAAGAATAATTATTTGCTAAATTCAAACTTTAAGTAATCTTTTGAATTTTCACCCCATTGTCTTCCCATCATTTCGTCAAAGAAAACCAGGAACCTGCCCTCATCATTGACCACCTCACAGTGTTTCCCTTTTCAAAACTAGAAGACTTATTGGAGTGGGCACCCCAAGTGATCTGTTTGCCCAGTGCGCTTCCAAAAGCTATCAGCTATCAATTTAAAATAGATGTCATCATGGGCCTCGACCTTCATGTGCGCACATATACTGATCTTCAAGATCATATTGAATATGTTTCCCTTACGGGTACCCTGTGGGAAGGGATCATAGAGATACAAATAACAGAATGTCCCTATTTAATCTCGGAGCCTCTAGAGAAAATAAGGTAAAAGCTAATCCAAATTGAATTGTGTCAATAATTTACTTTGAGTTTCAATGTCGATCTTAAACTCTTTTCTCAATCGCGCTACCAAAATCGATATCTTTGGGCTGTCAACTATTTTGGTAGTCCCTTGTCCGGCGGACCAAATGATTTTCCTCGCCTTAGCTTCATCTTTCGCGATCAGTTCATTGCCAAAATCTACCTCAACTGTTTTTTTCCACATCTCTTCTGTAATGCCCCTCTGCTCCAAACTTAGCCTTAAATTAGAAACATGGGCGCTACCACACAGGTAGATTAATATCCAAAATAAACGATGCTTTGCTCATAATCTTTACAATACTTCAAATAGTCCTGCTGCACCCATACCTCCACCGATACACATCGTACTTACCACATACTTAGCTCCCCTTCGCTTGCCTTCAATAAGCGAATGACCCACCATTCTAGCGCCACTCATTCCGTAAGGGTGGCCTATAGAAATTGCGCCTCCATTGACATTCATGAGTTCCATGGGAATCCCTAATTTTTCTTGGCAATAAAGTACCTGAACAGCAAAGGCCTCATTTAATTCCCAAAGCCCAATATCCTGGATTGTAAGCCCATTTTGTTTCAATAACTTAGGAATTGCAAAAATAGGTCCGATGCCCATTTCATCTGGCTCACAACCAGCCACCGCCATTCCTCGGTAAGCACCCAGCGGTGCGATCCCTCGCTGGATCACCAATTTGCTATCCATGACTACCGAAGCTGAAGCGCCATCTGATAGCTGACTGGCATTTCCTGCGGTAATACAACCCCCTTCAATAACAACATTTAAGCTATTAAGATCCTCAATGTTAGTAGAAGACCTATTTCCTTCATCCTTATTTAAAGTTACTTGTTCAAAAGTATACTCCTTCGTTTCTTTATTAAATAAGGCCTTAGTTGTGGTTATCGGAATAATTTCATCGTTAAACTTACCTGCCTCTTGTGCCGCTGCCGTCCGTTTTTGGCTCTCAAGTCCATAAGTATCCTGCTGATCTCTTGATATTCCATAACGCTTGGCCACAATTTCTGCAGTTTGCAGCATAGGCATGTAAATATGATTATGCTTGGCCACCAATATTTTATCCACCGCCATATGGGTATTGGCCTTTTCGTTTTGAACCAAGCTGATAGATTCAATACCTCCTCCCACAGCCACTTGCATGCCATCAACCAATACTTGCTTAGTGGCCATTGCGATGGCCATCATACCTGAAGAACATTGTCTATCTATACTCATGCCAGGCACCGTGACCGGTAGATCTGCTGCCAATGCCGCCTGACGCCCAATATTTCCACCTGTAGTTCCCTGTTGCATGGCACAACCCATGATGACATCTTCAACCTCCTCAGGAGCCACTCCAGCACGATGTACAGCTTCCTTGATCACCCATCCACCTAGGGTGGCTCCTTGAGTCATATTCAAGGCACCCCGATATGCCTTACCTATAGGTGTTCTGGCCGTGGATACTATAAATGCTTCTTTCATTATTTTTCTTTTTATTATTGGCTTGTTTGTTATTTTATATTTAAAATTAGTTTTCCAATTTTTTCTCCCGAAAATAAACGGCAAAAAGTTTCATAAAAATGCTCAATGCCGAAGTAAACATCTTCACGAGATTTCAGCTTACCATCGTTCATCCATTGGGCCAATTGTATGACTGCCTCAGGATACCTTTTGGCATAATCAAAGACCACCATCCCTTCCATCGTGGCACGATTGACAAGCAAAGACAAATAATTTGTTGGCCCCTGAATTTCTTTCTCATTATATTGGGAAATGGCCCCACAAATCACAATTCGTGCCTGCCTATTAATTTTGGTCAATACCGTATCAAGGGTATAACCACCAACATTATCAAAATACACATCTATTCCTTCCGGGCATGCTTTTTTTAAATCTTTCCTAAGATTTCCTGACTTATAATCAATGACCTCATCAAACCCTAAATCTTCTTTTAGATAATGGCATTTTTCTTCGCCTCCTACAATTCCAACTACTCGGCAGCCTTTAATTTTAGCTATTTGACCAACTACAGAGCCCACGGCCCCCGCAGCACCTGATACGACCACGGTATCCCCCATTTTAATTTTACCTACCTCTAAAATACCGAAATAAGCCGTCATTCCCGGCATCCCCAAAGTACTCATATGGACTTTTGGATCAGCTAGCTTGGTATTAATTTTATGAAATCCTTTCCCATCTGTAAGGGTAAATTGTTGTACTCCACCCCATCCTGTAAGCATATCTCCTTCTTTAAATTTTGGGTGATTCACTGCCTTGACCACTTGACCCACCGTCCCTGCTCGCATAACATCGCCCAGTTCTACCGCTTCTATATAAGATCTAGATGCATTGATCCAACCCCTCATGGCAGGATCTAAACTAATCAAATGTTGACGAATCAACAGTTGACCTTCTCTAGGCTCCGGCGTCTGCTCCTCAGTAAATGCCCACGTATCTTCCGAGGGAAATTCAACAGGCCTTTTCATCAATAATAATCGTTTATTCATTTTTTTTATTTTTAAAACTCGCAATCAAAGAAGCTATTTTGGCTCTAATTTCAGGCTTCCACCATATCTTCAGCGTTTGTTCAAGATCCAATCCACCTTTTAACTCCTGACCCGCATGCCATTTTGCCCTCAATTTTGATTTGGTGTAACCAAAGATATCCGAATCTGCTTGAAGAAATTCTTGCAACTTCAATTCTGCATGCAACATGACCTCATCAGCAGGGCAGATTTCATCTACAAGCTGGACTTTCAGGGCCTCTGAAGGCGTGAGTAATTTTCCTTCGAGAATATATCTATTGGCCAGACTTGTACCTAGCCAATAGGTGTAAGCTTCAATAAGGTTTGTCGTAATTTGAACATTCACCTTCATTTCATTTAAGCCCAGAGAAAACTTTGAATCTTCATTCATTACCCTATAATCAGCAGTAATCGCTATGACCGTTCCGCCTGCCGGACAATAACCAGGAATTGCACAAATCATCGGCTTTGGAAAACGCGACAGCTGCACGTGCATGGTCCCAAAATCAATCATGAAATTTCTCATCTGATCTTCATCATAATCATAAAGCTCTACTACATCTAAACCCGCTGAGAAAAAATTAGGCGTCCCCGTTAGAATCACTCCTTTTATTTCAGCCTCTTCCTGCAGCTCGGTAAAAGTCGTAGTCAAATCTTTAACCATCTGATGATTGATCGGATTGGCCTTACCCCGGCGGAGCTGAACAAGGGCATAATTTTCCTTCCTAGTGATCTTTAATGTCTCCATTATCATATAATACTTGTTTGGTTACTTTCCATTTCATAGCCCTTGTTTCATTTTTTATACTAGTCCCTTTTCTATTAAGACTTAGATCGATCACGTCATCAACCTAAAAACCGGAACCATAGCTACTAAATCATCAACTTTCCTTACTCTATTCGTAAAGATAAGTACTTTCAAAGAGGTCTCTTTCAAAACTAAACAATGGATAATTTAGGTCAGAGATCACCGCTTTTTATCAGAGCGAGGTTCCACCGTCCAATGCCAAGGTTTGACCAGTCATGAATTGTGTTTCGTCTGAGGCCAACCAACCTAGAGCTGTAGCCACCTCTGTCACTTTTCCAAAACGACCCATAGGTATATGGCTCTTTCATTTATCTTCTATATCAGGCTTTACCTCCAACAGTTGACGGAGCATATTCGTATCGGTATACCCTGAATAAACCGCATTTATTCGAATATTTTTTTTTGCATATTCCAATGCGGCTGCCTTGGTCATTCCAACTACTGCAAATTTGCTCGCTACATAAGAAATGTTATTATCTGAGGCTCTTAATCCTGCAAGTGAAGCGACGTTCACGATATTTCCGTTGTCTTGTAGCACTACTTTCATGCCATAAAATACACCTGACTGATTAACCGCAATCACACGTTCCCAATCTTGTAAACTATGATCTGCTGTTTTCAGCATGTGATTCGGACCAATACCCGCATTATTTACCCATGCATCAATACGCCCATATTTTTTAATTACAGCAACTACCAAACTTTACATTTGCTCATATTTTGATACATCAGTTTTTTGAATCATGCATTGCATAGGAATAGATTCGGAAATATCTACCATTGTTTCCACTGAGATATCAGCTAGTACTACAAAAGCCTCTTTTTTGACAAAAAACCTCACCGCTGCTGCTCCGATACCGGATCCTGCTCGAGTAATTACAATAACTTTCCCCTTAAATGACATAAATAATATTTTTATTGTTGTTCTATAAATCCCAATTTACCTGTAAGGTGGGATTTGTCTGTCCTTCCGCTACATGCCTCAGATTAAAAACATTTATTTGATCAACTCTTTTTTAAAAGTAAATAATCTCATTCCAAACTCATACAAATTTGTTTTTTAACCCCTTTGGCCTTTGATCATTTTTAGCTTTCCCAGAAGATCACAAAATCTAATTATTTATGTGTTTTGGTAATCCAATCAGATTTAAAAATATAAATAATATATATCCGTATAAACGAAATTTGAATCCTCAGAATTTTCAATATTTTATTGAAAGAGATCAAATTTTCCATAATAATTATCTTGAAGTAATCTTACTTACGATTGAATCATAAAAGTCATTGACGCCCATTAGAAAACATCAAAAACACTCATCTCAGAATTTTAATTAACTGATCTACATGCCTTATACAAATTTTAAGTCAAGGTAATTCAAGCGTTTATATGGACAAAGTCTTTCGCAACTCATTGTCAGATTAAGACAGATCATATTATCTTTAATTCAGCTATACCTTTTGGGTATTACTAATTCGAAGGGCCTTCAAGCATTAGATAATTTATTTATTTGGCACTTTCCTAGAGCATATTGACAGAATTATAATTTAATTTGACTGTCAGAATTTAAACTCTCTAAAAATATTAGCACATTGGGATTTTAGGAATATGGGCTCCCCCTTACCAGAAGATGTGATAACATTAACTACTGAAAAGAATAGCGCCCAATAGAATTTTTTACACTAGTGATAAAGCATGAAATAATATCAAGCTGAAAGTATAATAATTATTTGAAATAATAAAATTAAAAAAACAAATATGACCAAACTAAACGGACAAGTCGCCATCATCACAGGAGGTGCACAAGGAATCGGTGAAGGTGCCTCTGAGGTTTTTTGCCAAGCAGGCGCCAAAGTGGTCATTTGGGATGCTCTCGATGGTCAGCCCACCGCAGCTCGAATTACCGAACAAGGCGGAGAGATCTTCTTTCAAAAAGTCGACATTACCCAGAGAAGTCAAGTCGAAACAGCAGTAGCTGAAATCATGACTCGATTCGGTCGTATTGATATCCTGATCAATAATGCCGGCATAATCCGAGACAAGTCATTCCTAAAAATGACTGATGAAGAATGGCATGCTGTATTAAATGTCAACCTCACGGGTGCATTCAATACCTGCAAAGTAGTGGTTCCTATCATGCGAGAAGCAAAATATGGTAGAATCATCAATACTTCCTCCATCAATGGTACGATGGGTGCTTTTGGACAAACCAATTACGCAGCAAGCAAAGCGGGTATTGTTGGCTTCACCAAATCTTTGGCAAGGGAAACAGGAAAATATGGGATTACGGTAAATGCTGTCGCTCCAGGATTTATTAAGTCTGAAATGTCAGACAGCATGCCAAAGGAGGTCATCGATGCCGGTATTGCCATGATTCCTGTTGGGAGAATCGGTACTACCCATGATATTGGGCATGCTTATCTGTTCTTAGCATCGAGAGAAGCAGGATTTGTAACCGCCTTTACCCTACATGTAAACGGAGGTGCTCTCGCTATATAAAAAAAGAATTATGACCCTAAAAGAAAAATTTGAAATAAAGGGAAAAGTTGCACTCATTACTGGTGCAAGCAAAGGAATTGGTGCGGCTATTTCTTCGGCACTGGCCGAGCAAGGCGCCAAAGTCGTAATCAGTAGTCGAAAAAAAGAAGGCATTGACGAAACCGTAAATAGCCTAACCGCAGCAAGTTTACATGCCCATGGTATCGTATGTAATGTAGGAGATGAAGCGCAACTCAAAATGCTGGTTGAGGAAACTATTGCCCACTTCGGTGGTATAGATATCTTGGTTAACAATGCGGCTACCAATCCAGTCTATGGACCTATCGATCAAGCAGATGGTGGGGTCTTTGACAAAATAATGAACATCAACTTGCGTGCCTGCTTTTTACTGAGTAATCTATGTCGTCCGTACATGGTTGAAAGAGGGGGTGGATCTATCATCAATATCTCATCCGTAGAAGGAATTAAACCCAGCGCAGGTTTAGGTCTTTACAGCATAAGCAAATCAGGATTGATCATGCTTACCAAAACGCAAGCCAAAGAATGGTGCCAGCAAGGGATTCGAAGCAATGTAATTTGTCCTGGCTTGATTAAAACAAAATTCAGTAAAGCCTTGTGGTCGGATGAAAAAAACTTGGTTCGATTTACCAAGCATTTGGCTTTGAATCGCATGGCCGAACCTGATGAAATTGCGGGACTTGCCCTCTTTCTAGCTTCAGATGCATCTAGCTATTGCACGGGCTCAACCTTTACTGCTGACGGTGGGTTTTTAATTGCAGGATAAATATAAAATGATGATAGATAAACCCTACGCAACCTCATTTAATCATTTGACGGATCTGAAAGATGCGATCGGTAAAGAAATGGGACTTACAGAATGGAATGTGATTACCCAAGAGAAGATCAACACCTTCGCTGAACTCACTGGGGATACCCAATGGATTCATCTTGATAAAGAAAAGTCCAAAAAATATTCTCCTTACGGCCAAACGGTCGCACATGGTTTCTTAATACTCTCTTTTGCTGCTAAATTCGCTAACGAGACTTACCAAATAAATGACGTCACTATGGGCGTAAACTATGGCTTAGATAAAGTGAGATTCCCTCATCCAACACTTTCTGGTAGCAAGGTGCGAGGCCGGTTGTCCTTGATGGAATTCAACGAATTTGACGGGGGGGGTCGCTACAAGTTTAAAGTGGTCTTCGAGTGTCAGGGTACTGAAAAGCCCGTTTGTGTGGCTGAATTCATAGGTCAAGCTTATACTAAAAAAGATGAATGACCATTTAAAAGAAATCTTGGCCAAAGTTTAGGCCATACTGGATGAGCATATATTTCCTCTAGAGGCCAAATACCATAGTAAACCGTAGGATATGGTGGTTCCTCATCTAGAAAAAGTCAGAGAAAAGGTCAAAGCTACAGGTTTATGGATCCCTCAAATTCCCACTGAATATGGAGGCCTAGGTTTATCTGTCGCCGCATTTGGTGAAGTCAGTACATTATTGCTTCAACTGTCAAGCTCAAGATTACGGGTAATATGGAAATCTTAATCGAATTTGGTACTGAAAGTCAAAAAAAACAGTACCTCATGCCCCTATTAGCAGGTAAGATCAGAAGCTGTTTTTCTATGACCGAACCAGATCATCCTGGTTCTAACCCAACCATCATGGGAACCGTTGCCACCATGGAAGGTACAGAATACATGATCAATGGACATAAATGGTTCACTTCTGCAGCCGATGGTGCTGCTTTTGCCATTGTTATGGTCGTCACTGATCCCCATGGAACTGATCGTCATCGTATGGCCAGTCAAATCATTGTTTCCACCAATAATCCTGGTTTTAATCTGATTCGTAATATTTCCGTCATGGGAGAAAAAGGCTCTGGATGGCACAGTCATGCAGAAATAAAATATGAAAACTGTCGAATACCCATCACCAATATCCTTGGAAGCGAAGGTGATGGGTTTGCTATTGCACAAAAAGATTAGGCCCTGGAAGAATTCACCACTGCATGCGATGGATCGGTATCTGTGAAAGGGCATTTGATCTGATGTGTAAGCGTGCCGTTTCCAGAAAAATTTCCCTCGGAAAAACATTAGCTGACAAACAAAAAATTCAACATTGGATTGCCGAAAGTAGGACTGAAATTCATGCCGCTAAATTAATGGTAAGAGACGCTGGATATAAAATTGATACGATTGGTGCTTCCAAGGCTAGAATTGAAATTTCAATGATAAAATTTTATAGTGTCAATTTAATGCAAAGCTTTTTGGATCGAGCCATTCAAGTGCATGGTGCTTTGGGTATCTCCGATGATACGATATTGGCAACTTGGTTTAGGTTAGAACGAAGTGCTCGTATCTATGATGGCGCGGATGAAGTACACAAAAGTAGCATTGCCAAACAGATTTAAAAAAATACCGTTAACCGATGACTCAAATCCTATTAAAATATAAATGAATGTAAAATGGAACGATAAGGCAATCACTACGCGGGCTGGAGAGGAACTTCCTATCTCAAAGCTAAAAGCATGCCTTTTGGATCACCTACCCAATGTATCTGGCTCCATTAAAGTCAAACAATTCCCTGGAGGGTACTCCAATTTGACCTATTTGATCTCAATGGGTGATACTGAATATGTACTTAGGCGACCACCGGTCGGAGCAAAAGTCAAGTCAGGTCACGACATGGGTCGTGAATACCGTATTTTATGTGGACTCAAATTTGTAAATCACAAAGTCCCAGCCCCATTTTATTATAGCGAAGATCTCACTAGAGAAGAAATCATCCATCAATATGAGTTAAAAACTGGTAGAACCATGGAATATCCCATTTTTTATTATGTCCATGGCTTATTAAAAATTGCCGTTATCATCCAGCAAATATATTATAGATATCAGCAAGGACTTACCCAAGACCCTCGATTCGCTTCTTTGCCCACCGCCATAAAGCAAATCAGCCTAATCGCTGAACAGGCCATTAAAAAAAATAAAATTGACAACTTGATTTAATTAAATCCGATTGTCTAAATAGTTATCCATCTTGAACGGATTCATTAAGAAATAGGTATCTAGTTTACGACTGATCCTCTAAAAAAATCTATACAAAAATCGTCGATTTAAATCAATAATATTGGGTCAGCAAAGCTTTTCAAAATAAAAATTAATATCAATGCCCCCATAATGTTAGAAGAAATGGTGGGTCAATGATTAGGCCGAGGAGTAATCATCTATATTGATTGAATCCATTTTTGCTTCTTTTACATCCTTAACTAATCTGTTAGCTACGTATTGCAGAAGCCATGCGTGCTTTTTTATTAAGGTCATGGTGTATAACTATCTCTTCAAATCCAAGGTGATTCAATAAGGCCTGGATTTGATGGGCATAATCTTCATGAATCTCAAAATAGAGTTTTCCCTTCTTTTTCAATGATTTCAGGGCATATTTAGCAATTGCATCATAAAAAATTAAAGGATGATCATCGGCAACAAAAAGAGCCAATTCAGGTTCATGTTCCACTATATGTCCTGCCATCAACGACTTTTCAGCACTTGGAATGTAAGGAGGATTACTTATGATTACGTGATATTGATCAGTATCTGGATCTTTGGTCAAAATATCTAAACAGGCAAAATCAACGGTTAACTTAAGTTGATGCGCATTACGCTCGGCTATTTCCAGAGCCTCTGGAGAAAGGTCCCAAGCTGATACCTTCCATTTGGGTCTATGTATGCATAACGCAAGAGCTATGGCTCCTGAACCCGTACCGATATCCAAAAAATTTTGTGATGTATGACCATTCTCCTTTAAAATTAAAGCGACCAACTCCTCAGTTTCTTGTCTTGGAATAAGTACATCAGAATTGACAAAAAATGAAAGCCCAAAAAAAGTGGCACGATTCAATACATACTGTACTGGTTCCCCATTCAATAAGCGCTGTAATATGGGAGCCAATCGCTCATCTGATTGAGGAATTGATTTATTTAAAAAAATATCTATCCTGGAAAACCCAAAAAGTTGGTCAAATACAATTTCTGCAATCTTTTTAGATTCGTCTAGCTCCCATTTAGCTTCTAGCTCGTGGACAAATTGATCATATAATATCTTACTCGAAAGACTCATATGGAGTAAAACTAATTCAGGCCATCAGAATTAAATAACATTTGGCAGAGAAGATGACTTTCTTCTGCTCAATATTGTTTGTTACTTTGCAGTATGTCTGATAAAGATGTATTTTATATGAAGAGGGCTTTTGAGCTTGCTATTTTAGGGAGGGGTAAGGTGGCTCCCAACCCACTAGTAGGTTGTGTTATCGTGAAAAATAAAAAAATCATCGGAGAAGGATTTCATCAAGCTTATGGCGCAGCGCATGCAGAGGTTAATGCCATTAAAAATGCGACTACTGAAATCGCAGGGGGTACTGCATACGTTACATTAGAGCCTTGCGCACATCATGGTAAAACACCCCCTTGTGCAGATTTACTCATTACTCAAAAGGTAGCTAAAGTTGTCATCGCTTCTCAAGATCCATTTGAAGCCGTCAATGGTGCAGGTATCAAACGACTCAAAGCTGCCGGAATTAAAGTCAAAATAGGATGCATGCAAGAAGAAGAGCATTATTTAAATCGCCGATTTTTGACTTTTATATCAAAAAGCAGACCTTACATTATTTTAAAATGGGCACAAACACAGGATCACTTCATCGCCAGAACTGATTTTAATTCCAAATGGATCAGTAATCCCCTCTCCAGACAAATGGTGCACAAATGGCGCAGTGAAGAGATGGCGATCCTTGTAGGCTACAATACGGCCAAACATGATAACCCCAGATTAACTACTCGAGATTGGCAAGGATCAAATCCCATAAGAATAGTAATAGATCCAAGAAATCAATTGAATAAAGTCCTCAATGTTTTCGATGGAACTCAACCAACCCATGTATTTACCCAATTTCCGGAAAAGAATAAGAAAAACGTAACCTATCATACTTTGGATTCAGCGGATCCCATCACAGTTATTTTAGATCAACTTCATCAATTAAATATTCAGTCCATTCTCGTAGAAGGAGGCACTCATACCATCGAGAAATTCATTAGTTTAAACCTTTGGGATGAAGCCCGGGTTTTTACCAGTCCGCAGAAATTTTACAAAGGTATTTCCGCACCGAAAATGGAAGCCCTACCTCACGACCACACCCAAATTTCAAATGACACTTTAACTACCTACTACAATGAGCATAACTAAAAGTAACATTCAAGAAAAATTTAATCACTTCACTTCACATTGGACCCCACACGTAATTGCAGAACTTAATGGTCAGGCCGTTAAAATCGCTAAAATCAAGGGTGATTTTATTTGGCATCAACATGAAGATGAAGATGAGATGTTTTGGGTAATCAAGGGATCTATGAAAATGGAACTTCGTGACCAAATCCTGACGTTAGATGAAGGAGATTTCACTGTTATACCTAAAGGCGTTGAACACAAACCCTCTGCAGAAGATGAAACTCACATATTGATGTTTGAACCCAAAGAGACGCTCAACACAGGAAGTGAACAAGGTCCATTGACCGTAAAAAATCCTCAAATAATATAACTATGGGGGAAGAAATCATCATTGATAAATCCAAATCAAAGGAAGAAATATATCAAACCATTCTTCCTCAGTTGGAAGCCTTGATAAAAAATGAAACTGACCTCATAGCCAACTTAGCAAATATAGCTGCCGTTTTAAAAATGTCTTTTAATTTCTTTTGGGTAGGCTTTTACCTTGTCAAAAATAACGCCCTAGTGCTCGGTCCTTTTCAAGGTCCCATAGCCTGTACCCGAATCCTACTGGGTCAAGGTGTTTGCGGGCAAAGCTGGGAGCAAAAAATGCCTATCATTGTTCCAGATGTGGGGTTATTTCCAGGTCATATTACTTGCAGTAGTGATTCAAAATCAGAAATTGTTATCCCAAAAATAAAAGAAGATAACGTACTTTTCGTACTCGATGTAGACAGTGATGTCTTAAATTCTTTCGATGAAATAGATGCACATTATTTAACCAAGTTCATCGCGCTGATCTAGAAAATTGAGTCTAGGCCTCTGGCACAGGGCGAATAACATAAGATCCTGCGATCAAGTCATGCAGCGCTTGTTTGTTTTTAGTTACTACAGCCATCAGATAACCCAACATAAAAATCAAGCTAGATAAGAATTTACTCATGTTTCTGACCAAACAATAAAAAAAATCTAGCCGCGCACCCTGCTGATCTACCACTTTAATTCCCAATGCAAGCTTACCTAAAGAAGCTTGTAGATGGCTTGATTCTAAAAGGGAAAAGTAGAATATTTGGGAAATAAATCCTGCAAAAATAAGTGGACGTGCTTGGTCTATCCATAGGCCTAAATCTGTGAAGAATGCCTCATCATAATGTTCATAAGCCTCCCAGTCAAAAGGTACATCCACAAAAGCGAAACCCAAGCTCAGCAAAAAGGGTATGATGACGATGATTTGTAAAAGTTGCAAAACAAAGGCGTCAAGTACGTAAGCTAAAAGGCGCAATCCAAAACTTGCATAATTTTTTTTATTCGCCTCAGCCATCATTGCTTTAGATGAGCGATGATGGTTTCTCCCCCTCTGGTCTTATCCCCTATTTTCACCTTTAAGTCTGCCCCCAAGGGGAGAAAAAGATCTACTCGGCTTCCAAATCTTATAAAACCCACCTCATCTGCTGCATCTACCTTATCCTCCAGTTCTTTATAAAATGCTATCCTTCTCGCTACAGCTCCAGCTATTTGCCTCATAAAAATGCGTACCCCATTTGACATTTCAAAACCAATGGAAGTCCTTTCATTTTTTGTACTCGATTTGGGATGCCAGGCTACCAAATATTTACCAGGGTGATATTGATAATAGTTTATCTTTCCTGAGACAGGTGCTCGATTAATGTGTACATTTAATGGAGACATAAAAATGGACACTTGTATCCGCTCCTCTTTGAGAAACTCATCAACCATCACTTTTTCTAAAACGACTACTTTCCCCTCAGCTGGGGCAATGACTAGATTA
>Ga0206129_10005024_pt1 | contig 14218 bp, 14 predicted proteins | sample Helgoland_Spring_8_FD_148616 | JGI IMG/M metagenome (GOLD analysis project Ga0206129, IMG submission 148616) | Pelagic subsurface seawater microbial communities from Kabeltonne, Helgoland, North Sea - Helgoland_Spring_Bloom_20160502_2 | ecosystem: Environmental > Aquatic > Marine > Epipelagic ...
AAGTTAAATATATAATTACACCCAGAGGTAAAATATCAGATAAAATAAATAGAGAAATTTACGACGTGCAACATAGAAAAAAATTGGGAAATTTTTTTAGTATAAGTGAAATTTACTTTATGATTAAAAATAACAAATTACACAATTTAAAAACCAAATTCGATACAAAATACAATAATAAAAACGGAGTAGATGATTATAATTTTGAGTATATTAAGGAAATTACCAATATCGGTGAATCGATTTCAAATTATTTTTTAAAACCTGATTTAATTTTTATAGATTTTTATATATCTTTAAAAAAATTATATATAGGCGAAACAGGTTTATATCCTTGTGGTGGAATATGTTTTACATATCCATTTACAGCCCTTAAATTATAGAAAATTTTTTGTTTTTTCTATTATTCTATCAATTTCGGGTTTTTTAGATTTAACAAGATTATTAATAGATTTTAAATAAGTATCTTTAACTTCGGTATTGTCGTCAGCAGTATTAAACATACTATATAATAGATTAATATCTTTATCAGACCATATATTAGTAAATATCTTTTCTAGATTTATCTTAGTTGATACCGAAAAATTTAATTCCCCCGTATCCTTACTCCGGTTATAGGATTCTACTTTAATTGGTTTTCCTTCTAAATAAGAATCTATTATAGAAATATATAAATCTAAACTATGACATACCGTGCTCGATGTATTATTGTAACTTGTTTTTAATTTTGAAAGTCCTAAAATAGCTTTTTTAAAAATATATTTTAATTTATTGTCGTTGTCTGGAGAATATAATTCTAGAGATCTCATTATGGGTTTTAATAAAAAACAAATATCTTCTCTATTGTTTCCGTATAAATATCTTACTATGCCTTGATAAAATGTCGGACTTTGGATGAACATATTATTATTATTAATAGCTATTTTAGTATTTTCCTCTTTATATGAGATTATAGCCAGTTTGATTATAATGCTAAATGGTTCTAATAGTTGTAGTTCAGATAAATTACTATCGCTAAAACTTTTTACATATGATTGTATTCGTTTATTTAAATCATTCTTCAAAAAAGACATCTATAATTAATTAATAAAATAATTTTAGATAATTTTATAAATTTGATTTAAAAAAATAATAATAATATTATAGAAAATGATTATACCAGTAAGATGTTTTACGTGCAACCGTGTATTGGCTTCGAAATATAAAAAATATAAACAGTTAATTAAAGAAGATGCATCAAGAAGGATGGAAGACGGTTCAGCCCAAATAGAAAATATACTTTCGGGTGATGATATTTCAGTCGACCCTAAAACAAATTCTTCTGAAGTAATAGAATTATATAAGGGTATATTCAAACAAATAGGAATAGACCGATATTGTTGTAAAAGATGTATTATTTCGCATATTGATTTAATCGATAAAATCTAATTAACGTTAAATTATTTTCACAATATATTTTATAAGTATGATAAACGAAGAGACTTGGAATTATATATTGATAGGCTTAATTATTTTTGTAATTTTATTTTTTTATAAAAATGCTATTGTAAAAGTCGGTTCGAAAATTAAAGAGTTGGTATTAAGTTTAATTCCCAACGTAGACTTTATTTATGTCTAAAAAAATTTATATTTTAATATAAATGGATAATTTACAAAAAAAAAACTATTTGGATATGTCTTTGAGGGATTTATATTTTAAGTGGAAAGATACGAATATTACGATGTATAAAGAATTAAAATTATATAGAAAATTAAATTTTAAAAATAAAGATTATTCTTTAGTGTTAGGTATAGATTTATTTATAATAACGCTATTATTAATTATTTTATATATGTAGGAATTATTATATTTTATTATATTATAAAATATAATGAGTAAATCACAAAGAACGACCCAGTCAAAACGCAGAAGTCCCACAGGGAGATTTGTTAAAAAGGAAGGAGGAGTTTTAAGCCAATATGGTAATATGTTTACTTCTAAAGGAAAGGGTAAAAAAATGTTTAATGGGATTGGAGTGAGGAAATTTTTAAAAAAAGTTTTAGGCAACAGAGTATTTGATGTGTATTTAAAATACACAGGTATTAAAACACTCACGACAGCAACCCTTATCCCATTCGGGCTTATATTAACCCAACAATACTTAGATAAAATGTTTAATAAGAAAAAGGGCGGAGGGGTTATCCCAAAAAAAATACCGGTTTTAGACAACCCCTTAGTTGGTAGTTATCTTAAATTAGCAGGTCTGTCTGCGTTAGATTTAACCGCATCTACATTATTACCTTTAGGTGTCGCGATGATTATTTATGACCTTTCAATTCGTAATCTTAAAAAACAAGTAGGAGGGAGATTATCAATTGGTTCATCTACTCCTGTAAATATAATACAGAAATTAGATTCTCTGCTTAGTGGTCAAGGCGGAGCCTCTTTACAAGAAGCATATGATTTGCCATTAAATTGTGCAAATGGCGCTTGTCAAAAAGCAGGTATTTCTTCTGAAATTGAGGTCAGCGGTCCAGCACCAGAATATGTAGATGGTTTACTTGCTTCTGGTGATAACACAGGAACTATGGAACTTACGGCTCCATTACAGCTGGAGAAGGCTAACCCTGCTACAGGTTGGAAACCAGCAGACCCAACAAATAATTTAATGGCTGGTGGTGGCGACATAGAATCCGCCGCACAAAATATTTCAGAGGTATTACCTGGATATGAACCAGTTCATGCTGAAATCCCACAAGGTGAAGTAATTCCACAAGGCGCAGAACAGCAAGTAGGCGGTGCCGCATACAATAAGATTACTAATCCAGCGACTGGGCGAAAAGTAAGTATTTACGGAAGAACTGGTAGAAATATTGTAAAAAATTACTTAAATTATCTTAATGGCGGCAATTAACGTACACCACAAAATATAAAAATAATATATTTAAATATAATAACAATTATGAATAATAACTGGAATTATATAGTAGACCCCAAAACAAAAAGAACTGTTGCTCTTACTAGTAGAAAAGGTACAAAAATATTGAAGAAATATAGAAATTTAATTAATAAAAAATACGGGGGAAATATAGAAACGAAACCCTATTCGAGTGATTCCATTAAACAGATTAAAAAAGGCGGCGGGCCATTTTGGGGTAAGAGCGAAAGTCTTTCATTTAGACTTGAATATATTAATAATGCTCCTATACAACAGGTTACTTCTGTTACGCCATCATTACCGAACCGTGTTTCATCTGAAGGAAGCAATTTGGTATTTAAAATAAAATTTGAAACACACCAAGACGATGAGACTAAAAAGGCTTCCCGTAAAAAGAAGCGTGCCGATAGGGAAAACCAGCTAATACGACTTAAACAAACTTTACAGCGTTCTAAACGAGTGAAAAACTACTTCCTTGAACGATACCGAAAGGGATTTACTGACCACCGGATGAAATCAGAACCTTGGAATAACGCATATTTAGTAAGAAAAATAAATACTTGCTCTGAAAATGGAACTTGTAAAATAGTTCGAGGCGAACCAATGAAGATTAGATTTAAACTTCAGGCATATCAAACTATAAAAATATTTTGTTGGTGTGACCATACGCGTATGGGCACTCATAAATCGGACAGAGTATCTGGTATGCTAAATAAAATAACTCAACAACGTGGTAGAGAAAAAACTGTTGATGCATTAGATCCTTCTGGTAACAATTATTCATTTCAGGACTTTTCTCGCGAAGAATTCGAATATACTAATTCTGAACCTGAATTAATGGAATTACAATTAATAGTATATAACCCTACAAAGAATATTCACCATACAGGTTTTTTGGGGGTGGGGAAATACTCTGCGCGAGTACCATCGGATGAAGCGCATGTGGGAATAGTATATAATATTGAAAATGGCGGTGGCGATAGTTTTGAACCAACTCGTGAAATTTTAATTGATAGCGCAAACGAAGTGAAACGAATGTGGGAGGAGGCATTTAATGAATTATATACATATTTAGATAATTTACCAGTACAAACTATAGCTTATCACCGGGATATTAATGACTTTGATTTCATTATTGATTTATCAAAAAAATTAAATTACGGTTTAGAACATTTTAAAGACATTAAGACCAAATACAGTTCAATTCAATCAGAAGGGAATATAAGCACGTCAGAGGAAATTTCATATATAACAACACAAGAAGAGTATATTCTAAAATATATTAGTTTTATAGGTAAATGTGAAAAATCTTTAGAACGTATCCCATTAAATGGATACATTCCTGGAACTGAAGGGAAAATAGAAGGTCCTGTACTACAGGATGGGTTGTTTAAAGACTTACCTCTCGAAATTACATCTGACCACAAAATTGTTCACTGTGGTGATTATTATTCAGATTCAGGTGATTGTTGGAATGATGCGGAGTCAAGTTCGTCTGACGATGAGGAGGAAATGGAGGATGATGGTAATGATGCAGACGCGCAAGATGGTCCGGTTCCGTACTTGCAAGACAGCAGAGATAGCGATGATACTTCGACATTCTTCTCTATCGACTACGATGACGACGGTTTCGAGAGCACGAGCGAACCTGATGAATAGGTGGTTTTAGGGATGGAGAGGGGGGGGAGAAAATAGGGGGTCATTATTTACCACAGACCAAATCCAATAATAGAAATAGTTGAAAAGATAAGGAAAACTGTAGTACTAAAAGAATTATCAATAATAACGTTATAGAAAATTAGTTAAAAATTTAATATTTATATTATATAAGTTATCAAAATTAATGATAAATAATATAATTTCTAATTATTCCAACACCTTTGATATATTTTCCAAAATTGTAATATTGAAACTTTTTTATACTACATTTACAATATATCTTCTATATAATTTACCATTAATATTTGCCTATAAATTATTAAATAAGGCCCCTCCTTCATTTTTTAAAAAAACCTTATACAATTTATTCAATCTTTTTTATAAAAGCCCTATAAGTTTATTAATGTATTCTTATGGGAATATATCTATAGCCAATACATTACAACATTATATAACAAATGCACCAACCGGTTTATACCAAACAACAATAATTAACATGGCTTATGTAATCCTATATTTATTTTGGTATTTGTCAATTGGAGTTAATAGTATTATACCCTTGACATTAATATATAGTCTTTATATTTCAGAAATAAGCTATAAATTCATCGATAATGAAAAATTTAAGTTTACAAATCAAATAACATTTTATAATTCTAACAAGTGTTTTTTTTGGATATTGGGATTGATTTATAGTATTATGGAATTTTTCTATTTATCTCACTTTAATTTTGAAATAGTAGGTTTATTCTTTTATATTTATGTATGTTTTCCATTATTAAATAATTATACTTATGCCAATAACCGTACAAGTTTAAATTTATTTTATATCCCAGAAAATATTTTAGGGTTTATTCTTAATCCACGTTGCTCCCCAGACTAATAAAGTTGTCCTGGACATATTTAGGGAATATATATTTGATTCTAATTAACCAACCAAATATTTTGGGATATATAGTTTTTTCTTTAACGCTGACAATATCTCTAAAAATTAAATTGGCGATTTCTTTTAAAGAATATATATACATTATGTAATTTAATGGCCAAGGATACCCCTTCGAATCTTTAAATAAGTCGGATCTGAAAAAATATGGACAAATACAAGTACTATGAAGACCTTCGAAATTTTTTAATTCTACTCGTAATGCATCGTGGAAACCTACCAAAGCAAATTTAGATGCGCAATAATCTGTTAGTTTATTTGTTCCTACAATCCCTGCGACAGAGGATATATTTACTATATGTCCCTTTTTCTTTTTAATCATATGGGGTAATAAAAGTTTAGTCAAATACATAGGGGCTATGGAATTTACAGCAAAGGTCAAACTAATATCCTTCTCTGTGAGCTGTAATAAAGATTTTTTAGAAACAATCCCCGCGTTATTAACCAGAGTATCAATATCATATAATTCCAATAAAGACAGAATAGCCTTCTGTGTTTCTTTGTAGTTTGTAATATCACAACATACCGTAATAACATTAGGTAATACCTCTCTGGCTTTCTCTAATCGGGGTTTATTAATATCCATCAAAATTACCTTAGTACCTGGTATATTAGAAAATAACCTTCCTAATTCTACACCTAAAGCCCCAGCACCGCCAGTAATAAGAATACATTTATGATTAAACGTTTTTCTAAAAAAAACATATTTCAATAATTTATAAAAAAAAAATATAAAAAATAACAACCGTATCATCTATTATAAATTAATACTATTATTTTTTTAAATTTATATAAAAATTTTATATAAATATATTTATATGGAAGTTAATATAATTTATGTTTTAATTATACTACTTATAATTGTTTCGGGTATCGTTTTACGCCAATATTCACCACAAATATTCGATTTTTTACAAAGTAATAAAGAAATTAAAATAGAAGAACCAATCCAATACAAAAATAAAATATTTAATGGTAAATCAAAATGTTTTGATTGTGAGCGCCAAATTAATATGACTAATAATACCCCTTATAATTTAGTACACCCGACCAAGTGCTTTGATTGCGAAGCTCAAATAGCTAATAACTATAACGGACGTAGCAGTAATATTGGACATTCTTCTAAATGTTTTACTTGTGAAAATTAATCTTTAATAATTTTGTCATCTTCTAGATATCCTAATTTATCTCCTATATCGTATTCACCTTTTTTTATTTTAATAGCCTTATAAACGATTTTTGTATCTGAATCCTCGACATAATAATACCTTCTGTTTATTTTGACTAATTCAACCTCTACCTCCTCTTCTCCCTCCACCTCCTCTTCTCCCTCCACCTCCTCTTCTCCCTCCACCTCCTCTTCTCCCTCTACCTCCTCTTCTCCCTCTACCTCCTCTTCTTCTACCTCTTCTCCCACATCCTCATCCTCTTCCTCTCCCACATCTACCCCCTTTTCGTCGTTTTTTTCTAATTTATCGACACCGTCACTAACATTACATTTCTCCTCTTTGACACCCTCGTCTTCGTTGGTAATATCTATCGTTTCTTTTTTAATAACAACGTCTTTTTTTATACTATCATTTGTTTTATATTCTTCTGTGCTTAATATAATATTGACAATATCGTCTTGTTCAGAGGATATACTGGTTAAGTCGATAATATCCTCTTTAGATATTTGGCTGAGTGCCTTTTTTTTATAATAATTAACTCTCTTTTTTAAAACCTCGTTTTTATTTTTCATTTTATCATATTTCATGTGGATATTTTTTAAAAGAGAAACTTTATTAAAATTAGTTAGTTCTTCTGAAATTTCAGTATGTTTACTTTCTAATTCTTTGTTTTTAGTTACTAAGGCGATTGATTTATTTATTAAATCCGAATTAGAAGTTTTTAAATTAATTATAGTTTCTAGTAAATTTTTAATTTCTACATCCTTTTGTTTCAATTTCATTCCTAATTCTCGTCTTTCTTCCTGTTCATTCTTAAAAGTGTTTAAAATAACCTCAGTAAAATTATTACAAATAGTATTCATTATTTATAATAATATAATCTTCTTTAAATATTTATTTAACCTTTGCTAAATTTTTCTCAAATTGACTTTTTAATTTCTCAAGACTAAAAGACTGCAGGCAAGCTGTTATATTATTACCTCGTAATGAACCTTCTATACATTTACTAAATTCATTATAATTATCTGTTATCATTCCTGCTATAAAATCTGCCTTATCAGCGTCTTCATCTGATAAATCTTTAATATATGGTATAAATTGTCTATTAGGTTTAATTACATCTGAATAAAATTCATCTATATTTAATAATGTGTTGGGATTTTCTAGAATTTTAATAGCCATATTAGAAGTAAGTTCAGTAAAATTTCTAATATTATTAGTTACAGGATAAATCATATTAATGTATTTATTTAATTTAAGAAGAAACCCTGAAAGCGCATGAACTGTATTTTCCATAAAAGGTATAAAATCAATAGCATTGATATAAGCCGATGGTAAATCCCTTCTGGATATATTAAAAAAAAATGATACTATTTTTAAAAAGTTAGGTATTATCCAATCTAAAAAGGGTTGGATTGCTATATTAAAGGCAGACCCTGCTACTACAGGACCTACTACCGGAATTGCTGCAAGTGGGGCTGTTATAGATGTAGTCCCAGCAGCCGATATAAATATTCTAATAAGTGGATAAGCGGTTTCTACCATAATTATAGCATTATTCAATAACGTATCTACTAAATCCGCTGGTATTTCAATTAAAGTCCCGAAAACCGGAATATTTTGTAATTTCCATATAGGATGAAAAATCCAATCATAAATATTATCGGGGTCCTTCGCCTCGTCTTTTAGTTGATCACTTAACGATGTCAAATTACCTGGAATAGCACCGAATGTATCCCCCAATTTATTAATTGCTCCAGGATTGTCAAATAAATCTTTATTTACTACGGATGCCTTTTCTCTAAAAACTCTATCTATATTTTTATTTACATCAGATATATGATTTGCTCTAGAATTAAGATATTTGTCTACGTCGTTTTGGTTTTTGCCCCCTCCTCCAGTTTTTGTTGAGAATTTTTCTTTTTCCAAAAGGGCTTGGTTATGATAGGTCTGTCTTTTTTTAAGTCTATCAAAAAAAAATATTAGATTGGTTCTGTTTTCGTAAATTTTTTTGGCTGTCGCTGTGTCTTTTATTATATTCTTGCCACGAGTATCCTTTAATTTCATTAAGTTATTAATAGCTTCTTCTTCGGTTTCCGTATTTTTTAATATTAAATACGTAGAATGTAAAAGATTATTGACTATATATAAATCCGTTAAAATTTGATTATAATTCAATTTTAAACTTTTATCACCAATAAATCCAGTATTTAGTATTAATTGATATAATTCTTTAATTTTTTTCCGCCTCTGTTTAATATATTTTTTCATTAAATATAAAAGATAAAATAATTTGTTTAAAAATTACTGAAGCAATTCATAAATTCATTAAAATTAGATTTCCCAGAAGATGTATTACCTAATAACAAAGGTTGTTTATTTAATAAACAATCTACAGACTTTTTGCCATTTTCATAAAACTTATCAAAATATAATTCATATTGGTCTAAAGCTTCTTCTGGTAAATTTTTAAAATGTGGTAATTTACGTAAACTACTTTTAACAATTTTTTTATAAAATAATCTAATATCCAACAGTGCATTTGGATTTTCTAAGATATTAACGACTACGTCCGAACTAATTTGTGTTACCCCACGCACTTTCTCAGTAATAAGTTTAAAACGATCTACATGCGTATTAACCCTTAATAATTGCTTAACAGTAAAATCAACTATTACATCAAAATATGGTATTGCCGACAAAGCATTTATATAAGCCATTCCTAAATTTCTTCTGGCAATATTATAAAACATAGAAATAATATCTATATAATTATCTAAAAGCCAAGCCACTACAGGTTGTCCTAATGTTGGCCAAATCCATGCTGTTGCAACTGGACCACCAGGTCCTCCAACCAAAGCACCAACACCTACAAAACAAGCCCCTATAGCAGTTCCTATAGCCGCACCGACACCCGCCCCAGCCGCTGTTCCGGCCCAGGCAATTACTTTTTCCATAATAACCATAATAAAGGGATTAATTAAATTTATACCATCTATAATACTTCCCATAATATCTAAAGGTATTGGAAATAAAAACCCAATTTTATTATGATTTTCTAATTTCCAAAGTGGATGGAATATCCAATCGTATAAATCCGAATATTTGTTGCTTGAAACTATAGGCATTTCTAACAAAATTTTTTGTTGACTTTCTAATAGGCTTTCTTTTAAATCCCCGACATTTTGAGATTTTGGAAAAGGCATATTTTTTAATTTTTTTGCAATTTCTTTAGAGGTATTTTTTACTTCGTTATCAATTTGACTCTTATGCGTAAGCTTACTTCCTTCTGAGTCACCAAACGCCCCACCCTTTATAAATCTAATATAGTTAAGTAATACCTTCTTGCCCTGTCGTGTATTTATATTCACAATCTCTTTTGTCGTAGGGTCTAATATATAATCATAAATTGGGTTTTTTTTCTTTCCACCCTTATGGTGTAATTTTTTACGTTTCTCTAAATTACTTTTTTTTCTATTAAGTAATTTTTCAAAAAATTGAAGAAAGGAATTCTTGTATAATTTAACTACTTTTTTACTTTGGGACAGTGTTAAAAGTTTATTACCGTAAGAGTCTTCAAAAAGATGTATTCGTTTTGCCTTTTCTAAATTAGTTGCTTTTTTATCACTAAAAATTATATATGTCTTGTTTAAAAAACCATTAATATCATACATATCCCTTATTAAAATATTAAAATTTATGTCTAAATCTTCTCTTATAAAACCGCTGTCCGATAAGCCCTTATATATTTGTTCCAATTTTTTAGATTTATCTAAAAAAAACTTTTCCATTCTTATAATTATGTGATATTTTCTTTTTTATATTAATTATTTAAGGCAAAAAGGACTAATATAATTTAATCATGAACTATAAAATATTTGTTATTTATCGTAAAAATGAGTTTTATAAAAATATAACTGATTTTATAAACACCTATGAACTAAATGATTTAGATATTAATATTTTTAATTGTACTGACGAGGAGTTAGAGCAGGGTAATGTTCAAACCAACGATAAAATCGATATTATAATTAAAAGTATATACAGTGATAATTCTGAAATAAATTGTATTATTTTAGATTCGTGTATTAAATACCACAATTTAAATTTGGAAAAAATAGCTACCATCGAAAAAGGTTACGTGGGTGTTACTTATAAAAATTTTATTTTTCCATTAATATTGAATAAGTTACCGAACGATATAACTGTTTTAGTTGATTATAATAAAAATTTTACACAAGATATTGTCTGTAAAGGGGAGATCGGAGAGTATTTTATTAGAAATTTTTTTAGTAAAAATTCTACAGATAACTTAATTTTAAATTATATGTTTGGTAATTTAAAAGATTCCGAAAATTTCAATTATACTAATTTATCTAGTCAGATATATCATAAATTTTATAATATATTAGCAAAGGAAAATGATTTAGAAAAAATAAAAGACTTAATTGGTGATAAGAACGTCGATTTACATATGCTTTTTAGTATTATAAAATATAAATTAGTCGCTCGCGAACCAGATTCATCTATTGTGAGTTTAATTATTTCAAACTATAAAAATATTATACAAAACGCTATTTTATTTAGAAATAAAAATTTTGATAGACAAGTAATTGATGATTATATTATTAATAATTTTATAAATAGACCACGTTTTTTTATCACGAATTTACCTAATTGGGTACAGACTGGTCACAGAAGCGATATTTTGGAATATTACCATAAAATAACTAAAAATGACCATCCTATAGATTTACCTTATGAAAATGATAATTTAACAATCATATCAAAATATAAGTTTTTGTTTAAAAATACCTCTATTAATTTAGATAAAACAACCGGGATTATATATAAAAATAAACAGGTATTTTTTTTAAAATCTATAAACCCGGTTAGATATACGAGTATTAAAAATCCTAAAAAGATTTTAATAACGTATGAAAATGATTTCTTAATTAAAGATTATCAATTATTAGGAATGTGTATTTCATATAACAACTATATTTTGGGGATTTTAAAGGAAGTGAATAATTCGTATAAAATTATTCTTATTGAGAATAAAAGTCTTAAAATATTAGAATTATCAAATAATTTTACACTAGATAAAGATATGGATGTTATTACTCTGCACAAAGAAAACAATAAACTTTATATAATAACCTCGAATAAAGAGCACGATATATTTAAATGTAAAATAAATATGTTCGAACTATTTATTAATATATTACCTAAAATAAATAATAATATTAATCCTTATAAAATAAAAATAGACACTCTTAATACAATAGCTGTTAAAGTTATAGATTTTGAATTGGAAGAATTTAAACATTATAAGAAATATAAATTTTATAATACTCCAACAGAGCAAAAACATTTTATTACCGCCAACTTTAATCCAGAACAAAAATTATTAGAAGTAGATAATAATTTAGTTTATGTAAAAAACTTTATTTTTCTACATACAAAAATAAATAGTATTAAAAAAACTGCTAATTTATATTTCAACAATTCGGCAAAAAAGAGCGCGTTTTACGCAAAATGTGTAGAATTGCAATTTTCTATAAGTGATGATTATCGGGAATGTAAATATTATATAATCGAACAGGTTGAGTTTGAAAGTTTAAATTCTTTGGAATTATCAAATATATTATCCCATAAATGTTTAATTATTTCTCTTATTGATGAAAAACTATTAAACTCCGGTAAATTAAAAAGTAATTATACATCAGATGAATATCTAACTAAATTGTTTTTATTTAATATTGTACAGAATAAAACCTATATAGAATTTATTTTCGATAAAATAATTCATAACAACGAGTATAATAATCGAGAAGAATTTATGGGAATTGATTTGGAACATATTGAGCAAAATCGCAGCATATATGATTTAATTCTGAATAATTTAAAGCCGAAATCATTTGATATAGACTTATCAGAAAAGGACAAAAAATTACTGAATATTATTAAATCTAAATTATTAAATATAGTTTCTACTGAAAAATACAATAATATACTTGAAATAGTTAAATTTATAATAATTAATAATTATAATATTAGTATTGGATGTATTGGGATTGATAATTCATTTATAAAAGATAATAAATTCTCAGATATTTTTAAAATATTATTTAAAATAAATTGGTTGGGTAAGATAGATTTCAATATTTCAGGGAATGAAAATGGGTATGAATGTTATATTGTTAAAGAAAAAAAAAATATAGGTAAATTGTTATTAGAGAAAGATAATATAGTTTATATCATTAAAGATAATTTTCTGCTTTATATAAATTAATATTTATTTAAATTTAGGAGGTATCTTATGTATTAATGAACGGAAGTAATGTTACAATTAACATTAATACATCGGAAAAGTATTACGAATATGCCATGATAGTAGCGGATGAAATTTATAAAATTTATGCAGAAATAGAAAATATAAGCTTAGATGATTTAATAAAAAAAATTCCCCCATTTAAATGTGAAATTACGTCTAAAAATTGGTTCGAGGCGAAAAAAAAAGAAGCACTAAAAGATTTAAAAATAAAAGATTTAAAATATATTTTATCTGTTAATTGTAAAAAAATTTCTGGGAATAAAGGGGTACTTATTGATAGAGTGTGGTCTATACATAACACTTGTTCCATTAAACATAAAACGAAAAAAAAACGCAAGAAGAAAAAACATATAGAAATAGATTTAACCTCTGTAGAAGATAGCGATGAGGAATATTTTAATTTAAAAAAATTAATTGATACATCTGAATATATTTTTATAATGAGAAATAAAGTTTCTAATAAAAAAAATAAAAAATATGAAAGAAGGTTTGTTAGGGATAAAAACTGGATATTTAAGGAATACCCTGACCGTTATGAATATTTAGGGGTTTTAGATAATAATAAATTAGTAAAAACCCCTATACCTTACGAAATTGAAAATTATTTATTGACTTATTAAACGGTATCCTAAGTGTTTAATATTTAATTGTTTAAAATTGTTGATATCACCGCTTGATTATAATTTAGGGAGAATATATTATCGTTTAAAGAAAGACCATAGCAATGATAGGCTATATTTTTTTTTGATTCTATAGGCATTAATTTTGGAGACATATTAAAAAAACTTGCTTCATCAGAAAAAGATGAGTTACACGAGCCAATAATTAAATTACTTTGTGATAATATAATAAATTCGGCGATACTGGTAACCATATCATCTGACGAAGAACGGTCCATATTTTTATTGGAAATATTAATAAGTCTATTATTATTTAAATTATGATCGGTAATATTTGATAATAACACTATTTTATATTCTTGTTTAACTTTATTTACTAATTCATTATATTTTTCTATTTTATTCATTACTTCAAAATCCCCTTCACTATTTTTTTTTATGTCCCCTGAATCATATTTTTCAGAATAACCCCTATAATGAACAGCTACATATTTATCTAAATTGTATTTATTTTTGTAACCGCTAACTAAATTATTTACAGTATCAGACCAAATAATACTTTTATAAAAGAT
>Ga0206129_10005028_pt1 | contig 14205 bp, 16 predicted proteins | sample Helgoland_Spring_8_FD_148616 | JGI IMG/M metagenome (GOLD analysis project Ga0206129, IMG submission 148616) | Pelagic subsurface seawater microbial communities from Kabeltonne, Helgoland, North Sea - Helgoland_Spring_Bloom_20160502_2 | ecosystem: Environmental > Aquatic > Marine > Epipelagic ...
GAGTGCGATCAAGTCTCCATCAAAGCCACCACGTCAGAAACCCTTGGGTTTACGGGGCGCGAAGAGGGCATTGCAGCCATCGCCACCGCGGCCTTGGTGAGCCAATGAGCCATATAATTGCCACCTTTTTTTACATCGGGCATTTGCGCCCGGCTCCGGGCAGCTGGGGCAGCTTGGCCGCGTTGATCAGTGGCGCCGCTGTGATAAATGGCGCGGGGCTCATTGGGCTTTGCATTGGAATTTTCCTGGCTTGCCTGCTGGGCTATTGGGCCACAGCGCGCGAAACAGCTGGAAAAAGCGACCATGATCCTTCGGAAATAGTCATTGACGAGGTGGCCGGGCAATGGATTGCCTTGCTGCCGCTGGCGATTTGGCCCCTACCCTTTGACAGCGCCGCTTTCTATTATGTGTTCGGTTTTGTCGCCTTTCGCCTGTTTGATATCACAAAACCAGGTTTGGTCGGATGGGCCGATCGTCTTGTTGGCCCTCTTGGCGTTATGCTCGATGATATCATTGCCGGGGTGATGGTAGCCTTGGCCATGGCGCTTGTGATGGTGGCCTTATGAACCCTATCGCCGAAGAAATCTTGCGCAGGGCCCAGGCTTTGGGCTTGAAAATCACCTGTGCCGAAAGCTGCACAGGCGGGATGATTAGCGCCGCTTTGACAGATATTGCCGGCAGTTCAGCCATATTTGAACAGGGCTTTGTCACCTATTCCAATGGGGCAAAGCAGAAGATGCTTGGGGTGCGCCACAAGACCCTTGCCGATTACGGCGCGGTCTCGGAACCCGTGGCGCGCGAAATGGCTGAAGGCGCATTGCGCCAGTCGCAGGCCGATATTGCAATCTCAGTCAGCGGCATTGCGGGGCCGGGCGGCTCTGAATTTAAGCCCGAGGGCCGCGTATGTTTTGCCCTGGCCAGCGCTCACGGCACCCAAAGCGAAACCCAGGAGTTTGGCGCGCTCGGCCGGGCCGCCGTGCGCCAGGCTGCTTTAGATCATGCCTTAAACTTAATCCATGTGCATCTCAACTTAGCCCATTGATTAAACCCGGCGCGTTATTTTCGCCCAAAATTTATGCAAACTTTGAATAAGCCCTGAAAAACATCAGCGCGCTCGGCATGACGCTTTCCATCACCTGCGCTTATGGTCGAGAAGGCCGGCACGTGATTTAGGAGGTTACTATGAACGCTGCTGATACAGCTTGGATTATTGTTGCCACGGCATTGGTGCTATTCATGACACTGCCTGGGCTGGCTCTGTTTTACGGGGGGCTGGTGCGCGCGCGGAATGTTCTGAGCGTATTTATGCAATGTTTCGGCATTGCTTGTCTCATGAGTGTGCTTTGGTTGGCCTTCGGCTATTCCATCGCCTTCGGGTCTGGCACCTCCGGCTATTGGGGCGGTCTGAGCCATGTGTTCCTGAACGGTGTTGACGCCAGTACGGTCCGCGATGGCACCACCCTGCCAGAGGTTCTGTTCTTTGCCTTTCAAATGACCTTCGCCATCATCACCCCCGCCTTGATCGTCGGCGCCTATGTCGAGCGGATTGGCTTTGGGTTTGTGATGACATTTTCCGGACTTTGGATGCTGCTTTGCTATGCGCCGGTTGTCCATTGGGTCTGGGGCGGCGGCTTCCTGGCCGATGGCGGCCTGTTTGGCGCGACGGGATTAAAGGATTTCGCGGGCGGTGTTGTGGTGCATGAAACAGCGGGGCTGGCGGCATTGGTCATTGCTGTGATGCTTGGCGCGCGGCGCAATACAACCACCCCGCCGCATAACCCTGGCTTTGTCATGCTCGGGGCTGCGATGCTTTGGGTTGGTTGGTTCGGCTTTAACGGCGGATCGCAATTGGCGGCCGATGGCGGTGCAGCTATGGCTTTGACAGTTACGCATATTTCTGCCGCAGCGGCCTCGCTCACCTGGGCGCTCTGGGAGCGGATCAAATACGGCAAAGCCTCACTCGTGGGTATGGTCACCGGCACGATTGCAGGGCTGGCCTCGATCACACCAGCTTCTGGCTTCGTTGGTCCAATTGAGGCACTCCTCATCGGTTCAGTCGCAGGCATCCTGTGCCAGGAAGCGGTAAATCTGGTGCGCAACAGCCTGAAAATAGACGATACATTGGACGTCTTCGCCGTCCACGGTGTCGGCGGGATCTTTGGAACCATCATGATCGCAGTCTTTGGAGCAGGCGCATGGGTCGCGCAAATTGGCAGCCTTGTCATTGTCGGCATCTTCACGGTGGTTGTCACCGTGGTGCTGGTCAAGCTCGTGTCTCTCGTGACCCCTCTGCGGGTCAGTGAAGAAGACGAATACACCGGGCTTGATCTGGCCGCCCATGGCGAGCGCGCCTATGATCACACGTCGTAAAACCTAAGGTAAATACGCGAAAAAGGCTCCCATTTGGGGGCCTTTTTTATGGCCGGGCTTGCCCATAGAGCGCATCCGCTCGGGTCTCAAACGCTCGCACGATCCGCAGCATGGCCTCATTAAAGACCAGACCAATCACACCTTGTAAAATGGCGTTCTTGAACTCGAAATCAACAAAGAATGTAACAGCGCAGCCTTCGGCTGTGTCCTCAAACTTCCAGGTCGATTTCATATATTTGAATGGTCCATCGAGATATTGCGTGTCGATGAACTTATCCTTGGGATGCAAGATCACCTGACTGCCAAAGCGTTCGCGAAATACTTTAAAAGAGATCACAAGATCCGCCGCCATGATTTGCCGCGATCCCTCATCGGTCACCGATTTCACGCGCGCGGCGGCACACCAAGGCAAAAATTCCGGGTATGAGGCCACATCTGCGACCAAATCATACATGCCCTGCGCAGAATATGGCAAAATTTTTGTTTCATTATGCGTAGGCATTGTGTTTCCCGCTGACTTTGAGCGCAAGATGTCCTAGAAAGCTGGGGAAAATTCAAGAGGGTACTATGTCGCAAAAACCTTATGTCATCGACAATATGATTTCTGCCAAGTCTATCGCGGCCAGAATAGAGCAATTGGCCGCAGAAATTGAGCAAGAATTTGCAGATACTGATAAACTCGTGGTGGTCGGACTTTTGCGCGGCTCATTTGTTTTCATTGCTGATTTGGTGCGCGAGATTAATTTGCCGATTGAGGTCGATTTCCTGGAGGTCAGCAGCTATGGCGACGCCATGGAAAGCTCGCGCGAAGTGCGTATACTGAAGGATCTGCGCGGCACCATCGAGAATCGTGACGTCCTTATTGTCGAGGACATCGTCGACACCGGCCACACGATGAAAAATGTCACCGAGCATATTTTGCGCCGTCAACCCAAACGCATGCGCACCATCGCCCTGCTGGACAAGCCCTCACGACGCGAGGTTGACATCAAGACGGACTTCTTAGGCTTTGAAATTCCAGATGAGTTTGTGGTAGGCTATGGTATTGATTTCGCCCAACGCAACCGCAACCTGCCCTTTATTGGAAAAGTTCGTTTTACATGAATCCAAGATTTTTTCTAAAAATGGCGCGGATTGCGCGCCATCCACCCTCGAGAAAAACCATCCTCTTGTGGATTGCCGTTGTGGGGATCGCTTTGGTCCTCTTTGGCATCGAGCGATTGATCGGCTGGCCAGATTGGTTGACGGTGAATTCGCATCGCGGCGGCATAGGGTTTTAACGCAGCCTTTGGCCCTAACCCTGCGCCGCCTGCCGTGCCTTTTGCATTTTCGCAAAATCGTCACCCGCGTGATAGGAACTGCGGGTTAAGGGGGTGGCTGAGACCATCAAGAAACCCTTCCCTTTGGCCGCTTTCTCATAGCTGGCAAATTCCTCTGGCGTGACAAATCGGTCAACCCGGTGATGTTTGAGCGTCGGTTGGAGATATTGGCCGATGGTGATAAAATCTACATTGGCCGCGCGCATATCATCCATGACCTGATGCACCGCTTGGCGATCCTCGCCCAAACCAACCATGATGCCCGATTTGGTAAACATCGTGGGATCGAGCTCCTTGACCCTTTGCAGCAAACGCAGTGAGTGAAAATACCGCGCGCCGGGGCGCACTTCAGGATAGAGACCCGGGACGGTTTCTAGATTGTGGTTAAACACATCGGGTTTCGCTGCCACAACCTCTTCCAAGGCTTCAGGGGCGCAACGAATAAAATCAGGTGTCAGGATCTCAATCGTTGTGCTGGGCGATTGCTTGCGAATTGCGCGAATGGTTTGGGCGAAATGCGCCGCACCGCCATCTTCGATATCGTCGCGATCCACTGAGGTGACCACAACGTGGTTGAGCCCTAATTTTTTTACGGCATCGGCCACCCGGCCCGGCTCGAACACATCTAAATCTTCTGGCGGTTTTCCGGTGGCAATATTGCAGAAGGTACAGGCCCTTGTGCAGACCTCCCCCATGATCATCATTGTGGCATGGCCTTGATTCCAGCATTCCCCCACATTGGGGCAGCCGGCCTCTTCACAGACAGTCACAAGCTTATTGTCACGCATGATTTTGCGTGTCTCTTGATAGCCTTGCCCCACGGGGGCTTTCACACGAATCCAAGCCGGCTTTTTCGGCTGCGGATTGTCCGGCCGTTTGGCTTTTTCAGGATGGCGTTGCTCGGGAATTTTTAAATCACGCATGTCAGTCGTCCTCAGTTGCTTTAAACTAACACAACCCGCGTAAACAGCCACCCCCAAGGTTGGGAATATCCGTTATGCACTGAGGCGTTAACCGACCAAGGCTTCAGCCGCCTGCGTGTCTTCGTAATGGCGCGCCAGCCTTTGCAGAGCAATGCGCAACACGATTTTGCCAGAGCGCGCTGACCAACCCATGGTCTGCTCCACGGCCTCAAGCCCCTCGAGCCGGCAACAACAGCGCAGCGCCACATCGCCAAGACCTGGTCCCAAATCTGCCAAAGCGGAGCGCGCGCGATAAAGCGCTGAGGCCGCGGGCGCCTGAGACTTCCGGCTCAAACCGGAGCGAATGGCCCCGAGCCAATCGATGGGCGCGTTGCTTTCGAGCAGCGCCAATTCATAATCCTCCCGTAACCGCTCGGCCTGTTTCACAAGGCTGCGTGAAATATATGGCTCGCCATCTTTGTTGCGACGGCGCGCCAAAGAGTGCACCGGGCTGATCGCCTGGCCGTAGCGCAATCGCCCACGGCTGACGGGATCGGAGGGCCCGCCCTCTCGGCCGTCTGTGTCATTCGTGTCGGCCTCCTCCAGTCTTGCCAGCAGTTTTAAACCGACATCTGTAAGGTGAAAGCGCATGATCCGCGCTTGCGGATCGTCACATTTGAGCCAATCTTGCATGGTCATGGCCATGACCTGCGCCCGATCAAGCGTGCCCAATTTCTCAACCTGTCCCTGAACCGCCTCACGGACAATAACCGCCAATTCAAGCCCCTGCGCCAAAGCCAAGACGGTATTTTTTCGTGCCAAATACCGCAAGGCGGTGATGCTCGGCGCATCCAGAGAGGCCGGGTAGCACAGGGGATTGGGGTCAGGGTTGTGAAAGCTCATGGGTTTATCCTCCAAGCGCCGGGGCGCTGATTCCAAGCAGTATTTGCTCAATTCTTGGACCGCGCGATCGATAAGAGGATCGTCACGCAATGTCTCAATCTTGCGGACAGAGCGCGACACCGTTGACGGGTGAACACCAGAATACCGGGCCAAACTGCGAATAGAATGTCCATGCTCTGTATGGGCCAGATACAGCTTGACCGCATGAGGCATCCAGACAGGCATTTTCGAATGTGGCTCGCCGCCTCGACCGTTCGAAAAGTCAAATTGTGAGATACGCACTCCAGACACCAATCTTTTCACAGGTTGCATTAGTATTATGGTAATAATTATTACGCCTTGGTTAATTCGCTCTAAGCCTCCAAGAATGATGGATAAAATTAGCCGATCTATGAATTGACCGAACGCCAAACGCCGCGAGACGCAACACCCTCGGCACCTGTGCCAGCCTAAGGGTTGATTCTCAAAATGGAGGTGCGTCATGCGGCACATTGAACTTAGATTGAACACTCTGAAACGACCCAAGCTCATGTTAGAGGCGGCACGCAATGGGCTGGCCAGTTATAATCCCAGCCGTCATCTGCCGGCGCTTTTGGGAGGGTCGCTTCATCGCAGCAAAACCGGCCAACTCGATTGCTTGTTGGACATTGAAGAAACCTACAACCGATTGCGCAAAGAAAAGCGCGCTGAGTATTCCCCAGCGCGCCACATCCGATATCTTATTGCCATATTGGCAGAATACAGCAGTCTTAAAAAGACCTAAGGACCAAAGGCCAATGCCCTAGACAAAAGCGTCGGGCATCGCCGCTTTTTTGTCGGCCACATATTTCTCAAGCGCCGCCAAAATTTCAGGATCGAGCGGCGGTTGCTGATAGTTGGCCAATTGAGAGGCCACGCGCTCTGCGGCCAAACTATAGGTGTCGCGCGCGCCCTCTTCGTACCAGGTCTCAAAGGGCTTGTAGTCAAACAAATTCGACCGCCAAAACGCAGATTTGAAGTTCTTTTGCGTGTGGTCACATCCGAGGTAATGGCCGCTTGGCCCAACCTCGCGGATGGCATCCATGGCTTGGCCGTTTTCATCAGCTGAGACCCCAAGTCCCATTTTCTGCAGAGTGCCGAGGTGGTCGGCATCCATAACGAATTTCTCAAAGGACGCCACAAGCCCACCTTCCAGCCAGCCGCAGGAGTGAAGCATAAAGTTGACCCCGCCCAAAAGCGCGGCGTTGAGCGTATTGGCGGTCTCATAAGCCGCCTGCGCGTCGGGTAATTTCGAGCCGCAAAGCCCGCCGCCTGAGCGAAACGGCAAGTTCATCCGGCGGGCCAACTGCCCGGCTCCGTAAAGAATTTGGCTGGCCTCTGGCGTGCCGAAGGTCGGTGCGCCGGAGTTCATGTCGATGGAGGTGACAAATGTGCCAAAGATCACGGGAGCCCCGGGCTTGATGATTTGACTATAGGCGATACCCGCCAAAACTTCAGCTAAAACCTGGGTCAATGTGCCCACGACCGACACCGGCGCCATCGCCCCACCTACGATGAAGGGCGAGATAATGCTGGCCTGATTGTTGGAGGCAAAAACCTCCAAGGCGCCCATCATAATGCTGTCAAAGGTGAGCGGGCTGTTAATATTGATCAACGATGTCATCACGGTGTTGTTTTGTACAAACTCTTTGCCAAACAAAATTTCGCACATCTCGACGGAGTCCTGTGCGCGGCTTGGCTCGGTCACAGACCCCATGAACGGCTTATCGCTATACACCATATGCGTCAAAAGCATATCCAGATGGCGCTTGTTAACCGGCACATCGGTGGGTTCGCAAACGGTCCCGCCGGAATGGTGCAGATATTTTGACATATAGCCCAATTTCACAAACTTTTGAAAATCAGCCAAAGTTGCATACCGGCGGCCACCATCGCGGTCGCGCACGAAGGGCGGGCCATAGACGGGCGCCGTCACCAAAGTTTTGCCGCCAATTTCCACGTTCCGCTCAGGGTTGCGCGCATGTTGCACAAATTTCGACGGCGCCGTTTTGCACAGCTCGCGCGCAAGACCGCGCGGGATCCGAACACGCTCGCCCTCAATGGTCGCCCCAACTGAGCGCCAACGCTCTAGGGCTTCCGGGCTGTCCACAAAGTTCACCCCGATTTCTTCAAGCACGGTTTCCGCATTATACTCGATGATTTCAAGTGTTGCTTCGTCCAAGAACTCATACAGCGGGATATTGCGCTCAATATAGCGTTCTGTTTCGACGCTCACCGCTGTGCGTTCGGCTCGGCGGGCGGCGCCACCGCCGCTGCGTGATCTGCGCGCTCGTGTCTCGGACATTTTGAAACCCCTAATTGATTGTTACGTTGCTTCTAGGCATTTCTTCAACCAAGCGACGTTAATTTCCGCCACTTCGGACGGGAAAACGACATAAGTTGTAAAATCTTCTCTTTCCTTGGGTTGAACCTTTTTAAAGGTCAGAATATCGGGGGCTATGGAACATATGCATCAAAAATTACTCATCATCGACTTTGGCAGTCAAGTTACGCAACTTATCGCGCGGCGTTTGCGCGAGCTTAATGTATATTGCGAAATACACCCGTTTCAGAATGTAACGCAGGAGTTTTTGCAGCAGTTTGCGCCCAAAGCTGTGATCCTTTCGGGCGGGCCTGCCTCCGTGATTGATGAAGGCTCCCCACGCCCTCCAATGGCTGTGTTTGAGATGAATATTCCGGTTTTAGGAATTTGTTATGGCCAACAGGTGATGATGCACTGTCTGGGCGGTAAAGTGGAACGCGGGCATGGAACAGCGGAATTTGGCCGCGCCTATGTGAGCCCAAAGGCCCCCCTAAGCCTTCTGGAAGGCTGGTTTGAAGAGGGCGACGAGCAGGTCTGGATGAGCCATGGCGATCATGTCAGCGCCATTGCGCCGGGGTTCGAGGTCTATGGCACCTCTCCCAATGCACCTTTTGCAGTGACGGCTGACCCGGCCCGCGAATTTTACGCCGTGCAGTTTCATCCAGAGGTGCATCACACCCCCAAAGGGGCAAAACTCTATGAGAATTTCATTCGCCGTGCAGGATTTACCGGCGATTGGACCATGGGGGCTTACCGCGAGCAGGCCCTACAGGCTATTCGCGATCAAGTGGGAGATCAAAAGGTGATCTGCGGCCTTTCGGGCGGCGTTGACAGCTCTGTTGCTGCGGTTCTGATCCATGAGGCGATTGGTGACCAGCTGACATGTGTTTTTGTCGACCACGGCTTGTTGCGCCAAGGCGAGGCCGAAGAGGTCATCGGTATGTTCCGCGATCACTACAATATGCCCTTCATCCATGCCGATGAGAAGGAGCTTTTTCTCAGCGCATTGGATGGTCAATCTGATCCGGAAACCAAGCGGAAGATCATCGGGAAGTTGTTTATCGATGTGTTTCAAAAACATGCATCAGATGTCGGGGGTGCCAAATTCCTAGCTCAGGGCACTTTGTACCCCGATGTCATTGAAAGCGTCAGCTTTTCGGGCGGACCATCGGTGACCATCAAGTCGCATCACAATGTCGGTGGATTGCCGGAAAAAATGGGCTTGAGCTTGGTGGAGCCTTTGCGTGAGCTGTTCAAAGATGAAGTGCGCGCCTTGGGCCGCGAGTTGGGCCTGCCTGCCTCTTTCATAGGCCGCCACCCCTTCCCTGGCCCCGGCCTAGCCATCCGCTGCCCAGGGGAAATTACCCGCGAGAAGCTGGAGATTTTGCGGCGTGCCGATGCCATCTACATTGATCAAATCCGCAAGCACGGTCTGTATGACGAAATCTGGCAAGCCTTTGTCGCGATCCTACCGGTGCGCACCGTGGGCGTTATGGGCGACAGCCGAACCTATGATTTCGCCTGCGCCCTGCGGGCCGTGACATCCGTTGACGGTATGACCGCGGACTACTACCCGTTTTCCCATGAATTCCTCGGCGAAACAGCCACGCGTATCATCAACGAAGTGCAAGGCATCAACCGGGTGACCTATGACATTACCTCCAAGCCACCAGGGACGATTGAGTGGGAGTAGTTATTATATTTTAAGTTATCTATATTAAACAATATTTAACTTACACATTTGTTTCACACATAAAATCAATCGTTGATTTAATTGAAGTTTTCTCATACAGTTACACAGAATGTTGCACAAACGTGTGACTACTGAAAATAATAGTAACTCTGAGAGCAAACTTGGCACTAAAAAAACAAAACTTTGCTGAAGGCGAAATAGCAATATTTGACGAAGCTTGTGTGTACAAGCGAGGCGAGTATTGGCAGTTTCGCTTGTGGTTGCCTAAAGAGAACAAGTACGCACGTAAAAGCCTACGCACACGCAGCGAAAGCACAGCTGTAGAACGTGGTAAAGCAGCTTACTTAGAAATTTATGGAAACTTACAGCAAGGCAAAAGCTACTTTTCCATAACCACAAAAGAGGGTGTGGAGAAGTACTTGTCGTTCCGTATGCGTGACGTTGAACTTGGACACATCGTCAAAGGACGACACACAACAATCGCAACGCATCTAAAGCACTTTCTTAGCTACATTGGCAAAGACACTAAGCTGAAAGAACTAGAACGTACTGACTGCGAAAACTACTTCTACCATCGCCACAAAGCCACCAACGGCAACGTCAAACAAGTCACTGTGCAAAACGAACAAAGCACAATTAATGCGCTGATGAAGTGGTTGCATAAGAATGGCGAAACACACATCGATGGCTTCGACTTTAAGAAGCTGCCACGCTTAGACAAAGGTAACGAAGCTATTCGTCGCGCAACACTGACTAACGATGAATACGAAGCACTGTATCGCGCTATGCGTACTTACACTGCCAAACACAACAAGCTAGATGATGCAGAACTTAGAGTGCGAAAAATCGTGCAGCACTACGTTCTAATCGCAGCTAACAGTGGTTTGCGAGTTGGTGAACAACGACAGTTGCGTTGGAGTGATGTGCAGATAGAACAGCACAAAGTGAATGGCGAACAACAAAAGCTAGCACGTATCCACGTTCGCGCTGAGACAAGTAAAGTGCGTACAAGCCGTACCTTCTTGTGTCGTAACGGACAGTACTTTGAACGCCTACGCGAAATCGCCAAGCCTAAGAGTGATGACGAACTCATCTTTACAGTGGATAACGCTAATGAACTTAGCAAGCGTACACTGCTATACCACTTTCACAAGATGATAGAGTTAGCAGACATTGCTGATAGAGAAACACGTGACTTAGTACCTTACAGCTTGCGTCACTTTATGATTACGCAGCGAATTATGAGTGGCTTAACGTTTAGGCAGATTGCAGATATGTGTGGCACTAGCGTGGCGCAGATTGAAAAGACGTATTACCACTTGAACGACGAAATACGTTTAACCAACGCTGTAGCTGACTACAGACGTAGAGAAGATGGCACTATTGAAGTTCTCTAAATCAACTCAGCAGCGTTGCGCTTCATCTCATCATTGACTGTTACGTAACGCATTGTTGTCTGCAAACTCTTGTGGCCAGCCATATCGGCAAGCACAAACACACTTACTCCTTTCTGACTGAGCGTTGTTAACCAAGTGCGTCTTCCACTGTGTGACGATGCACCAAGAATTCCAGCACGATCGTATAGTTGCTTTAAGTGCTGTGCAGCAGTGTTTGCACTAAATCTCGCACTCTTTTGCGTAGAGAACAGATAACCGTGCTGTGGACGCTTATAGACGCTGCTTACGTATGCTTGTAACTGACGCTGCATTTGCTTTGGAAGAAAAATCCTTCTTGGTCGTTTACTCTTGGTGCGAGCAGCATCAAGTGTCATTTCGTCTAGTACGGTGTCGTTTGCATCTAGTATGTCATCAAAGCGCAGTGCGGCCACTTCCCCAATACGCAAACCACATAAGTGCGTGAACAGCAGCATCGTGGTATCACGCAGTGGATAACGACTGCACGAATTTGTGACGTCTAATATTTTTTTCAACTCTACCTTGGTCAAGGTCTTTGCTTGCGCCATATGTCACCACCTAAATGTAATGTTTTCGTGCATACAGCATATTTTCTGAGTTTATATTTGGGCAACCAAGATATGCCTTGAAAATACTTTCAATACTTCAATGACTTAACTAAAAACCAAAGAAAATGTGACTTTTATTAGTTGTTTTTAATTTGTTCGAGTGTCAGCTTCGCTAACACTACTTGTGCCGTTTGTTCTTTCGCATTCGCTCAATCACATACAGCACAGCGTATTATTTTCTTATCGTTATTGATGTGGCTCATTTAGATTGTGTTTAGCCATAAGGAGGCTATTAGCCTCCTCATAGCTCAAGCGTCTCATTTGAGTTGCTTATCAGCCACTGTGTAACAAGCCTTCTTAGCCGCTGCTAAGTTTCGGTATGGTTGGGCTATTACCGTTTACTTGCCTAAGTACCAACGCAGCTACGTAGCATTACACAGTGTGCTATGCAGCTCTTACAGTTTCACCATCTGTAAGCATATCAAGCGTCTTTTTTTCTATAGCGATTACGATGCTACCGCTTTTGAACGTCTCTGCTAGAACGTTACGTGTGCTGACAAAATCCGTTGGCTACAACCTTGGTTGGCAAACTCGATGTCTTTTAGTTGGGCACTGTGTGCAGATAAATACACAGCAACACTTACAAGCTGCGCATATTGTTATTTATCAACGAAGGAAGATTTGATGCAGAAAATGGTTCTAGATGAGATTTTCAACTTATTACAGCAGATCGGTGTTGTAAACAGCGAGAGTGAATTCAGCAAAGATTGGCTTTGTAGGAGCGAGTGCTATATGCGCACGCTGCGTTTTAAGCGCGCGAAACCAAGTGTTGGTACCTTGGCTATATGCGCGAGCAAGTTAGAGCACTACGGACGCTGTATGACTGCGACAGAGCGCCATACGAAGCTAGGAAAGAGATTCATAGAGCTTAGCGAGCAGTGTCACGAGCAGATTAATAGTGACGCAGTGGGGTGGTGGAGCAATGGCTCTAGGGTATGACAAGTAGCAATGTAACTTCGGTTGGGCAATCTCGTCATCCGAAAATGGGCTTTGAGCGGAAAATTTCAGCGCTGCGGTTTTCAAGCGCCAAGTACTTACAGAACCGAGGTGGTGGTTTTGCATCACCCCATTCTGCTTGTTACTAAATAACAGTATGAACAAGAGTGCCTTACAAGACATACAGCAAGCATTGAACGCAATACGTAGCGAGATTGAACGTGTTGACGACGAAACAAAATGGGCAGCCCTAGAATTGATGCTAGCCTCTAGCAGTAGTATAGTGACGCTCGCGAAGAAGATAACTAGGCCAAAAACAAAGACAGTCACTCGCACTATTGCTGTACCTAAGACAAAGATATTCACACAGCAACCACAGCAACAGACGACACCAAAAGACACAGAACGAACAGACTTCACACCTATTCGTCCAAAACCACCGTTACCAAATCAACACGTCGCTAGTGAAAAACGCTGAAAAAATAGTCGAAAGTGTACGGTTTGTAGCTGTTTGACTGTAGGATTGACAGTATCGCTGACTGGCATAGCGAGACTCCCTTAAATTAGTTGGCGCATAAATTGCATTAAAAAAATTTAACAATTGTTTACAAAGGAAAGACAAAATGTCTGATGGATACCTTCATCGTTATTTTCTTAATAATGGGGAGCTAAGGCTTCATAAATGGATACACTATTTTGACATCTACGAGCGGCACTTTAAGCGGTTCGTAAATAAGCAACCGACAATACTAGAAATTGGTGTCTTTGGTGGTGGTTCATTAAAAATGTGGCAAAACTACTTTGGCGATGGCGTCAAAATTATAGGGATAGATATTAATCCTAACTGTAAGCAATATGAACACGAAAACATTGAAATTTTCATTGGCAGCCAAGACGATGAAGAATTATTACATTCTATCACCACGAAATACCCTAATATAGATATAGTATTGGACGATGGCAGTCACATAATGCGGCATATGAAAAAATCTTTTGAGGTTTTATATCCTAAAGTTTCTGATAATGGAGTTTACGTTGTCGAAGATACTCACACTTGTTATTGGAGCGAGTATGAAGGCGGCTTGGGGAAGCAAGACACCTTTATTGAGTTTGCAAAGACGAAAATTGATGAAATAAACGCTGTTCATTCGAGAAATGCCCTAGAAATAACCGACTTCACACGAAGCACTGACGCAATATGTTTCTATGATAGCGTAATTGTGTTTGAAAAGCGTAAACAAGGAAACCGTCAAGCGCCGATAACTGAACCGATGCGCTAGTTTTTATGTTTTACAATGTGTAACAGATGATTGCGTAAACTATTGAATTGCAATAGTTACGCAAGCGTAAGAAAAACGTGCAGAGTGTGAGGTGAGTTACACACAAGTTGCACAAGTACTATGATTGTATTGTAAGCGTTTGATAATAAACAATTAAATATCTACGTTACTACTGAGTGGGAATAGATTTTATACCCTAAGTCATTGTTATACATAGATATAATTGTTAGAAAGTAGTTAGAAAGTATTTTAACGCTATTTGATTTAATTGAAAAATGTGTTAGTTGTTAGAAACAAGGTTAGAAACTAAGGTGTCTTGGCCCCCTAAAACTGTGCCACTATTTGTTGACTAAGGGAGTGACAGAGAATGGCACGGAAACGGTATTCGGATGAGGATGCACTGAAGTTATTGCGCGAGATTGATGTTCATTTGCATGA
>Ga0206129_10005034_pt1 | contig 14196 bp, 12 predicted proteins | sample Helgoland_Spring_8_FD_148616 | JGI IMG/M metagenome (GOLD analysis project Ga0206129, IMG submission 148616) | Pelagic subsurface seawater microbial communities from Kabeltonne, Helgoland, North Sea - Helgoland_Spring_Bloom_20160502_2 | ecosystem: Environmental > Aquatic > Marine > Epipelagic ...
AAATTGCAGAGGCAGCAGAGGCAGCAGAGGCAGCAGAGACAGCAGAGGCAGCAGAGGCAGCAGAGGCAGCAGAGGCAGCAGAGGCAGCAGAGGCAGAATTGACGCGAGCTAAACTGATTGCCCCGATCGTTCAAAAGTTGCGTGATCAAGCGGGCGCTGGCCAACCGGTTGCTTTGGTGAGTGTTCAGGGCGCTGTCAAAGAGCCCGGCGAGTATCCGCTGATTAAGGCGGGTGGGATAGCGTTTCTCGTGCAACTCGCAGGCGGGCTTGAAGATGGCGCTTATTTGAAAGAGGTTGAAGTCAGAAGAATTAACGCCAGTGATGACGGCGCGTCCGTTGCGATTCTCAATGCAAATTTGGGCTCAGATGGAAAGTTCTCGCTGCAAAGCCGGGATGTTGTTCGTATTAATTACCTACCGGACTGGAATCCGGATGCATCTGTTGACATTGCGGGTGAAGTTCGCTTTCCGGGTCGCTATGCCCTACGGGATGGCGAGACGATTGGCTCTCTCATCAACCGTGCTGGCGGGTTTTCTTCGGAAGCCTTTCCAGAGGCCACTCGCTTTACGTCCAAGGCAACAAAAGATCAGCAGCAAGCCACTGCAAGAAAACTGATCGAGCGGTTTCAACGCGAGCAAGCAAGCCGTCGCGCTGTTAATGCGGTAGGTGAGGGTGCAGCTGGATCAAACGATGACGACTATACCGACAGTCTGTTGCGCTCGTTTCAAGGTCGACTGGTCATCGATGTGCCTAGAATTTTAGCGGGCGATACGGGCGCTGATGTGCTGCTTCAAGATGGCGATGAATTAATCGTGCCAAAACTGGTCGAGTCCATCACCGTGGCAGGCGAGGTATATGAACCCGGCAGTTTCAGGTTTGAACCGGGGCTCGCGTTCACGGACTATCTAGAGCTCGCTGCGGGTATTACAAAACGTGCTCGCAAGAAAGATATCTACGTGATTGAGCCGAATGGCGCGGTGGTATCGGTCGAGAACTCAAAGCGGCAGTTGTTTCGGTTTGATCGTTCGGTTGCCGGGTTATCGCCCGGCTCTGTGATCGTTGTTCCGACGAATTATGACTACGAAAAGCCATTAGATCGCTACCGAGGCATTACCTCTGTAGTGTTCGAGTCGCTGGCCTCGGTTGCGGCTTTCTTCTCAATTGCAAACAAGTAAGGCGAGTTAGATCATGACTATTAAATCGCCTGAAACCTTTCAGAATACTGAAGCCTTCGATGATGAAATCGATCTCAAAGAGTTCTCCACGGTTCTCTGGAATGGTAAGTTAGTTATTACGCTCATCACAGGCCTCGCGGCAGTTTGTTCTGTTCTATTTGCGCTTTGGCTCCCGAATATCTACGAGAGTAAAGCGCTGCTTGCACCTAAGGGTGAAAGTGGAGCCGGCGGGCTTGCCGATTTGGCGAAGCAGTACGGCGGACTCGCGAGTCTCGCTGGAATCAACATCGGTGGGGGCGGAGGCGAGTCTTCTAAATCCATGATGGCGCAACAAAAAATACAATCCTTAGATTTTTTCACGCGACATTTGTATGAAAAAATAGTGCTTGATCTCATGGCAGTTGATCATTGGGAGGCCGCAAGTGGGAAGTTGGTTATTGACCCAGATGTTTTCGATGTTAAAAGTCAAACATGGGTTCGGGACGTCAGTTATCCGCAACAGATAAAACCCTCCGCGCAAGAAGCGCACAAAGCGTTCTTAGAGGTGTTGGCCCTTTCCGAAGATAAAAAGACGAGCCTTGTAACGATTGCCATTAAGCATCAATCCCCGGTGGTGGCGCAAGCTTGGGTCGCTCTAATCATTGAGGCTGTTACCGAGGAGCTTCGAGGCAGCGACGTTGAAGAGGCGCAAGGATCGATTGCATTTTTAGAGCAGCAGCGCACGCAGACATCCTTGGTCTCGCTCGATGAGGTGTTTGCGCAATTGATCGAAGAACAAACCAAGACGATTATGCTTGCGAATGTCTCGAAAGATTATGTGTTCAATGTGATTGATCCGGCGGTTGTGCCAGAGCTTAAATCCGATCCAAAAAGAGCACTGATCTGCATTTTGGGAACCTTGCTCGGTGGTATGTTAGGGGTTTTGTTAGTGTTCGTTAGGCATTATGCTTTTGGTAAGGCCGTTAGCGATGACCATGGGTCGTAAAGGGTGAGCAACGACAAAGAAATCAGTGCGTCAGAGCGCTTCGATAATTCTATATCGGCGAGCACCGTAGATCAGGTCAGGGCGCTTGGGCCAGCGGGCCTATCGGGTGCCCAAGTTGCATTACTGGCGCTCATTCTCGGTGGTTTGTTGGGTATTGCCGGGCTCACCTCGCTCTGCTTAATGGTTTGGTTCTCGCATCAACGGTTCGGGGTTGATCGCAGCGCGAAACATGGCATCTCCGTTAAAGATACCTCCAGAATGGGCGGCGTTGCGATTGCGCTTTTCCTAACCATTGTTTGGCTGGTTACGATTGTTTTCCCGTCATTAGCAGATGAAATTAAACCGGGTATGACCTGGGGGCCGACTTTTTTGCTCTTAGCGGTTCTATTAGCTTGCATCGGATTTCTGGATGATCTTGGCATGCCTCTAACGCCGGTTGTCCGCTTGCTAGGATCGACTTTGATCCTAACGGTTGGTTTTATTTTTGTGCCAGGCTGGATGCCCAATCAATTGCTTGAACTTATTAACGGCACCTCGCTTGGGTTTGAGGTCGGTTTGGTTGTCATTTCGGTGTTTGTTTGTGTGGGCTTTATCAACGCAGGCAATATGGCCGATGGGGCTAATGGGTTATTTAGCGGCATCTGCCTTACCTTTTTCTTGTGCGCTTGGTCTTTAACAGTTGATAGTTTTTATTTTAGTTTGAGCTTAGGGTTGCTCAGTTTTTTCCTGATTAATGTTCTAACAGGTAGGATTATTATGGGCGACTTTGGTGCCTATGGACTCTCCGCATTGATCGCTTTGGTCGGGTTTGACCTTTTTGATCAAGACTTAGTGGGTCTTGGTTTTCTTGCAACTTTGTTAAGCTATCCTTGTGTAGAGATCATCCGAATTTTTGTTGTCAGGATTAGCAGGGGCGAGTCACCATTTCGGGCAGACAACCAACATTCTCATAATTTGCTTAACGAATACTTTTCACACCTTGTTAAAAGTAAAACCTTGGCGAATTCACTAACGGGCGTCTCAATCGCTCTGTTTTCGGTGACACCTGCGATTGTCATCTTGTTTCAGGAAGATCAGAGGAATGAAATGCTTTGCGGTCTTGTGTTTGGTTTACAGTGTTTGGTTTTTGTTTTAGCTCATGCGGTAACCAATGCGTTCAAGCGTAAGCATCAAACTGCAATCATCCGCTAAATCTCGCCTAATTTAGGCCGCTACCTCGGGCGTTCTTGGTCCCAGTTGATCGTGAAATTTAGTGAGATTTAGTGAGATTTCAAAATGAGGTGGGTAAGCCTGGTTTTATTCGACGTCTGGGTCTGGAATTCAATATCTAAAGGGGTTTTATTTATTGGGAATAATCTTTACCCTCAGGTAATGGTACGTATCCAGTTTACGGTTTCGCTAGTCGATCGACTATTTAGAGTATGAGATGTCTCTTGTTGCTTAAAGAAAATTAGTTTTCTTTGTCATGTTAGGCAGATAGGAGGGGATGATGGACTGGTTTGTCGTTAGGACTAAAGCCCGCCAAGAACTTCGCGCGATTCATCACATGGATGAGCAGGGCTTTAAAGTTTATTGCCCTCAGGTCCCAAAATATAACGGATTAAAAGAAGTTGTTGGGAGGCAAGTTTTGTTTCCGGGCTACTGTTTCGTTCAAAGCGGTGAGCTGTCGGTTGCGAGCATTCGGTCAACGCCTGGCGTGATTGGTCTGGTGTCTTTCGGCCCTCAAGGCGCGCCCGCAACATTAGTCCCTGCCGCGTTAGAGGCGATTCATGTGGTTGAGGCCTTTCATTGCGAGAAGGCGTCGGGTCTCAAGCCCGATGGGGCTGTAAGGTTGATTGAAGGGCCTTTTAAGGGCTTCCAAGGCTTGTATTCTAAGCGATCTAAAGATCGCGTTGAGGTTCTGCTAACCCTGCTTGGGCAACAGCAACGCATTCTGGTGCCATCAAGCCAAGTTATTGCCGAGTAAGTCGGCCAATCTTTCGGTCCTGCTTTAGATTGCAGGGCCATTTCGTTGCTCTGTGTAAAAAGTGTTGATTGCGTTCACGGAATGAACGACAATGTTCTTCCTGTGAACGGTTAGCTGATAAACCGTGCGGTAGCCTGCCAGCTCATAAAAGAAGCCATGTCAAACGAAGAGATTGAATACAAAGCACTAAAGCTGCTTGAGGCGAATCCTCAGCTCTCGCAGCGCCAATTGTCTGCTGAACTCGACGTTAGTCTGGGCAAGGCTCACTACGTCTTAAAGTCGTTGATAGACGTTGGCTGGGTCAAACTGGATAATTTTCGACGTTCGGATAATAAGTTGGGTTACGCTTACGTCTTAACGCCCACTGGGATTGCTGAAAAAGCAAAGATTACAGTCCGTTTTTTGGGGCGCAAACAGCGCGAGTACTTAGAGCTTCAATCTGAAATTCAAGATCTGCAAGTTGAGGTGGAAAAAATCGAACGAGGTCATAATTCAGTCGGGAAGGCCCATGAAAAAACCGATTAGGAAGGCCGTTATTCCGGTCGCTGGTTTGGGCACTAGAATGTTGCCCGCGACTAAAGCGATCCCAAAAGAATTATTACCCGTGTATGACCTCCCTATAATTAAGCACGTGGTTAAAGAAGCCATCGCCGCCGGCATCACTGAAATCATACTGGTCACAAGAAGCGGTAAAGAGGCGATCGAGAACCATTTTGATGCACACTAAGAGCTTGAGCACCGATTAGAAAAAAAGGGCAAAGAGACCATTCTCGGCACCGTCAAGAACATCATACCCGATCATGTAACAGTGACCTCTGTACGGCAGAGTAATGCACTAGGTTTGGGGCATGCGGTACTTTGCGCTAAGCACCTCTTGGATTATGGACCCTTTGCCGTGCTGCTGCCCGATGTTCTGGTACTTGATCAAGAATCGCGCGATAAGAACTACAGCTTTGCCGCCATGACTGATGCGTGGAGTGAGACCGGCATTGACCAGGTCATGGTTGAGCGGGTTGGTTCAGGTGCGATCGAAAATTACGGTGTCGCTGACTTGGGTGGCGAGGGGAGTGCGCCGTTCAAAAGTGTGGCTCTAAAGGGCTTGGTTGAAAAACCGGCTCCGAAGGATGCACCTTCCAATTTAGCAGTGGTGGGTCGGTATATTCTTCCCTCCAAGGTGTTGGATCTGCTTGAGACGACCATTGCCGGTGTGGGTGGTGAGATACAACTGACCGATGCGCTGGATGAGCTACTTAAGCTTGATGGGTTAAATGCCTTTGAGACCGACGCAGATATCTTTGACTTTGGCAACAAGCAGGGCTTTTTGAGTGCAAATTTAGCGGTGGGCATGCGCGATCCTGATGCCCGGCAGTCTATAAAGGCACTGATTAAAAAGAGCAGCTGGTAGGGTTCGATAAAGTCTATTATCGCAAACTTAAATGCAGCAATTATTAAAGAATTTTAAGTCCAATGGGGCAATGCCAATTTTATAAATAAAGGTTGTTTGATAAATATTATGCTTAGATTGTCAGATGCAAAAATTGCCGTGATTGGGTTAGGTTATGTAGGCTTACCCCTGGCGGTAGCTTTCAGTAAACGATTTTCGGTTCTTGGTTTTGATATAAATTCTAATCGAGTACAACAGCTTGAGGCTGGAGTCGATTCTACTCTCGAAGTTTCAAATTCTGAGTTGGTTGCTGCCGAAGCTCTATCTTTCTCCTGTAGTGAGGATGATCTCAAATCCTGCAACACGTTTATCGTGACAGTTCCGACACCCATCGACAAATTCAAGCGGCCAGATCTGACTCCATTGTTAAAAGCGAGTGCGATGCTCGGTAGGGTTATCAAGAAAGACGGTGTGATTATTTATGAGTCAACCGTCTACCCAGGCGCCACTGAGGATGATTGTATTCCAGTAGTTGAGAAGCTGTCGGGTTTAAGTTTAAACAAGGATTTGTTTGCAGGTTATTCGCCCGAACGAATTAACCCGGGTGATAAGAGTCATAGGGTAGAAGATATCCTAAAGGTGACCTCAGGATCAGATCAGGCGACGGCAGACTTTGTGGATGCTCTGTATTCCTCTGTGATCAGGGCGGGAACCTTCAAGGCGAGTTCAATTAAAGTCGCAGAAGCGGCTAAAGTGATTGAGAATACCCAGCGTGATGTCAATATCGCATTGATTAACGAACTTGCAATGATTTTTAATAAATTAGATATAGATACGTTAGAGGTGTTAGAGGCTGCGGGTACCAAGTGGAACTTCCTTCCATTTCGTCCGGGCTTGGTCGGCGGGCACTGTATAGGGGTAGATCCTTATTACTTAACACATAAATCTGAAAGCGTTGGATATCGTCCAGAGATGATCTTGGCAGGTCGCCGAATTAATGATGGGATGGGGAGTTATGTTGTTTCTCAATTGATCAAAAAAATGATTAATAAAAAGATTGAAGTTAGCGGATCCAAAGTTCTGGTTATGGGGTTAACGTTTAAAGAGAATTGTCCGGATATAAGAAATACTAAGGTCATTGACATAGTCGATGAGCTTAAAGCATACGAAGTTGATGTCGACATCATTGACCCTTGGTGTGACCCTGTCGAGGCTGCTAATGAGTATGGTTTGGTGGTTAGTAAAGCGGCCGAAGAAGGAGTGTATGACGCCGTCTTAGTGGCGGTTGCACATGATGAGTTTAAGGAAATGGGGGTTAAGGCTATTCGAAAGCTCGGTAGACCAACGCATATCCTCTATGATCTTAAATATGTGATTCCTAAAGATGATGTTGATATTCGTTTATAAAAACCTTCATATCTAGAGAGATTACTGTGTCCAATTATCAAGAAGCTAAAGTACAACTCAAATCTAGTCCGAAGGTGTGGCTTATTACCGGCGTTGCAGGATTTATAGGATCTAACCTTCTAGAGCATTTGCTTAAACTGGATCAAACTATTGTAGGTTTAGATAATTTTGCAACCGGTCATCAACATAATCTTGATGAAGTCCAAAGTTTGGTGACTGAAGCTCAATGGCAAAAATTTCACTTTATCGAAGGTGATATTCGCGAGTATGAGACTTGTATTTCTGCTGTTAAAGGTGTCGATTATGTGGTCCACCAGGCAGCACTGGGCTCGGTTCCACGTTCAATCGCTGATCCGATTGCTTCAAACTCTGCGAATATTTCTGGGTTCTTGAATGTTTTGCAAGCTTCTAAAGAGGAAGGGGTGAAGAGCTTTACATACGCGGCTAGCAGTTCCACATATGGTGATCATCCGGCGTTACCTAAAGTTGAGGAAAATATTGGCGCTCCTCTCTCCCCGTATGCCGTTACGAAATACGTTAACGAATTATACGCAGGTGTTTATGCTCGCAGTTATGGTTTTAGAACAATAGGTTTGCGATATTTTAATGTGTTTGGTAAGCGTCAGGATCCAAATGGAGCCTATGCAGCAGTGATTCCCAAATGGATTGCAGCTCTTATTAGTGGAGAGGATGTATATGTTAATGGTGATGGTGAAACTAGCCGCGATTTTTGTTTTATTGAAAATACTGTTCAGATGAATATTCTGTCTGCTACAGCGAATGAAGAGGCTAAAGGCCAAATATATAATGTCGCTTTTGGCGTTAGAACCACCTTAAATCAACTGTATCAGATTATAAAGTTCGAGTTGCAGTCCAATAATCTAGAGGTAAATAGCAATTTGATCTATCGCTCATTCAGGGCTGGGGACGTGCGACATTCTCAAGCTGACATATCCAAAGCTAAAGGCAATTTGGATTATCAACCACTATATAGTTTACGAGATGGTATTGCGAAAGCAGTGAATTGGTACCTAAAGTAGATAAATGAACAAATTAAATAGCCTGCTTTAGCTAAAGGCAATTTGGATTATCAACCACTATATAGTTTACGAGATGGTATTGCGAAAGCAGTGAATTGGTACCTAAAGTAGATAAATGAACAAATTCAATAGCCTACTTTTGCTACTGTCAGGGTTTTTCCCTGCATTAGTCTTGTTTGGAATGTCATCTGGGGTATTGCTTACCGAATATAGCGATCAAGTATCTGGATTCATACTCCTGCTGGTTCTTCATGGATTGGGAACGGTTGGAGGAAAGATGGGGTTGGACTTGATCTTATTCGGCCAATCGAGGGAAAGCTTGAATGCTATTTTTTTAATTAGCTTCCTAGATAAGGTTAAGATATTTGGATTGTCGGTTTTTTTCTACTCTGTTCTATATTTTTTTCTTGTTGGCGATCTTAATAAAATTGCATTAATGTTAGCGCTCGCTTGCGGATTAGATTCGCTATCAATAGTATTAATCTCATCCCTGTCAGGTAAGAGAGAATATGTCAGAGTATTCTTGTGTACCGTTTCGAGTTATTTTGTCTTATTTGTTGGTGTAATTTATCTCGAGTTAACCCAGAATGAGGTGAATATAGGAATATTGGCTACGTTTTTCTTGGTGGGGAATGTTGTTAAATCGATCATCACCTATTTCATTATATCAAATTATAGAAAATTTAAGCCTGAGAAATTTGTTTTAGGCATGCTTTCTGGTTACACAATACTTCAGCAAGTTTTGAATTTTGTTGTTTTCAAAAGCGACCAGTTAATAGCCTTTAGGTCGGTAGGAAATTGGATTGATGATTCGCTAAATAGTTTCGTGTTTTTATCGAAGACTACAGAAATCTATATGGGTGTTTCATTAGCATTAGGGCCTTTGATTTATGACAAAGTCAAAATCATAAATAATCAGCAGATATTGGTTTTAAAGTGGATAGCGTTTTTATGGCCCTTAGTTTTTCTAGCTAGTTGGACTCTAGTGACTTATTTGCAAAAATCAATCAATACTTTCCATCTGCTCATTTATTCCTTAGCTGTGCCAATAGGGGTTTTACTTAACAACATGTTGATTCAGGAACTTAATAGAAAAAATTATAGAGGCATCTTTAAATCTCAATTCCTGGCTATATGCTTTGTAATTGCTGCGACTTTTGGCATGTTGAACTCTAGTGCATTACTGATCTACTATTTGCTACCTGTTACTATGGTCGTTAGCTACGTAGTGCTAAAGCGTAACCGAATATGAAGATATTTCTTCTGCCAAGTTTCTATTTGCTTGTATTCTTTAATATCGGTTTTATTCTTTTTGAGTTACGATTAATCGATTATCTGGAAACCTCACCCTATTTGTATTTCATAGTTTTGCAAGTCAATCTACTCTGCCTTATATCGATGATTTTTCACCGAAAAATTTTAGTAGTGCGGCGGTTCGCTGGACAAGCGATGAATTTTAGTAGTAGAGAAAAATCTACTAGTAGCATCTATATGGTTTTTATTTTGAGTTTCGCATCTATAGCAGGGATTTATATTCATAGCGTTTATCTTTTCGACCAATTTGGCGGAATAGCAGCCTATCTGCTGGTGCTGGCCAACAGTTCACATGAAATCCGTATTTTGAACGGCGATATCGGGTTTAGCGTCGGAATTCAAATTGCCTATTTGTCATGGGTTGTAGTGTCTCTAATTTCTTATAAACTGCATTTTGAGAACGTGACAAAAAGTCAGCGTGTGTTTCTTTTAGCTTGTTTTGTATTGGTGTTCTTAGTTAATTTGACATTTATCGATAGAACCAGACCTATATGGTTAGCATGGAATTTTTTCTTTGTCTCGATCATACATACAGTGCTTTTTGGCAATCTCAAAGTCCTTGCTCGGAAAATGATTAGATTGGGCGCCGGTGCATTAGGGATTTTTGTTTTGATTGGACTGTGGATTGGGAAGATAGAGGGGGAGCGTGAGACCATATCTGGCGCTCCCCAGTGGCTGGAATCCATATATATCTATATCACTGGTGGATATGCTTACTTAAATATTCTGTTGAGCTCCGGTGGTAGTTTCCTGTCTGATGAGTTCACTCGATCTTTCTACCCGATTTTGATGTTTTTGAGCAAGTTAGGTTTAGCTTCTTCGCCACCTAGTCAAATATTAGACTTCAAGAACGTCGGTGGATATGAAACGAATACTGGGACTTTTGTAGAACCTTTTTTGAGTGATGGTGGTTTGATCCTTGTTGCTATATTTATAGTTGTACACACATTTGTTTTTGATTTCATAGCTACGCGTTGTTACAGCAAAATGAACTTCATATCTATTTTCTATGTGTCGCTTCTTACATTTTGTAATCTAGTTGCATTTTTCGTGCCTAAATTTGTTAGTGTTCCGTTCTATGGCTTCACTATTATTTATTTTGGTTATATTTTTTTAAGTGGTTTTTCAAAAGTTACATATGCGAAAAAATAAGGTTCTTTTCTTAACACGATATTCTTCTATTGGCGCAAGTTCTAGGGTTAGATTTTATCAGTTTATTCCTTGGTTATCCAAAGGCTACGAACTTCATTGCCAAGAGTTATTTGGTGATAGCTATTTAAAGAGCTTATACCAAAAAAACAATCGCGATATTTTCCTTGTATTTTTTAGTTATATTCGTCGATTAATTTTCTTATTACGGGAGCTTGGGAAGTTTGATGTTGTAGTCGTTGAAAAGGAGTTGTTTCCATATATCCCTGCTTTTTTTGAAACCTATTTGTTGAGGAAAAGTCCCTTCATTTTGGACTATGATGACGCGACAATGCATGTTTATGATAAGTCTAAGAGCAAGATAATTTTGTATTTTTTGAAAGACAAGATAAAGATGCTTATGAACTCTGCCTCTGCTAACGTAGTGGGAAACAGCTATTTATACGAGTATGCGATTTCTTCAGGCGTTAATCCAGTTAAGTTGCAGAAGATTCCGTCAGTTGTTGATTTAGCTAGGTACCCGCGAGGAGTGATTCGAAAGAATGTTCCTGCTAAGTGTGTTATCGGTTGGATTGGTAGTCCAGGAAGTCAGCGGGTATTGTTGCCAATGGTGGCGCTACTTAAAGAGTTAACTTTGACACATAACGTTAAGGTTGTATTAGTGGGTGCTAAAGAAATAGACGGGTACGCTGATTGTTTTGAGTATACTGATTGGACGTTGGAGTCGGAGGTTGAGATCCTCTCGCAATTTGATATTGGAATTATGCCTTTGCAGGACGAGCCGTTTCAGCATGGTAAATGTGCATATAAGATAATTCAATATATGGCGGCGGGTCTGCCGGTTGTTTGCAGCCCTGTCGGCGTTAATGTCGAGATAGTAAAGAATGGAGTAAATGGGTTTAAGGCTGTTGGGCAAGTTGAGTGGAGGGAGTTTTTGCGTTTGCTGGTTGATGATCTTAGCTTGCGGGATACTTTAGGCAAAAAGGGGCGTGAACTCGTTGAGGATAACTTCACTCTTGAATACGCCGGCGAGCATTTACATCGTGTGTTAGCGCGTGTAGCTAATTCAGACGATAATAAGATATCTGATGATTTTTCCAACTAACCCCTAAAGATTGTTCGTAGCGGGTAGCTAAATGCAGTTGCAGGGTTTAATCAACTATAGACTTGAGGTTGATGCCTCCAGAGGTCTCAGAGGTTGTCTTCAACTCAGAGCTAAGAGACACCGCTGTATAGGCAGGTATAGCTTAACTGATACTTATCGTTTTATATAAACAGACAGGAATAATAAATGTGTGGTCTTACTGGTTACCTTGATGCTGATGGCGGCTCATATGAAGAGATGGCTAAACGCTTGGAATTGATGACGCATGCTATTTCGCATCGAGGGCCCGACGCAGATGGACTATGGGTAGATAAGGAAGCGGGCGTCGGATTGGGTCATCGAAGGCTGTCAATAGTAGATCTCTCTGCTGCGGGTCAGCAACCGATGACTTCAAGCAGCGGGCGTTTTGTGATGGTTTTTAATGGTGAGATATACAACCATCAGGATATTCGCCGAGATATTGTCAGACAAAGTGATAATGTTGGATGGCGTGGTCATTCTGACACTGAAACATTGTTAGTAGGTTTTGATACATGGGGGGTCGTTGCGACTGTTAAAAAATCCGTGGGTATGTTTGCGTTTGCGTTGTGGGATAGACAAGAAAAAACATTAACTCTCGGGCGGGACAGGATGGGAGAGAAACCCCTTTACTATGGTTGGCAGGGAGAGGGTAACAATGGTGCGTTCCTTTTTGGTTCTGAGCTCAAGGCTCTGCGTCAACACCCTTCGTTCTATAGTCAAATTGATCGTAATGCACTTTGTTTGCTACTTCGTTATAACTACATCCCTGCGCCCCATGCCATTTATCAACGCATCCGCAAGCTCGAACCCGGTACCCTTTTGACAGTTTCTTTGGAAACTAGAACTTCGGAAAAGTATACCTATTGGTCAGTTTCTGAAACGGTTGTGAAGGGGTGTAGTGATCCATTCAGCGGTGGACCAGAGGCGGCAGTGGATGGACTAGAAGAACTCCTGAAGCGTTCAATTGGCGAACAGATGGTTGCTGACGTGCCGGTAGGAGCATTTTTATCGGGAGGTGTAGACTCATCAGCGGTAGTTGCCTTGATGCAATCTCAATCAAATGAAGCGGTAAAAACTTTTACGATTGGTTTTAGTGAGGCCCGTTTTGACGAAGCCGTATATGCGCGCGCTGTCGCGAAACACCTTGGAACTGAACATACAGAGTTATATGTATCGCCAGAACAGGTTCTTGCAGTAATTCCCAAGCTCCCTGAGTTGTATTGTGAGCCGTTTGCTGACTCCTCACAGATTCCAACATTCCTTGTGGCGCAATTAGCGCAGCAACAGGTCAAAGTGTCTTTGTCTGGTGATGGTGGTGACGAGCTATTTTGTGGTTATAACCGTTATTTGATGACTCAGTTGCTTTGGAAGAAGATGTCCCATGTACCCCGAGGGGCTAGACAATTTGTAGCTCATGGCCTTGGCGCTATGACGCCAGCTAGAATTAACGCGGTCTTAGCCCCAATTCAGCAGCTGTTACCCGACAAGTTCAAGCTCAACAACCTTTCAGATAAAATGCATAAAGCTTCAGATGTATTGTCGTCAAGGAATCTAGACGAATTGTACAAAGGGCTGGTATCTCAATGGGAAGATCCCGCTAGCGTTGTTTTGGATGGTGGTGAGCCAGCAGACTCGATGATTTCGTCGATTCAAACGTTAGAGGGGCTTGATGAAATCCAGAAGATGATGGCGATGGACGCAGTAAGCTACTTGCCCGATGATATTCTCGTCAAGCTTGACCGTGCAGCGATGGGGGTCTCATTAGAGGGGCGGGTCCCCTTCCTTGATCATCGGATTGTGGAATACTCCTGGCAGTTACCCTTATCAATGAAGTTAAAGGATGGGGTCGGCAAGTGGGTACTTCGGCAAGTATTATATCGCCATGTGCCGAAAAAACTAATAGATCGTCCTAAAATGGGATTCGCTTTGCCGATTAGCGAATGGCTACGTGGACCCTTAAAGGATTGGGCGGAGGCATTATTGGATGAAAAACGGTTAAAGCAAGAGGGTTTTTTTGATCCACTCCCCATTCGCCAAAAGTGGGCTGAACATAAGTCTTGCACACGTGACTGGCATTCACAATTATGGAGCATACTGATGTTTCAGGTATGGTTAGAGGCTGAAAAGTCAGAGGTCAGATAAGAGCCTCCCATCTCTTTATCTAGGATTTAGTTTTGCTGGTAGGCAGGATGCATAGCGTGAAAATAGTTTAGTGAGGTTTTTATGAAAGCAAGAATGCCCCCCCAGGTATTGGTTAGCTCAAATTATGCTTGGACAATTGTGAATTTTCGATTACCCCTAATTAGAAAGCTAAAGTCAGAGGGTTATGAGGTACATGTGCTTACGCAATTTGATGGATATGAAGAAAAATTACGCGAAGAGGTGGACTCAATAACTCATTTGTTTGTTTCAAGGAAAGGGATTAATCCATTTGTTGATTTCCTTACTATACTTGACTACGTCAAGCATTTTTTTGTGCTGAAGCCGGATATCCTTCTCCTTTTTACAATCAAACCAGTGATCTATGGCTCAATTGCTGCTAGGATTTTCAGAATACCCAAAATTGTGATGATTACCGGTCTAGGAACTGCTTTTCTGAAAGATAACTGGCTTAAGTCGTTGGTTCAGGGTTTATACAGGATTGCATTGC
>Ga0206129_10005059_pt1 | contig 14133 bp, 13 predicted proteins | sample Helgoland_Spring_8_FD_148616 | JGI IMG/M metagenome (GOLD analysis project Ga0206129, IMG submission 148616) | Pelagic subsurface seawater microbial communities from Kabeltonne, Helgoland, North Sea - Helgoland_Spring_Bloom_20160502_2 | ecosystem: Environmental > Aquatic > Marine > Epipelagic ...
CTATCTGTATCGGATGTTAACTGCCAAGATCTGGCTGTTGCTGCAATGGTCGGCGGGCCAATTTGATAAGTCATTTTATCAATAAGGCTACCATTGCAGGTCAGGCTTATGCCGCCGGCTGGAGGTAACTCAAATAGATCAGACTGATAGGTGAAGTCAGCTCTAGGGTTTTGATTGGCAACCACTGCATATTGCTGAGATTCCATAACCAGGCTATCAGTAATGGTAAATGCCTGATCCTGAGTATTAGTAATTTCACAGCCCTGAAGATCGATTGAGGATTCGGCGCTGTTATAGAGTTCTAACCACTGTGGCTCGCTGGCTGCGGATACAGGCATTAGTTCGGTAATGAAGATATCCTCTGGGGCCACTTTTTTGATGGATGAGCCGCCGCATCCGGCGATCAAAAGCGCCAGGCTCACAACACAGGATTTTGCTAAGGGTTTAGTCATGATACTGTCGCTGCCTCTGATTATGTTCACAGTACTAATTTATCTCGGTAAAGCGGGGGAAGGTCCAAGTGCCATTGAGTAATTCAGCTCTTGGTCGGTACATTCTTACTACATAGTTCCAGCCCTCGGTGATGGGGATGTAATTGATGCTGCTAGGGTCACCACCTAAGTGCAGGGTGATTGATCCGTCGGCATTTTTCTCTGCGTTTCTATCGCTAAAACCATAGGCGTTATAGCTATTTTGCTCAAAATAACCCTCGTTGTTATACATGGCGAGAGACCAGAAACTATCTACAGGGACATCTTTTACACTGAGCCTGTAGGCTTTATCGCTAGGCAGGTTGGGTTCAACGGTAAGCAGCAGAGACTCAGTCTCAGGAAGCGTTCCAAAGCCATAGGCGGTCAACAATAGCTGCTTGATGGGATCGACCTGCTCTTTGGTTCCCGCTGCTTTTGAGTTGTCGCTAATATCCTTTCCTAAAGCCGCCAGCAGATCGGTAGTTGCAGCTAGGGTCACTGGGTCATATTGCGGATGGGAATAGCTTTTGGCCGAGGCACTGACAATCGAAATTTGATCTTGAAGTTTTTGCGCGGCTTCCAAATCACCGGGCACAGAGTCAACCACTAGGGTCCTCACCAATAGCCACACATAGGGCGTATGAAATTCCTTTAAGCTGAGTTCGTGGCGGCCAGCACTATGGAATATATTGTTGGTGTAGCCATCTTGATTAACCACCTGCACAGACATATAGCGAGCACCCATGTCGGGCAAGTCAATGCTGGCGCCCTCACTAATATCGACTATGGCAACGCTGTAAAGGGTATCGCGATTTAGGCGTTTGCTGCTGCGGGCATCAACGCTTACAACCTGACGTCCATGGGCAAATATATTCAGTTTTCCATCGGCCCTAGCCAAGTATTTATCGAATTGAATGGCGGTTTTCGCACGTACATAGTTGAGGGCGTTGACCTCCACTAGCGCTTCACTGGCCACAATATTAGCTGCTATCAATGACACAAAAATACCACTGAAGAGAATTATCTGCTTGATTAAATTTGATATTTTTTTCAAATGTTGTCCCAATCTTTTTATTGTTTTTAAGCGCTATATACATTGTTTGAGCTAGGGCCTGCAATAGATTGGCAGCAAGTAAGCCCGCTGTTAAATAGAGATGGATCCGCCCTGAGGTCTAACCATACCTAATGCAAGTGCATGTCCCAATGCATGCTTTGGGGTTTGAGTTTGCAGGACTCGCCGATCAAGTCATACTTGAATTGCCGACACACTGTGGCCAATCGGTGATTTTTAACCTCGAAAATACAATAATGTCAAAGCCGGGAAATATCAACATTTATTATAATGTTCATATAATAACCCTATAGTGAGAACCAACATGACGACACCCAATAGTCATAGCCGTGTCTCTGGGCGAGCGAAATTTATGAGCCGCCTATAGTGGCGTTGACCAAAATACCATTACCAAGATGCTGAAAGCACTATCAATCAAGCCGCTTTTCTATGGTAAACGAACAGCTTTAGCAATCTGACAGATCAGTAAAACACCCGTATACTTTCTATATGAACAAACCAATCCGAAAGCGTCTATCTACAGAAGCTCGCTGCACCCAGCTACTCGATGTGACTCGTGAACTGATTCTTGAGCACGGGCTGAATTCGTTTACCATGGAGCTCCTGGCACGCAAGGCTGGCGTCAGTAATCCCCTAGTTTATAAATACTTCAGTACTCGTCTGGTGCTCCTGCAGTCGCTACTGCAGCGTGAATTTGATTTTTTTTACGGTAGCCTTTTAACGCGGCTAAATCAGACGGACGATTTTGTTGCCGTTGTTCATATTTTTGTCAGTATTAACTTCGACCAGGAATCAAATGGCAAGATTCTGCCTATCCTTCTCAATTTGGCCGATGTTGCCAAGGTATTGGGTACTGTAGGCCCGAAGGCGCAAAATAAAGTGGGTAATATCCTGGTCGATAGCATAATGAAGGCTTATGGTGTAACGCGGAAACAAGCGAGAGTAATGGCGAAAATTGCTTCTGGCACTTCCATTGCCGCTGCAGAAAACTTTAGTGTGGTCGGGGGCAATCGCGAGCAAACTATTGATTCTGCAGTGCAATTTATTCTTGGCGGCCTCGAGACGTTCAAAAGATAATCTGCCGAGTCTTCATTTCCCCCTAGGTTCCTTATCTAATAATCTATAGTTTGTGGTTGGCATTCTATTGAACCGATCTCATCAATCTAAATTAAGATTGACCAATATTAGTATAGAAATACTATATTAATGTTGACCGGATCATCCTTTGACGGTATTTTATCGCCTTGATTTCAGCGTCAGCAATAGCACTCAATCTATCAGCAGCGTTACTAAATCTAACCCTTTAAAAATTTTAAAATCAAAGTAGGTTGCCCAATGTTATCTTCAGTTTCAGAGTCCAATATTATTCCAACGGTTTCACTGTTAAGTGACCAGGAGGCTATCGAGAGAATCTTTACTCACATAGATGATGGCACTACTGATCTTGGTGATACTGTCTGGCGAGAACCTGTTGAAAACTATCATTCCCAAGAGCGATTTGATGCTGAAATAGCGCTGTTGCGGAGTCTTCCAATTCCTTTTTGCCCCTCCGCGGCGCTGTCTGAAAAAGGTAGCTATATTGCCCGCAAATCGGCGGGCACCCCGTTGGTAGTAGTGCGGGGCAGAGATGGCAAGGTGAGAGCCTTTATTAATGCCTGTCGCCATCGTGGCATGCAAGTAGCCAGTGGCAGTGGTCGTGCTCATGCTTTTGTCTGCCCCTACCATGCCTGGTCCTACGGCCTTGATGGTTCACTCAAATCTATCCCGGGTGAAGAGGCATTTCCTGGCCTTGCCATTAAGGATCACGGTCTGGTGGAGGTAAGTGCTATGGAAAAGGGCGGTCTGGTCTATGTGATGCAGAAGGGAACCATCAATCCAGAGATGCTAGAAAATAGCCGCACCTACTTTAGTCCCGAGCAGCAACTGTTTAGACAGTCAGAAAATACAGACCAGGCCAATTGGAAGTTGTTAACCGAAACACTCCTAGAGGGCTACCATATCAAATCATTGCATCAAAAGTCGTTCTACCCCTATGGCTTAGACAATGTCAATTTGGTCGAGACCTACGGCGCTAATGCTCGAGTGACTTTTCCTTTCCGGCGCATTGAGAAGTTGCGAGATGTACCTGCAGAGAAGCGCAGAGCTGCAGGAATGCTGACCTCTGTCTACCATCTTTTCCCCAACGCCAGTGTCTCAGTACTGTCCAAACATTCAAACTTGACAATTATGGAGCCTCTCAGCCCCAGCAGTACTCAGATGGTGATCTATTTGATAACCCCGGAACAAACTATCGAGAACCCAATTTCCCTTGAGGATGTTGAAAGAGATGCCGAGTTTGTCAATCAATCAGGCCAGGATGAAGATCGAGAAGCGGCCTGCTTAATTCAGCAGACGGTAACAGCTCAGGCCAACAGTCATTTGACCTTTGGCTACTTTGAAAAAGCGATTGTTAATTTCCACCAGCATCTGACAGAAACTTTAGATTTGTAGCCTTTATAAAAAAGCAGGTATAGGCCAACAATTACTAATGCTGGCCAACCAGTTTTCAAAAACCAGAATTAGTAAATAAGGAGTACCTTATGAGTTACGCGCAACACCGCAAGATCATTGATGCCGACAGTCATGTTATAGAGCTAGATGACTTTCTAATAAAGGCGGCCAGAGAAGCCGATATAGAACTGCTGCAAAAGATGGATGATCAAACGGAGCTACCAATTGATAGGCAAAAATATGATGACGGCGTAGAGCTGTTCGAGCGGCGCAAGCATGATGCCGCTGTTAAGCAGGAATGCGAGGATATTATTGTCAGCAACAACCTGGGAGGTTGGTCCCGCATTGGCGCATTTGACCCTCAGGAGCGCTCCCATGCGCTGGATTTGTTTGGTTATGAGAAGCAATGGGTGCTGCCTACTTTCTCCTTTCATCAGGTAGCCCATGTTGGTGATATGGATGCGCTCTATGCAGGTGCTCGCACCCTAAATAAGGCTATGGCCGACTTTTGTGCCCATGATGATCGCTTGCTAGCGATTGGGTATTTACCCTATACCTTAGGGCCAGAGAGGGCGCTGGAGCTAATGAAACAGGGCTTCGATGATGGTTGTTATACCTTCATGATCGACACCAATGAGCCCAACGATGACAAGATTAGTTTTGCTCATCCAGACTTTGACCCTGTCTGGGCAGGTTTTGTAGAGCAGAGGGTACCCTTTGGTATACATGTGGCTGCCAATGGTCATTATGAGGCTGTACCAAAAAGCTTTAAGCGCAATGGCAAGAATATTATTGCGCTGGGTGGCGATGCGCCTGCAGGTGAGCTCGGCCTGATAACGATAAAAAATTCGGCTGAACTATTTCTGTCGGCGCTAATTTTTGACGGCGTCTTTGATCGTCACCCCAGTCTGCGAGGCATGTGTATGGAGCATGGTGCATTTTGGGTTCCATCCTGGCTAAAGTCGCTAGACTTTACCTATGGAGCTTATTTGCCGCGCAGAGAGTTTGTGGAAAAACCCTCAGATACAGCGAGGAGATGCCTGAAGTTTTCGCCGTTTGCCGGTGAACCTGTTGGATGGATCATCGAAAATACCAGTCCGGATATGATTTGCTACGCATCGGACTATCCGCATCCAGAGGGTGGGTCAGATCCTATAAGCAAGTTCGAAGCTACAATGGTAGGCTGTGATGAAGACACCATGAGTAAGTTTTATCATGGCAATATGCAGGCCTTGATGTCTCTGGCTTAGTATCGGTTTGACATGTGCTGGGCTAACTTTAATGCTTGAATGTGGCGGTTTTTGCCCACTAAAAAAATTGGCTGATTACGATTCATGACTCCTATTAAAACGCAGTATGTTGGTCTGAAATCAAAGATTGACGACCAGTTATCTCGCTGGTCAGTCGCCGCATTTGGCATCGGCGCCGCAGGTGAAGCAGTTTACTTGGGACTGTTCAACACCTTCATTACTATTTTTTATAACCAAGTAATTGGCTTATCAAATACCCTCATCGGTACTGCTATCATGCTGGCCCTGGTGGTCGATGCTATCACTGACCCATTGATCGGGATAATTTCAGATAAATGGAAATCCAAACACGGACGACGACATCCATTTCTATTTGCTGCGCCCATACCCTTAGCGCTGGCAATCTATGCAATTTTCAATCCGCCCGAATCCATTCTGAATGAAGCAGATAATTTCACTAATTATGCATTGTTCGCATGGCTAGCCATTTGCACGGTGTTCAGTCGCGCATTCTTAACTCTCTATTCAATTCCGCATCTAGCCCTGGGTGGTGAAATGTCGAAGAACCATAATGAGCGTTCCAGGTTATTCAGTGCTAATGCAGCATTTGCCTATGTAACTGGTGCCTTATTTGGTTTTTTGGCTTGGGGAGTATTTTTCGATGCCGAGCATATAAGAGCTGTTGACGGCGTGGCAGTTCCTGGGCACTTAAATGAAGCCTCTTATGCACCTTTAATACTGTTAGCCTGTAGTTTGGTTCTTGTGGCGATTTGGACTACCGCTGCCGGCACGTATAAGCATGTGCCAACATTATCCGCACCCCCTAAGCAGCAACAAGCGCTCTCTCTGAAAGGTTTTTTCAAAGAGATATTGGCCACATTAAAGTGCCGCAACTATGTAATGCTAATTGCCGGTTATTTTTTCTTTATGATTGCCAGCGGAATCTACGATACGCTAAGTGTTTTTATGAACACTTACTTTTGGGAGCTCGTGCCGGGCCAAATGCGCTGGTTTGGGTTAGTGTCGGCGCCCTGTGCCTTATTTGGCGCATTAATTTCACCTGTGTTAATGCGCAAGTTTGATCGTAAGCCTGTGGTGATCTTCTCTCTGATTTGCATGGCGATTACTGCTCAATTGGTTGTAAATTTGAGATTGCTCGGTTTAATGCCTGACAATCACAGCCCTGCATTGCTGCCACTGCTACTCTGCAACTCAGGGGTATTCGCGTTTGTGATTGGCCTTGGTGCTGTCGCAATGATGTCTATGATTGGCGATGTGGTAGATGAAAACGAGTTGGATACCGGATTGCGCCAGGAAGGGTTATTCTATTCTGCAAGAGCCTTTTTCGCCAAAGCTTCGTTTTCCTTTGGTCATTTTGTGGCTGGCGTAGGGCTAGATTTATTCGTTCGTTTTCCATCGCTGGCAGTTCCCGGATCGGTTGATGCAGATGTGCTATTTAGAATGGGTATGCTGGCTGGGCCCATTATGGGTATAGCGGCGTTTATCTCGATATTCTTTTATGGCAAATACCATTTGACCCATTCTATGCATAGCAAAATCGTTGATGATATTGAAGAGCGCAGGCGTAACCAACAAGAGTCCATTGCCAAGGCGACATAAACCAAATTAATGGTTAGAATGGCAGCATCGGGAGCGCCTTTCTGGGATGCTCATAGGCATGGTGATAGGTTGATGGTACAAAAAAAACGAACCCGTTTGTCGAAAGAAGGTCGGCGATCGCAGCTTCTGGACACGACGGCAGCAATTATAGAAGATATGGGATTTGCAGGATTTACCATGGAGACATTGGCTAAGGTGGCCGGTGTGAGTAACCCGTTGGTCTATAAATATTTCGACTCCCGGCAAGAGATATTTAAAGAGCTTTTATTGCGAGAACTAGAAGATTCTCGCTTGAAGATTAGGGCTAAAGTAGCCGTTACTCAGACTTTTGAGGAACTTGTAAGAGTCTTCGTTGAGGTTAACTTTGAGCAATCCGAATCTGGAAATGTAAGAGACGTTCTGCTCAGCCAGCCCGATCTAAGAGAGGCGCTTTCTGAGACGATACGGAGAAATCATAAAGAGACTGGCCGATATCTACTCGATCGAGTCATCGAAGAGAATCGCACGATGACATTAGAGCAGGCGGAGCATCTTCTCTATATGGGCTCCGCGGCCTCTATCGCCGCTGCTGAAAAAGTCGATCGATCGGGTCGCAGCAGACAACGCCTAATTGACAATACCGTCAGTTTTATTCTAGGCGGGTTCGCGGCTCCCTATGCCGATACTGACACCGATACCAACAGCTAAAATTTATCATCTACTCGCTTAATCCATGTGCTTAACGTCGAGCACAATTCTGTGCACCTATCATAAAAGCCCGTCATTGAGTTCAATCCTTTGTTCGCTATTTAATCACAAAAAAAACCACATTTTTGCTAAAACAGGCCCATTGCGCACTATATTTGTCTGCTCCTATATTATATTATAGTATATGTATAATAAAAGCTAAGCTGAAGCCTCCTATGGGTTTGGCAATGCCATAACATTTTTAATCCATCTCGGGGGTAACAATGAAGCGCGAATACACAAACCGGAAAATAGTTCTAAATAGACGGCCGCAGGGCGAATTGCGGGATGGAGATCTCTCTATGCTCAGCGAACCCGTCAGAGAATTAAGTCAGGGACAGTTTTTGCTTAAAACTATCTGGTTGTCGCTTGACCCTTATATGCGTCCACGTATGAGTGAAATCAAAAATTATCTGGCACCCATTGGTATTGGCAAAGTCATTGTTGGCGAGACTGTATCGGTGGTTGTGGAATCTAAGTCCGAAAAATACAAGCAGGGTGACCTTGTAACCTGTTTCTCAGGCTGGCAGGAATATTTTTCAGCTCATGAGTCCATGGAAAATATCTATCATATTGACGATCAGGGTTTGCCACTATCAGTTTTTCTTGGCTCCGCCGGCATGACTGGCCGAACTGCCTATAGTGGTCTCACCTTTATCGGAAAGCCCAAACGCGGAGAAACCTTGGTAGTTTCCGCAGCTGCTGGCTCAGTGGGTACTGTTGTTGGACAGCTTGCTAAGGCGCAAGGTTGTCGTACCGTTGGTATCGCTGGCGGCCCACAAAAATGCCAGTTCTTATTGGATGAAATGGGCTTTGATGCCGCGGTTGATTACAGAGCTGGTGATCTGCGCGGCCAGCTCAAAAGTGCATGTCCTGATGGCATAGATATCTATTTCGAGAATGTCGGCGGCGATGTGGCCAAAGCCGTTGCGCCCCTGCTAAACAAGGGCGCACGGGTGCCAATTTGTGGATATGTGTCGGCCTATAATTCACAGGATTTGGATACTGCAGAGACACCAATGGATATTTTTGGCGCACTCTCGGAGCCACCTGAATTTCGCTATTTTCAGGTGCGAGAGTGGCACGATCAATATCATCAGATTACCGCCTTGCTAACAGAAAAAGTACGAAATGGTGAGATCAAATATACCGAAACTGTAGCGCAGGGGTTAGATAATGCTGAGGCGGCTTTTATCGGCCTGCTGGGCGGAGCCAATCTGGGCAAGCAATTAGTGAAAGTGGCTGATTATTAATTCTTTTCCTAAACAGGAGCGACTAATGAAACTATATGATTTTCCGAATGCGCCAAACCCTAAAAGAGTAAAAATATTTGCCAATGAGAAGGGCATTGAGCTCGAACTAGTTACCTGTGATATGCGAAAGGGAGAACACAAATCATCAGAGTTTTTGAAGAAGAGCCCCAGCGGCAAGATACCTGTTCTCGAACTAGACGATGGTCGATGTATTTCAGAGTCTGTGGCAATTTGTCGTTACTTAGAAGCCATCTTTCCGGAGCCAAACCTACTTGGAGCTAGCCCTTTCGAGATGGGCCATATTGAGGCAAGAAATCGACATATTGAGTTCGAGATGTGGCGTGAAATAGGCATCTCCTGGGTAAATGGACCGATCGTAGCTCAACTGGGGATAGTCAAGCAGATACCTGAAGCTAAGGCAGCCAGCGATGTAGCGGCGCGCAATTACTATGAGCGGTTGGATCTTGAGTTTGCGCAGAATGCTTATGTTGCAGGTGATAGATTTACTATTGCCGATATTAGCCTTTATACAGCGATTGAGTTCGCTAGCGCTATGGTAGATCTAAAACCTGAATCGAGTTTGAAAAAGCTAAATGCCTGGTACGAATCAGTTCGGTCGCGACCGAGCATTGCCGTGCTTGCGCAATAGTCGGATGAATATAAGAGAGTTTATTGGCTTTGGTGGTGTGGTGCTAACTGCGGATGTGTATGGTAATGAAGACCATCCCTGCGTAGTTTTGCTGCCTAGCCTAACGCAGACCCGCAAGGTATGGGGGAGCGCGGCAAAGGCTCTGGCGCAGGCCGGTCGTTATGTTATTAGCTTAGATTTACGAGGTCATGGTTGCAGTGATAGTCCCAAGGACTGCAATTACAGTCTAGAAGCCTTTATGGGTGATTTAGTGGCAGTTTTATCGCAGTTGGAATCTCGCCCGGTGCTTGTGGGCTCAAATTTTGGTGGTTGGATCGGCTTAGCGGCAATAGGCAATACCTCCGCACCCATTGCGACTGGACTGGTTTTGACCAACCTGCCGTCTGAGTTCCAAACCCTTAACAATGAGGGTATTGCCAAAACAGTCAGCGAGCGAGCATCCAGTGATGATTTTGAACAAAATTTATTTTCAGGTGGTTTTGATTTTATTGAATTGCAAAACAAACTTGAACCCGCAGCCAAGAACTTAAAACTACCCACGCTTTTGGTGCGCGGTATCGACAGTCAAATAAGTTCATCCGGCGCAACGCAACGCTTCGCTGATTTAATCCCCCAGGCCGAGATCTCGGAAATTGAAGGGGCTGGTCACTATGTTGCTTTCGATAAGGGGGATGAATTCAGTGCTTTGGTATTAGAATTTTTAGAAAATCATGTGCCCCATCAACCACCACAATATGTGAGTGGTTCAGACTCTCGAATCCTGCGAGATGCCATGGGATGTTTTGCCACTGGAATCACTGTGGTAACCACGCTTGATGAGGTGGAAACACCTATTGGCTTGACTGTTAATTCCTTTAGTTCGGTCTCTCTCGACCCGCCGCTAGTATCAATTTGTCTAGGTAATCATGTCGGTAGCCTAGACGTGTTTAGAGCCCAAAAATCATTTGCTATCAATGTGTTAAATACTGGGCAGCAGTCTATTTCAAACCTTTTTTCCTCTAAGGGGGTGGATCGTTTTGCAGGCATTGATTGGAGTACCTGGGAGCAAAATGTACCGATTATTGAAGGGTCGCTAGCGAGTTTTGAATGCATAAAAAAAGACATGATTATACAGGGTGACCACACCATTTTTATTGGCGAAGTAGTGAGGGCAAAGTTCGAACCTCACCGTGACCCACTTTTATATCTTGGCGGCAAGTATCGGCGATTACATTTCGGCTGATTGGCCACTGCCGTGAACAGACGCAGGCGGCAATCAGCACAAATGCAGTCATTGACGTTTCAATAATTATAAAAACAAAGAGGCTTATAAAATGACTATAGATTTTGACTTTGATCCCAATGCTGTACTGGTTGATTCCACTACAGGTATTGAGGGAGTGAACCACATTGGTCTGTCTGTACAAAATCTTGACAGGGTATTGGATTTTTATAGCGCAGCGACCGGTTTTGAGGTGATCCATAAGGAATCCTTTGAAAATGACGCATCGGCCGATATTCTCTTCGCTCGCAACAATGTAAAAATACAGACAGCGATTTTGCGAGCACCGAATTGGGTTCTGGAGCTCAGTGAATTTGCCCATAACGACTCTGCCACTTTGACTGATATGCCGGTTATTGGGCCAGGCATGTCACATACCTGCTATCAATCGCCTATAGATCAGCCATTATTTGAAAAGTTTGCAGCCCAGGGTGCCAGGTTCTTAAATCGGCATGACGAACCTGTGTATTCGCCTACCTACGGCGTGAGCTATGTCTATGCCTATGATCCAGAAGGCAATCTTCTTGAAATGGAGAAGCTCGATGGCGAACAACTGCTGAAACATGCGGGGTATCTGGATAATTGGGATAAGGATAACAAGGCAATTTGGATGTCTCAGGTGTCGCTGTTCACCCCTGATAGGGATCGACTGATGCAGTTTTATCATAATATTTTTCGGACCAACCCCCATAGGATAGTTGAGGTGCCGGTAGGTGAATTTGGTGACAACCTATTTGATATTGATAATGCCAAGGTGCAAATAGGCTGGTTCAGACTTAATCGTCAGTCCAAAGTTATGGAGATTTTACAGTTTTTAAATCCGCCCACTCCGCAGAGCATGATAGAGCGAGAACCAACATCTCTAGGCTATTCATTTTCTCTAGAGGTAAGCGATATCGAGGCGGAATACCAACGACTAAAAGCGCTCGGGGTTGAGTTTTTTAGTCCGCCGGTCAAGTTAGGCCGCTTTGTCCAGGCCTATGCTCGTGATATTGACGGCAATATTTTTTCCTTACGCCAGCCTGTCGATTCAGATGGCCCGTTTTCGGTCAAAGCCTACGATAAAAGAGGGGGTCTATAAATGAAGACTCTTTTGCATATGGCGCTGATCGGATTATTGTGCGTGCCAGTCCTGAGTCATGCGAGAGAACTTTTATGGGGTGATACCCATGTGCATACATCGAATTCGTTCGATGCCTTTCCTCGCGGCAACGATGTTGCTAAAGCCAAACCTTTCCCATCAGTAAAGCCACCACAGCGCTCAGTCTCCAATACGACGCAACAATTAACTCCAAATAGTGTTGTTGGAAGTCAGTCATTTACGAGTAGGGATATAAGCGACATACGCAGCGACTACTTACAAAAGCAGTCTGAACTACAACCAATAAAGCCTCAGTCGCCGGTTTAATCGTTTTGAAAAGAATAGCGTAGATAAAGAAACGATTGGTTTGATTGAAATGCGGCAAAACGAGTCAAAATCGTACGTTTCAGTAGCGCAGAAATAATTGCTTGTTCGATAGGCAGACTGACTATGCGATGTGTGATTTAAATGAAAAAAACTTCGTACATTGTCCTATTTGGGAGTAATGTAAATAATCCAGTTATTACTAATCCCAAAACGTATAGTAGCTTCATCATTCTTTTGTGCTTTGCTATATTCTTTCGTCTTACTGCTTGTACAGATTTATAAAGTGTCCAAATGGTGAATATAGATAGCAGATGTATGGGGCTGAACAATCCGACAACCTTTATAGAATGTATCCAAAAGCTGCTTATGCTCACATAGAGCATCAGTAGAACCCACGTGTAGCCAATGTATCTATGTGTCGCGTTTCCTTTCTTCGAAAGAAGCTGCCAAGCTCCCAAAATGATAGCTAACATTGCTGCTATAGCATGAGTTGGTATGGGAGATGATTGAGCAAATAGATGCGAGAAGTTCATATTTAAGTCCGTTTATGTATAGCCTAATAAATGTTTTTTAGAAAAGAAACCTTTCAATCGCCTTTTCACTAACGCATTGATACTATTGAGTTTCAATAGTTCCCTTCGCACTTGCTAATGAGCGAATAAGTTAGGAACTCGTTAGAAAGTGAAAATAAATTCAATATAAATCAATGTTTTACACCAATGCTTTTATTGAGTGGGAGTAATTAGTTATTGTGATATCAGCTCTTATGACTATAAGCTATTGAGCTAAAAACCAATGAGGATAAAAAGATGGCGTGGAGAATTAAAAAAAATTATGATGGCTCTTACTCTGGTTATACAGAAAAAGAATATAGGGAAAATAAACAGCAAACTACCTTAGCAATCCTCCTCATCGTTGTTTTTATTTTAACATCCATTTTTGCTCTTGCGCGAAATATAATAAATTTCGATGTGATTAGCGATTTTGGTTCATCCCAGTATTTTAGCAATATTACGGGGTTTCATAGCGGTGATAGATGCGTCATATTTACTAGTAGTACGCACCCAAGATACGGTTTTGAAAAAGACTTGCCAATGTTGATTTATTCACGCCCTATCGAAATAAATTCAACAACTAGTCGAAGTTATCATGGCGAGGGTGACTTAATCCGTGAGCAACTATTAGAAAACCATAGCGACAAAATTATGGCTGCGCTGGAAACCCCTGTAATGGTCAAGTATCGAGGGAAGAAATCCGATACATACGAACAGAATAGGGGCGAATATTCAAAGCCTTATGAAAAAGATATTGATTGGGCAGCAATTAGTGCCAGCGTTGATGGTAAAGATATTCATGGTTACATACACAATTTTGGAAATGCTGCATTCTTTGGGGATAAATTTGGCTATGAGATAAACGAAGAAATAAAAAGACACTCTTGGAAAAGTGATCACCAGAGAATTTACAAGCTAAATTTAGAAAAACTTAGTGGTGATAGATATGAATTGCGCATGAATAATGAATGTGTTCCATTTTTCTTTGAATTATAAAATCACTGATCTAGTTAAATAGAGGTTTTTTAAGATTCGTGGAAAACAAAATAAAACCAAAAACTTGTAAACTACTTGTAAACTCTATTTTGGCACTCGCAAACCATTGTTCTTACGAGGGTTATTTTGCGACTACTATTGAGTGGGAACAATTGCGATGTTACTGTGCAGAGTCAACAGAGGTTTACTAGCTCAAAAAAAAGCTCAGCATCATTGAGAATAAAGCCCACCCGTTTTAAAGGCGGACTTTCTCTCTAATTTACATTAATAATTTGGTGTAAGACGCACTCCGTAGATGATAATGTCGCCTGCGTTGATGTTGTCATTACCGACCCATCTTCCAACGATTAGACCAAACATTTCCGCTTCGGCCAAAGAACCCTT